>Ga0210397_10000329_pt1 | contig 33859 bp, 55 predicted proteins | sample IncBWH2OmetaG_FD_160126 | JGI IMG/M metagenome (GOLD analysis project Ga0210397, IMG submission 160126) | Forest soil microbial communities from Barre Woods Harvard Forest LTER site, Petersham, Massachusetts, United States - Inc-BW-H-2-O ...
GGAATAATAAAATGTTTAGGAGCATTGACAATTAGTCTCGCTATCGGGTATAGTAGCCTCTTAACGATAACTAACACTGAGATAATGAGAGGACACTATGAGAAGAACCAAATTAGAAATCATCAAGCGTGTAGTAGAAGAGAAGCAGTATACGAAGATAAAGATGTTGGTTGGTACAACGGCTAAAATGGTGATATTGGATTATACGACTGCTAATAGGATACTGAATTTGTTTACTAAATCGCCTCTTGCTGATATTGAAAAGATTAATAAGCTAGCATGGGACAGACTGGTAAGCATGGCATTTCACCCGATGAATGCGGGGTTCACGTCATGACCCTCCACTACTACTTCCGCTGTCCTATTTGCCGTGAAATGAGCCAAGGTAAGCGCTGTACCAACTGCAAAAAACAGGTAAATTATGCCAGACCATCTTGACGGAATGAAATATTGTTTAAAGCTAATCGAAGAACTAAGAAAAGAATATGAATCATTGGGTTTCACTCATGACATGCTTTCGATTGACCGTGTTTTAAGTGACGTTGAAAACAAAATAGGTGAGAGAGCAATTAAAGACTGGAGACGTAAATAATGGATAACATAACTGAGATAGCAATAAAATTTTTATAAACGAGTGGAGTAAAGAAAAATGAAAAAAGTTATAGTTACATTAATGTTGATTGCTGTAAGTACAGCTTGTTTTGCTAAAAAAAATGAAGAAAGAGACAACACAAAAAGTAATGATGTATGGTGCGGAACAATGTGTGACATGGACGGAGGAAACTGTCAAAATACTTGCGCTAATTAATAACTGGAGATTCTCATGACGGATTTACCTGTTGCACCGGCGGTAGCGGCTGTTGAAGCTGTAGTAGACACAATAAGAAATCCTACGCCAGCGGTAATTGCTGAAGATATGGTATTGGTATTTAACCTTGCAAAAACAGTTAGAGAGCAGCTTGCAGGAAAACATCCTGATTTAGTGCATATATTCTGGACTTTGTTCAATCACCAGTAATCAGTTTCAGGATAAATGAAGTAACTAGGTCATCATTAGGCGCTTTATCTACACAAAGACGTAGAATGACGTAGGCTATGAAAAAGCCTAGAAGAACAACCATTCTTGTATGCTTATCAGTCCATTTACGCATGATAAATGCTCCTGCATTTACAACCAGTATAATATAAAAAAGGGATTAATAGATGAGAAAGAAGATTGAATGGCAGTGGGAAAAGCTGGATGGAAACACATTACGTGCAAAAGTTATAGGCGGTTGGATTGTAAGGTGTATTGGGGGATTACTAAAAACTGAAGTTACGAGCGTAAAAGATGCTAAAAGCTTACCTATGAGTGAATCAATGGTATTTGTACCTGACCGTGACCATGAATGGGTTATTGCACCTGTCTTTAATCCTTCAGACGCAGGAAAGCCGCAAACACCGAAAGTGAATGCAGCTGATTTTGAGAGTCCGAAAGCTTAACGGGAATACGTACCGTCTGGGTGAGGAGTGCCCATGCCATTTGCTTTCTTGTCCATTCGGTTCATCTGCATTTCGTTCTCACGGCCGTCGTTAGCTGGCTGTGTGCTCGTCGCATTATGGTTGTAACCAGACATATCATTGTCTTTAACAACGCGGTCAATGGCGATTTTAGCATCGTAACGTCGTGGGTCTTCCCCACCGGCGCGACGGATAGAATCAGGCGAATCATTTGTTGTTGCTGTGTCGGAGCGTAATTCTTTCTGTGGTCGGTTTTCATTGACTTTGTTTTCCATGGAAATTCCTTATTCGTTGTTTATTTGATTGGAAAAGTCATCATATTCTTTGAGTGAATACTTTTCACCCGTGGCACAGACGCCATAGGTCTTTTCTTCAGATTCTTTTCGTGCCGCCTCAATCTGGCGGCGTTGCTCAGGACTCATGGTCATGGCTTTCTCCTAAAATCGAATGCTGGCATTAGGGCTTGGATCTTGAGGACCAATATCCCTCGTTTCCTTGTCTGTCGCCGCATTAACTCTGGCAACTTCAGCATGGATAGCGGTGCTGTTCATAGGTTCTGTGTTCATGTGTTTCATCGAGCCATCGGCTTGGGCATAACGCTGGTGGCGAAGTGATTCTGCCTGTGCCATGGACATTTTACGCATTTGTTCAGGCGATATGGTCATCTGGAATTTCCTCTTTTGGAAAAATATTACTTTCTTTTTCTTCACGCGAATAATTGGCAGGATGCTTTCCCTCATGTCTCATGAGGTGCTCTTTCTCCTGGTGCATCCTACGCATCTCTTCCATGTTCATGTGTTCAACTCCAAAATCGTAACAATGGTTTGGCCTTGAGCAATTATATCGCACTTCTCGACATAAAGGCGAGTGATTTGTGAATCATCGTGAATTACGTGAGCGTGTACCAATCCATCGAGCAGCACCTTAAGCCGATTGTCGATGTCGTAGCGCTTATTATCTGGTGGGCGCAGGGTTACCCTTAGCTCATAGGAGATCGTGGCGCTATCGACCGATTTAGGCCATCCTATGGGTATCTGCTTCTTACACAGCATGTATACTTGGTAATAAAACGAAGCTGTCTCATTCGAATTGACTCGCTGCTGATAAAGTTTTCCAGTTTTGGTCTTAACGATTCGACCGATTTTCTTGTAATGGTTCACCGATGGTGGCCATGGCAAAGTCAATGTAATTTCCATAGTTATCCCCAGTTTCTGTGGGTAAGCCTGTTAATAAACCGGTTTTTGAATCATTTCTATACAGTCCGCCGGAAGATAGTATAAATCATGGTTTCTTCGTCTTCCTTCATCCAGTCTGTGTGGTATGGGCTGAAGTTCTTTCATCACCGGCCACCCCAGCTTCTTCAGAATGTAAACGTGAGCTGCAAGCCGCCAGGAGCCCGTAGCGGCCTCGAAAGTTGGATGGGTTACCTTCGCCCCTGTCAGAAGCAATCGCAGCGCCTTGGCCGCCATTGTGCCCTTTACGGGGTATCTCAGCTGGTATTTCGGTTCCGGTAGGAAGCTCATTTGCTGGTTTAGCAATTGGTTTTGAAGTCTTTGCATCCTGCTCCTTTCGGTATTTTTCTAGTAATGGACTGACTTTTTCACTTCGAGGTTTGTTTGGATTATAGCTTGTGGATTGAGTTTCAACACTAGCCATAGGTGGTTTTGCAAAATCATGTTTCTTTTCGTTTTCCGCTTTGCGCTTTTTTTGTTCGTCTGAAAGACAAAAGCTTTTCTTAACATTGAGCTTAATGCTTTGTACTTTAAGGGGGGGTGTTTTACCCCCCCCTGAGGGGGGTGTCAAACGGGGGGGGGAGGGGGGTGTTAAATCGACCCCCCCTGTTGATAACTCATAATCATCACAAAATTTTTGTACATACTGTTGTGGAACTAACACAGTAATGCCGTTAGGTAACTGTCTTCCATCTTCTGCAAATCTAGTTTGTTTTGAAATATATTTTTGTTCATGTAATCTTTTAAGAGCGTTAATGGCTGTGTCTTTTGAGCAAGAAACAGCGCCACAAATTGTCTCAATTTTGAAAGTACAAACATTGCCAGGAAAATCGTGCGTGCAAAGAAAAACTAATATGCTTTTTTCTATAGCATTTTTGATAGGTTGAGAATATGCCCATCGAATTGCAATTATTGACATATGAAATCCTTTTTACATACCGTCAGAGTGAAAATAAGTAGTTGGGTTAGCTTTGTAGTGCAATTTACGCTCAATAAGTTCTGCAAAGACGGCTTCAATTTCCATCATTTTAGCTAAAGCAATTTGAGTTTTTCTTAACGAGAGATTGTAATGCGAAGCGATTTCTTCGAGCGTACATGGACATTGTTTCATGCACAAAAATGCCCACACAATTCCATTCTTTATCTTACAACTTTTATCAATTATTTCTTTTGATAAATGACAATATTTCGCCATGACTCATTCCTTTTTCAAACCGTTAATAACAATTTGACGCCATTGATGACATTAAATCATAAAAAAAAGTTGAATTGGCAGAAAAAGATGGTAAGCTAGCGGTTGTAGTTGTGCATTAGTTGGGTAGTTAGCCGCTACCCTTCATCTTTTTGACCAAAATCAATCTTGCAAGTCTATCAAAACCCCTCTAATCTGTATATCGTTGAACTCAAATATATTTTAACGTTCAAAAATAGGGAAATTCCGCGATGAAAGACAAAAAGAAAGATGAAAAGCACAAAGAGAAAGACGGTAAGAAAAAGAAATAGGCTTGCGTGATGAGGATGCGTATTCTCCTGTGCGCATCCTGCAGGTTTTATTCAGCTGTTTTGTTCCAGTGTTCTTCGGAATATGATTTGCCGTCCTTAAAGCCTTGGCTATAAGCATCTCTCAGATGAGATTGATAACGCGTCAGGTCAACGTCTGGAACAAAACATAAGCCATTCTTTGACTCGTAAAGATGACCACCATCAACTTTGATTTTAACCAGTTGGTTTGTTACAAATTCCCATTTATATACTTTTTCATTCATTAAGAAATCCTTAATAGGTGCTGCCATTTATGTCAGCGGGCAGCGCGCTACTTGAGAGGACACTACTCTCTCGACATTCGATTATTGTTTCTTTTTTTTGTGATGTGCACCACAATGCTCGCATCCTATCAGATGAGTTCTGGTATAAGCGCAACAAGCATAACATCTTAAAAATCCCCATGGTCGTCGGCGAGTCATGGCATTTATCCTTTGGCTAGTATTTCTTCGGTTTTGTCTATTAATTCAAATGCATCAATTATTAAATTATGAAGGCTGCTATCACAAGGCCATTCAGAGCATTCTTTCAAAATCTCTTTAACCTTGCACACGTTCTTTAATGCTTCATTGTGTGACGGCTCTATTTCCATATTATTTCCTTTTGCGCGACATTGATATGCGCTGCCTTGTAATCTTTTTCAGTTCGTCAATATCAATAATCCAATTCCGGCCAATCTTTATGCCGTTCATCTTACCAGTACGGATAAGCTTTCGTACATAGTCCGCTGAAAACCCAAGTTTTTTAGCGGCATCTGCGCCAGTAATGAAGTTATGTTCCTTGCTTTTTATCATCTTTCAGCGGTTCCTTTTTGGCAGCTTTGTTTTTCTCAGCTAATAGACTATCCAAATCTTCGGAAGCGTCAATCCCTTTAGCTGTTCCACCAATTTCAAAAAAGTCTTCTCGAGCTGCGAAACCATCTTTAATCGATTTGTAGATGGTCTGGAGCGTTACAATCTCCTGGGGAATGATAGCAGCAAGGTTATGGCCTAATCGTTTCTCCAGATGCTCTACTTTCACGCCTAGCTCGTCAAATTTAGCTACCATCATTCTAACACGGTCAGCAAGTGGAACTTCTCCGGTTTCCAAAGTCTTTCTGCATTGATTGACTGCAGCTTCTACAACGTCACCTGGAATGATACCCAAAATGCACGCACGCAAACGTCTGGAGCCTTGATTGGCCACTATCTCGTATATGTCACGTGCATCTGTCAGCTTCTTACGGCCTTGCTTGGTGTCGCGAACGTGTGGAACATGGAAAATCTTTACAACACGGGTATTTGTTTGAAGGTCAATTGCATACGCTTCAGCAACAGATACGCCGTTGCTTTGTGAAATCTCTCGAATACCAAAATCGATATTACCCCAGCTTTGTGCCAGTACTTCAGCCAAACGAATAGATGGTCCAGTTACAAGCTGATTACCGCGTGGATAAGCATACATTGCATGTTCAGCCAGAAAAGGGCGTTTACATGAATCAAGAATCGCCATATAGCTTTCATGCTGATTTCTTGGGAACTTTTTGGCTATTACATAGCTAGCCTGTACTTCAGCAACGGCGCGTGCTTCTGTAGCAGCAATAAGGTTTGTCTCTTCATTATTTGTTTTTGGCTTTGCGAATCCAAGGTCATTATCATTTTTCGTCATTAATTCGTTCATTTTGTGTCCTCTCATTTTTCAGTAAATTTACCGCATCTTTTGCAATATTCATCATCACAACCCCACGCAATATCACTGTCGGGATATTCGCATACACAGAATTTATTTAAACAGCAATCTTCTTCTCTACACTCACGGTCTGTGTTTTGCGTGCATGCGCTAAACATGCAAAAAACCTCTTCCATTACATTTATCACATAATTTACAACCAAAAGGCTCGACTCCTATTTTTCCATTTTCACATTCGCAAGGAGTTTTCCATTGTTTATGATAGCAATCGCATTCACGGCAGAACGCATCATACAACATCATTCCTGGGCTCGCTTCTAACGAGCATTTATTCGTCATTAGCTGTTCCATATTTTAACCTTTCCTGCACCTACAGAAACGTTGTGTTGCCATCCAAACACTTCAGTTGATACGTCAACATTACACCAACCCAAAAATGGGTAGCTAACAGTAATTGCGCTATTTTTAGTGTCGTTTTTTGCATCGCCGGGGTGCAAAGTAAAGTTATCGCATGTTCGAGCAGTTTTTCGGTCAGCGGGGTTTTTTGAATTAGCACAAACAGTGATTGTGTAACACACAGCAACATTCTGCACGACACCGGAATCATTCCCTATAGCATATGAATGTCTGCCATTTAGGGTAAAAGTAAAATTAGGTGGAAACTTTAATTCCTTGTCAGTCGTGGTAGTCGATGAAACCCATGCAGAAGCAGCCGTTGATAATAAACAGGCTGTCACAATACAAGCTAATTTCTTTCTCATGTCTATCCTTGTTGATATAATCATATTTTAGAATTTAGGGAAGAGTTCGATGTTAAATAAAAAACTAATCCGTTTCTTTTCGCTATTCCTTGGTGGGGCGGCCATAGCTGTTTTTTTCTTAGGGCTACTGACAATCTTGTTTTTATTGCTTATCTTTTTCTATCCGATAACACCTTTCAATTAGTTGGCAATCGGCCGGAATTGCACCGGCTTTCTCAATGGGCTTAAATCGACGACAGAGACATTGAGATTAGACGCCATTAGCGTGTCACTGTCCACGCCGCGATTGCCATTAATCTTCAACTCTTTTAATCATTTCTTTAAATTTTTTCCATTGCATGGTGATTTCAAAAAGCTTTTTTCCGCCATCATCTTCAAATTTTAGAGTTATTTCATTGTCAGGAATGCATCTATGAATAATGAAATTTATTCCATTATCAGAATATTTTTCATTATCAAAGCAGTCATCAAATACATCTATAAGCATATTAATTCCATAAACTGGCGCCCTATAATATTTGATAACCAATGTATAGTCTGGTCATTCCTAATTACATCAGCATTATAATCGGCGCCGTACCATCAAATAATATAGGACATAAACTGGCGCGAGACTTAGATTCATCATGGTATACAGGTTTTCACCGCAGGGACGTTATGACTTCATGCTCGCATAAACTTATTTTATTTTTCCGCATTTAATGCATGAATGCGTATATCCATACAAATTAAACATATCAATGTGAGTCATATTTCGCCAAAAATGGCCTGTTTTCCAGCATCTATAACGTTTTATCAAATAATCAATCATAGTGCTTCTAATATTCCTACATTCCCCGCACCGTAGCAGATGTTAATCGGGGAGTTTCGGCATAAATCCACAACTATAGTATACGCGATAGCGCGATTAAATCAAACATAATTCTGCCAGTTTGATAGTAAATATAATGCCTATGCCAAATGCCATGACAATTGAAAACCAAATAAGAAATGTCGCTAAACAGCGAAGAAGTGTCTGACGCAATGTATCGATTGTGTCTTCAAGTTGGTACATAAAATTTCCCATTTTAACCATCCTCAATGATTTTCAGAATGTTTTTCGATAGCGTTAATCCAGTTATTCAAGTTTGTAATGAAGTTCTCGTAGTTAATAAGCCGCATTGTTTTGTCTTTAGAATTTTGATAAATAAAGTTCCCGATAAAGTTTACCAAAGCCATGCTAATGTATTCGCTCACTTCTCTATCATCGAAAACGTCATCGTATTTTTCTCTTATTGCTTTCTCAGTATCAGCGAGCATAAATACTACTTCACGAAGTACTTTTCTGTCTTCTTCTGTCGTTTTTCTCATTGAAAAGCCTCAAATTTTTCTTTTTTAACTAACTCGCCCACAAATAAAATCCCCCCATTCCAAAAAGTAAACCTATAACAAAGAAGAAATCAGCCGCAGATGAATTAGGCGAGTGGAATCCTTTTATGCCAATATATACGCCAAGTGACATTAAAAGTAATCCAGCAATAAATTTTATAAAGCCCATTTTAGAAGTCCTTATGCATCCTTTTTGTAATTTTCAACTTCATCATCTAATTCCTGTATTATGTCTAGGGATGCATAAGAAGAATTTTGCATAACATTCATTACTAGCTCAATGGCTGCATCAAATCCTTCCCACCATTCTTTGTCGGGATCGAATTTTTCAGGAACGATTAATTTTATGTCGCCCATTTTGGAAGTCCTACCTAATTTCGCTAGTATCAAAACCTTTTTTTTGTATCCAATCTAATAGTTCTTTTTTGCTCCATCGTGCCATTCTTTCACCTATTTTTTTAGGTTTTGGAAATCCGTCATCCTTTATTTTCTTATAAAGTGTAGTTTTTTTAAATCTGCATAAATCCAAAACTTCTTTTATTTTTAATAAGTCCGGTATCTTCATATTGCCCACTTAGGTAAAGAAATTGTTTGTATTCCGTAATCTTGCCACTTGTTTTCTTCAATCGCGTTCTTCAAGTCGAGACAAATCTGTTTGTACTTTATTTGACCTTCTTCGAGAGCAAATTCGTCGATAATATAGATTGCCATGTTGTACGGATACTTCGTTTCAACAACAATGTTGATGCAGTTATTGATTCTACGGCCTTCAACAATCTCTACGCCATCGCATATCATCGCAAACTGAACATGATACCCATAGTCAACCATTTCGCGCTGGAAAGCCCGTGGTGAGGCGTGTGACGTTGTCTTCAAGTCAATTATCATGTTGTCGTGCAAAACGTCAGGGCGGCACTTCAAATTAAGTCCTGAGTGCTCATCTCGCCAAAAGAATGAGTTTTCAATGCGAGCATCTCTAATTAGCTGCATGGCTTCTGCGCTATTATAAATTTTTCCACGCATTTTACATAAATTCATGAATTCATCAGAAGTTAAAATTATTTTATTACTTGACTCAATATGCGCACATTCATGTTTGAACATTTCGTAAGCTGGTTTTCCTACATCTTTTAATAATACTTTTTCAGGATAAATTGCATATTGTTCATCAAATAAATGAGGTTCAAGCATCATTGTATGAAAGGCAGAACCCAATATCATCTGAGGCGTTGAATCACGTATTGGTCTATCAGGATTGATATGTTTCGCCCAATAAGTGTACGGGTTTTTATCGAAATCCATAATAGAACTGCGTGAAATGTAGTCTTTGTTCGCGTGGTATTCTTCATTGCTTAAATCAGGGATGCAGCATTGGCCTATAACTTTCATTCTTTAGTTGCCTTTAAAATATCCATAATTCTCCAGGAACAATTCCTTATGGCAATTCCTACAAATTGTTCCGCACGCCATTCAGGGTTTTCTTCTTGTTGTGTTTTGAACTCTGAAAGTATGCTTTCTTCTATATTTCTAATTTTATCCCACAAGAAAGTATTCACTTGAAAAGTAAAATCACCATTTTGGCGAAGAATATTTTTATTAATTGGGATTTCACACCAATAAATGACATTTTTTTGTTCGTATGCTTTTTGGTTAATGTGGCACCAATATTTATCTCTGATTTCTTCTTTTGAGAATTGACCACACAAAACACCATAATGTTCATTTCGCCATCTGTCTTGAAATAAGATTACTTCATGGGTCGGTGGTTTTAAATCTTTGGTTAATATCCAGCTCATTCCTGTAAATCCTCTATTTTTGTTATTGGTTTATCTATTCTTTGAAAACAACTTTCACAGATGTAAAAGCCGATTCTGTACATCATTTTTACTTCTAGCTGTGCTATCGGGTTGTGGCATTTAATGCAAGCAACCAGAATGCTACGGTCTCGCTCGAAGGGTTGATAGCTCATTATTTATCCCTATTTTCAATCCATTCTAAACAGTCTGGAATACGTTCTCTTAACGATTCAGAAACTTTATCAGATGGTTTCCAAATATGTAGACAATATGGCATTGCATTAATGTATTCGCTTTTTTTAGGATGAAACTGGACACATTCTTCTTCATCTTCCCAAAATAACTCTTTTACAAAACACATCTCATCCCAGTTTGGGCAGCGATTAGATAATGAAACAGAAACGTGTTGCCATTTACCCCAAATACTCGCAATAACTACCAAATCCCGTCCTCTAAAAGGTATTTTGAAGCAATTTAATTCTTGCTTCAGTGGATGTTCGACACGATATTTTTCTGGAAACTTCATTAATGCATGTCCTTTTTCATGAATACACGCTGTTCGCGCCATTTTTCAAGTATCGCATGAGTTGCTAATTCTATGTTTTCAGCGTAAAAGGGGTCGAATATGCCAATGGTAGTACCTGAATCTTGTGCATTACGAATAGCAGCATCGCCACGATAACGCTTTACGTGAATCTTTTCATCGTAGTCCACGTAGCCCCAGTAAAGTTGTTTAGACATATAAATTTGGTTTCCTTATCAATTTGATTTCATCCCAAACTAAATAATGTTGATAACTCGCTAATAAATCCAATTCTTCGAAGTGAAGACGTAGGATTTTTTCAATAATTTCTACTCTTTCTCTATCTTCTTTTGTAATTGCCATTAGTTCTTCCACCAAAAAAAGGCTACATTATTTAATATAACTATCACCGTTTCATAGCCAAAATTGTTCAAGTTAAAGTAATCCAGCACTAATAAACTGAATATAGGGATTGTTAACGTCAAAATCGCATTGTCCATACATGAATGCGCGTCTTTCCTGCTCATATTCTCTTTGGCGTCTGGCATTATCCGTTTCGCGCCATTCGTCAAACTCGCTTTTTTCTTCATCGTCAAAGTAGTCTTCATCTGGCCATTCCTTATCCATTAGAACGTCTACCATCAAGAATAGCACGGTCAATATCACGTGCCAGTGAGCCAATATGCGTAGTTAAGGTCACTACATCCATACATTCAAATACACACCATATAGTCACGCTATTTACATCATCTTCCATCAATTCCAGTATATCTTCAAATGCGACGTTATCGGGGTATTCAGTGAGATGATAATCAAGGGCGATAGATTGGCCTTTAGTGTGGAGGGTCATAGAGAGTCACCGTTCTTTATTACTTCCCACCACAAGCCCCAGCTTACAGTCGGCAACCCTTTCTCACATTGCGCATCGCACCAAGCGCAGTATTCATCAAACGTATTGTGGAATCCCATATAGTGTCCTCTCATTATCTCAGTGTTAGTTATCGTTAAGAGGCTACTATACCCGATAGCGAGACTAATTGTCAATGCTCCTAAACATTTTATTATTCCTACCAGCAAGAACAACTTCATAAGCCTAACATTTCTAGGGGGAAGGGCGCGCATCAACATCTTGATTAAACGTCTTCTAAAATCCCTCATTTTCAGCTAATTTCTGCTATCCTGAGAGTCCCCCATAAACCGGGGGCGGGGGTGTGAGTTGGAGTCCGGTGCCCCACAACTGTCTAAAGTGAGTCGCCAGTCACCCCAAACCAGTCGCGGTAGTGGGTCTGTGGAACAATTGCGTGGAACATCAAAAGCGTCTGCCAAAAGATAATCCCGCTCCCCCCTGATTTCCCTATTCGGGGCTTTCCGGGCAACGGGAATCTGGAAAAGTCAAAGTGAGGAAGTGGAATATATTTTAGAGAGGAAGTTTCACTTGAGGTTTATTACATGTTTCCGGTGGAATAGGTTGAGGGGCTCATTGGGGTGTCGTATAATCGCCTGTATATGGAGGAAACAATGAGTTTAACCCCAGCATTAGATGAGATTGAAGCTAGAAAGATTCGCGAAGAAATTGAGTTATGCGGTAAGAACCGCGGTCCACATGACTACATTCCAATTGAGCATGTGAATGTAGGAGCTGCTGTCAGAGTAACCCGATTTCTATGCCGTATATGCTTTAATAGTGTCGATACGAGTACATTGATTGCTATGTACAAAGACCTTAGCCAGCAACGCCCCTAAAGCCTTCATATAGCTTTATAGAGTGTTCTTTGGTAGCTGCGCCTTTATCGGTATTCCAGAACTTCTTGTAATACCACCAAATGTTGTCAACATCGTCTATCTTCGGGAGTGGTTCTTTAACGCGTTCATAGAAGATTCGAGCGAGAGCAGTTGAATATCGTAAATCGTAAATCATTCTTTCAGGTGATGGGATATTAACAACATTAAAGTTTGTGATTAAAATCATACGAAGTCTATTTTGATTGTGAAGATAGTTCGCCCAGATGTCCGTATAGGTTTGAGGTTCCATTTGGTAGATTCCCAATGCTGGACCATGAGTCTGACGTATATAGGTGCCACCAAGCGATTCTGTGGCACATGTAAAAACTAAAAGTTCTTCTGCTTCAGGTGAGTACAAAAGCAAGTCATTTAGTGTAGACTTGATTATAGATTCCCGAAACTGATTTATATCTAACATAGGTGATAATCTCTTATGCATACAGATAAGTACATGAAAGAAGCCCGTGATAAAGTAGTTAACGAAGTATACGACTTTTTTAAAAGTAATGGGCATAAAAAATATAATGAAGAAATACATGGTAAACTACTAATTAAAGTAATGATGGATAAAAGCAAAGGATGTCCTACTTTTTTTTGTGTTGAAGCAATGATAGGTGAAAATACCTTTTTCGAATGGGTTAGGAAACATGAGCTTTTTGGTAGTCTTTATTTTTTCTGCAAGATGGTTGCTAAACAATGCTGGTATGAAGAAGGCATGGAAATAAGAAATAAAGAATACCAGATGGGTACTATCAATCATGAAATGGAACATTGGAAATTGATGGGGTGGGCGAAGTTTGGAATTAGCAGGAACTCACGCATCCGAATTAACTTTGGTGAAGGTGATTCACCAGCCAAACATTATCAGGCTATTTTAAGACAGGCAGCTGATGGTGACTTTACTGCTTCTGAGTTTAAACAGTTAATGGAAGCTGTTAATGTTGGGTTAAATGTTCACCAGACTTTTGAGTTACAAAAACAAATAGATGAGTTAAAATCTGACTTAGAAACAATCTCGGAGAACTCTGGTGTCCAAAATCCTTTCACAAATAAAGGAATTGCGCAAAAGGATTAGACTTCCCTGGCGCATTGTGTACGTTGACCATGAGATTAAATCAGAAGATTTCGAACACAAGGTTATTTATGTCCATATATGGATTTAGGGGGATAGTATGAGTTGGTGGACTAAGGCAAGAGATGCGATCGAATCACCTTTTAAAAAGGTTGAAGATTTTGGTGGCAGTTTATTTAATAAAATTACTGGCCGTCCAAGTGCTGAACAAACTCGAGCACAACAGCAACTCGTTACAGACCAGGTTAAAGCCTATCAGGACCAAACGAATCTTGAAAGACAACAAGTCGATGAAGCACGTAATTCTGAAGCTGTAGAGAAGCGGCGCATTCAGGAAAAACAGATACGCAGCCTACGTAGAAATTATCGTGCGCCAAGTTCTGGAGCAGGATTACTTGGTCAAGGGCAACCAGCTACTGATGATATAAACAACCAACTAGGTGGCTAATCAATGGATACGACGCAAGGGATGCCACCGGTCGCAATGCCAGGTAATTCATTACTGGAAACGTTGCGCAAGAGATACAATGCAGCGAAGTATACGGCTGACTTATGGATTCCCATTCAGCAAGCTGCGTACTTTTACACTATCCCTTTTCGTAATCGATATTATCTACCTGGTAAAGAGTTTCAAGGAACAATTCAGAATACCCGTGTCTATGACACAACCGCTGTAGAATCTGTTTCAACATTCGTATCAAAGATTCACGATACGATGACACCTCCAAAAGTTCAATGGGGTTTTCTTGAAATTGATGATTCAATGGTTGACGATGCTGAATCGGAAGAGAACACCAAGTTTCTTGAAGAAGCGCAAATGAAACTCAACACCTATATGCGTAGGTTGTTTAACTATATTCATGCATCAAACTTCGATGTCACTATTAACGAATGTTATTATGATTTGGCAGTTGGTACTGCAGCCCTCGTCATTAATCAATTGAATGATGATATGCCATTCATGTGCACAAGTATTCCAGCCGATAAATTGGCTATTGAGGAATCTGTGAATGGCAATATCGAAACCTGGTTTCGTACATGGCAAAATTTAAAAATTGCAGAACTTAATACGCGCTGGCCAAATATAGTTTTATCACCGAATCTTATTTCAATGATGGCAGCTGACCCTGATGCAGTTGTCCGAAACATTTATGAAGGTGTGGCTTATTTCTGCAATCAAAAACAAAAATATTGTTATGCTGTTTGGGCTGACAATGATTTGCTTTATGCGCAATGGATGGATTCAAGTCCTGGTATTGTATGGCGATGGAAGAAAGTTAATAACGAAACATGGGGTCGTGGTCCTGTTATGGAAGCTTTGCCTTCCATCATATCTTTGAATGAAATGGCGAGAGTTGAACTTGCTTCAGCGAATCTTAATACTTTTAGACCGTATATGGCTTTTAGTGATGCTGTATTTAATCCTCATACCTTTAAACTTGAACCATTTACTATTATTCCGATTGCACCTATTGGCACAAATGGCCAGGTTCCTCTTATTCCCTTACCTAATAGTGCATCACCCGAATTTGCTCAGATGACAATTGCTGATTTGCGTATGCAAATCAAACAGCTTTTATTTGCAGAGCAGCCACAGGATTCACGTAGCGTACAGCCACAAACAGCTTACGAATTGGCAATGAAACAATCCAATCTCGCTGAAAAGATTGGTCCTGGTTTTTCGCGTATGGAACAGGAAATGGGATGGCCAATTATCAAACGTTGTGCTTACATTTTAAATTCCATGGGTTTATTGCCTTATCCAAAAGCGGGTGGTTTACCTATCAAGTTTAAATATCAATCACCGCTGGCGCTTTCAAAAGGACGCGCTGATGTAGAACGTCTCGTACAGTATGTACAGGTCATGCAAGGCATTATGGGGCAGGAAGCAACACAGCTTTATATTAACCCTAAAACAACGCCTTATATGCTTGCTGAAAGCCTGCAGATAGACCAGCGTTATCTGAATAAACCAAAAGATGTAGCTCGTGTTATGCAGCAACAACAGAATAAACAAAATCTCGCTGAACTTGCAAATCCAGCAGGGATGATGCCGCAACAACCGGAAAACCCAAGTGCTCAACCAATAGCGACTTCATAATAAAATGAGGAATGAATGGAACCTGATAAAAATCCGATTCTGCAACAGGAAGATTATACCGAACAATATCGAAAGAATGTTGAAGAGCTTAGAAACAGCCCAGCAGTTATTGAATGGGATAAACTCTGTTATGAATTATTTGAAATGAACCCTCTAGGGAAGCGTTGGATGGAAATGGTGACTGAGAGATATCTCATACCGGCATTAGCGAGGCCTGGTACGCCTACTTACCAACTTGACATTATGTTCTGGGATGGATTCAAGGAATTCGGGCGTATGCTTTTACTAGCGCTTCAAACGCATAAACATAGAATTGCTGCAGGTAAATAATCAATGACAGATGATGAACAAAAAGCCGCTTGGTTTATTGATGAAGGTATTCCAGGAGTCGGCGAAAGGCCGTCATGGCTTCCTGATAAATACAAGACAGTAGCTGATTTGGCAAAGAGTAATTCTGAACTTGAAAGAAGATTAGGGACTGTACCTGATAAATACGATTTTTCGAAATCAAAGTTTCTTGACCCTGAATATGCACCATTTCAAGAACTTCAGGCTTTTGCTAAAGATAAGCGTGTTTCTCAGGATGTGATGGATAAATTCATCGAATCGATTGATAAATATGTTGACCAGTTTAGCGTGAAAGAAGAACAGGAAATGAAAGCATTGGGTGACAATGCGAAAGAGCGAATAGACATTCTTGATAACTGGGCTAAAGCCAATTTATCAAAAGATAGTTATGAAGCATTGACCAGTTCCATGAATAACGCCGCATCCATTAAAGCACTTGAAGAATTAAGAGGTAAGTTTATGTCATCGACTCCACAGATTCCTGGCAACAATGGAACTGTTTCAACATCTGCTTCTGTTGAAGATATCAAAATGGAATTAAGCAATAATTTACAAAAATACAAGACAGACGAAGCCTATCGTAAAGATATTCAAGGTCGTCTTGAATTGGCTGCTAAAAATACCTCTGGTTATGTTGACAAGGTTGGTGCATAAGTTTTATACTATTATCACTACCATTTGTGCTTTTTATAAAGGACAACTTGGCTATTCGACCCGTATAGGACAATCGAGACATAGCAAAGCCCTTCGATAAAATGACGATTAATTTATTAATTGATTATTTTTAGGGGATTTCTATGTCTACTTCATTGACAGCTGTGCAACAGATTGAGTTTGACGCACTCGTAAAAGCTGAATATCAATCGCTAGGTTTTTTATTACGCGACACAGTACGTGTTCGTCGTGACGTTATTGGTGCTACCGTTTCATTCCGTAAAGTTAACCAGATTCAGGCTGTTCCAACAGGTTACCTGCAAACAGTTGTTATTCAGGACCCTGGTTACACGCAGTCATCTGCCATTCTTACAAAGTATACAGCGCCAACCGCTGTTGACTCTGTACAGGAACTGACAGTTAACTTCGATGCCAAGATGGAAAATGCCATGTTGGTTGCGAATGCATTAGGCCGTCGTTCTGACCAAATCATCATTAACTCGTTGGCTACAAGCCCTGGCCAGACGACTGTTGATGGTGGAACGAACATGACTTACGCGAAATACACGCAAGCCATCCAGTTCTTTGATAACAATGCTGTGCCACTACCGGAACGTTTTGCAGCTATGTCTGCGAGTAACTTCCAGTCTTTATTACAAGCACAGGAATTTACATCAACCTTCTATACACAGAATCGTGTTCTGGATAAAGGATTTGTCAGGGATTACCTTGGGATTAATTTGATTGTCATTCCTCAGATGGTTGAAGGTGGATTACCGTTTGCAAGTGCAAATATCCGTGAAACATTCTTCTGGCACAAGCAATCAACTGGTATGGGTATTGGTCATGACTTCCGTACTGAAATCAATTATCTTCCACGCGAAACAAGCTGGTTGATTAACGGTATTTTCAGTGCTGGCGCAATCACCATTGATAATCTGGGTATCATCCAAATTAACTGCGATGAAGCATAATCGTTAACGAATAGGAGTAATTTTATCATGGCTTATACGAGTGCGAACTGGGCATGTATATCTTCTTCCCTTAATCAGGGTCAAGAAACAGTAACACCTTTTGGTGGTTCACCCACAGTTTTGAATGCGCAGAATGTTTTTGCGTACGACAGCCCGACAGATGCAGTAGCAACAATTGCAGCAGCTAATTACTTTTTAACTCAATGGCCATCTTTAAGTGTGGGTGACTGGATTCTGGTTAATGGTACGGATGCGAGTGAAATTCTTGTTGTAACCGCTGTATCGTCATCAAGTGTCACTACTGCAGGATTTACCGCAAGTGGAACCGTAAATACGGCGAATATCGTCAATAATGCTGTGACTTATGCGAAAATTCAGCAGGCTTCTGCAGATACCTTAATTGGTAATCCAACAGGTGGAACCGCGAATGTTGAAGAAATCACATTGGGTAACGGCCTTGAATTTAGTGGTACAACACTACGTGTGCCTTTAGCTGTAGCTCAATACACTACGGTTAATATGACACTTGCTCAATTCCTTGGAATGTATGCTACACCATTCCAGATTTTAGCAGCGCCAGGCGCCGGTGTAATGAATATCGTGCATAGCTGTGCTATCAATATGCATTATGGTTCTGCAGCACTTGTTGGTGGTGGTGCGGTCGGTCTTCAATATGGAAGCACTGCACATTTAGCAGCGCCTCCTGCATCTGCAACAGAAGCTGCTACAGACTTTACGGGTGCGAGTGCTAGCACCATGTTTAGATTTGGCGGTGGTCTATCGACTGGTGCTGTTGTGTCTACAGCTGCAAACACTGCGATTTATATCAGTAATGCAACAGGAGCATTCACAGTAGGTACAGGTGCTACATTTACAGTAGATGTCTGGTACTCCACTGTTGCTGCGACCTAATCTATAGGAGAGATTTTGAATGGCTTATACCAAGACTAGTATTATTTCCCTGGCAGTAATGCTACTTGGTCATAAGCCAATCATCACACTCGATAATGCAGATGATATGGTTATTTCTGCAGAACAGGCATTCGATATTTTATTGCCAAGTGTCCTTTCAACAGGAAATTGGCGATTTTCAATGAAGATAGAAGAGTTGGTTTTAACAACTTTAATTCCACCTCCTCAAACAAACTGGACGCAGATTTATTTATTGCCAGCGGGATATCTAAAAAATATACGCATTATTCCCCAAAATTATGTCTACGAAATTTATTCAAATAGTCAGATATGGTGTAACTGGGGAACTCAGTCGCCTATCTTCATGGAATTCGCATATCTTCCTGAAATTGCACAATTGCCAGCTTATTTTATAAATTATTTTATCTATGAAATAGCAACATTTCTTGGATTGTCCAGTGCTCAAAAGCCTGAATATGCATCATTTCTTGAGTCAAAGAAAAACACACAATGGGCTATTGCTGCAGCAGCTGACGCACAAAATCGTCCACAGTTTGTGGAATACGATATTCCAATGCTTACGAAGCGCAATATAACAGGTATCATTGGTCCACAAATCGGTTGAGGGACTATGAGATGGCTTTCACACTTTGGTCGCAGGATATCTTCACCAAGGGCGAATTATCGCCTTACATGTATGCTCGTGCTACGGTTAATGAATATTACAATGGTTTAAAGACTGCACAGAATGTTTTGACCTATCCTACTGGTGCTGCTGGTAAACGCTTTGGGACGCTTTATCAAGCAACAATTGATGCGACGTTAACCTATCAAGAGATTTATTTTCAAACATTCCAGTATCTTAATGAATGTGTTTATCAACTGGTTTTCATTCCACTATCAGTTTATGTTTTTCTTGAAGGGATAGAAATATTTAGAATAAATACTTCACTGACAGCATCTCAGGTTTATAACCTTTCAACTACAGTGCTTGGAGCAGCTTTTAGAGGCTCAGGTGTAGGATTTCCTCCTTTCGATATAACGAGAGGTGCAAGTATTGGCCATACAATCGCATCATTCACATCAACAACATTTACAACATCTGCAGGAACTTTTTTAGCAGGAACAGTTTTACCGACAATATTTTCTGTCACTGGCGGTACTATTATGCAGACAACGCCTCAAATAACTGCTGGTATTGTCTATTTTACGGCTTCAACAAGTACGACTGTTTCTGCATTATTCACAACTTCATATGATGCTAAACAGTATTTGATAAATAATTCCTGGACTACCAATCAAATTACAATACAGAGTCTTGGAACAGGAACAACGACTGCTACTCCACAAAATGCATGGAGTATCGCAAATACACGATTCAGAGACCTACCATTTTATGATTTTAATGGTGCTACGACTTCGTATGACGCGTTAACATTCACACCCAGTGCAACAAGTGGTGCAGCGGTTACAATCACTGTGAGCAGCGCGTATGCGCCTTTAACAACTGCTTATGTTGGCGGCGCGTTCATTGGCGGCGGTGGTTCGGCCAGAATCACAGCAGTAGCGAGTACGACATCATTTACTGTGGCTGTACAAACACCTTTTGCTGGAACATCTGCAATACTTGGTAGTCTCGCTGTATTGGCAGAACCGGCATGGAGCGATGCACGTGGTTGGCCACAGGTTTGTTCAAGTTATCAAAGTCGTGCGCTATTCGCGAATACATCTAGTCTGCCTAATGGATTCTGGGCAAGTGTTATTAATGATTACTCAGATTTTGGTGATTTGACGACAGATGATGACGATGCCATAAGTTGGTATCCAACATCTGATAATATGAATTATATTAATTTTATCGTGCCTTATCGAAGCATTACTGTCCATACGAATACAGGAATTTATTCAAGTCCATTATCTGATATTGTTGCAATTACACCAACCAACTTTACCCTTCAATTACAGGATTCAACTCCTGCTGATGTCCTGCAACCACAAGCTGTTGACAACCAGATACTGGTATTATCAGGTAATGATGCACACCAGATGATTTGGGACGGTATTAACAATGCATATACATCAACGATTGTATCTGTCATCAATGAACAATTAATCAGAACACCTCTTGATGAAACGGCTTTCCAGAATCTTCATAGGGCGGGAAGTCGGTTTGTATTTATCATCAACCAGAATGGTTCAATGGCTACATTCCAGACATTGATTTCTCAAGGTGTGGCAGGATTCACGCCACAGATTATGGAACAATCATACGGTAATGCTTATTTCAGACAGGTTGCCAGTAGCTCAGATGGAAGATGTTGGTTTCTAAATGAACGTCAGGTTGCAACTGCAGATATGCCTGTAACGATTACAGCATTTACACCCTATGTTCCAGGACCACCAATCGTAGAATCGACATTAACTTTTGGAACGCCGGTTTTTGCAGAATCAATTCCTTATGCTATAACATTTACAACTACAGGCACATTGCCAGCTAGTACGCCGCCATTGGCAATAAATACTTATTATTGGGCATTTCCAACATCGGGTTCATCGGCGAATATTTATGCAAGTCAGGCTGATGCTATTGCAGGAGTTAACGCTTTCAGGTTCACATCGACAGGTACATCATCGGACGCTATCGTTTGGCCATTATCGACAATCTTCACTTTGGAAGAATTGAGCGATACAGTATTTTTAGATTGTGCTGTTCAGTATAGCGGTACTCCTACTGATACCATCACGACAGGTGTACTCTATAATGCACAAGATGTAAAAATGATTGGTGACGGATTTGGATTTGTATCGCCTGCTGAAGTTAATGTAAATAATGAAGTTGTATTTACTGCCCATGGGGTGACAACAGATGTGTCCAATGCATTTATTGGTTTTCCTATTAATACAGTTATGGAACCTATGGCGCTCAGTATATCCACCGGTTCTTCAGCCAAACAAACTTCCTTGACAAGGCCGACTCATGTCAGGTGGGCAAGGTTCATGTTTAATAATACTATTGGTGGTACAATTAATGGTGTTCCTATTGCGCTTGAACCGTTTGATAAGGCAAATATAGGCAACCCACCACAGCCAGCCCGTGGAATTTTTGAGATGTCAATTATGAAAGGTTGGGATGATTTTAATAATCCAACATATACAATTGAGCACAGTGAACCATTTAACATTCAATTGTTAGGTGTTTTTTATTCAGTAGACAATTAGCAAGAGGGTGTTATGCCATTTTATCTCATGCTTGCAATGCAGGCTTCAGGAATGATTACTGATTATTTTGGTAGTAAAAATCAGGCCGATATGATGAATCTTGGTTTGAAGTTGAAAAATGCAGAACTCGATACCAACCTTGAAGAAAACAGACTTCAAACTGAAAATGAAAGTCTTCAAGGTATGAAGGAGTTACGCCAGACTTTAGGCAGTCAGATTGCTGTTATGGCAGCACGTGGTACATCAACTGCAGGAGGAAGTGCTTTAAGTCTTCTAAATGAATCACAAGCCAACTTCAATTCTGACGAACAGATTAGACGATTGAATTCACTTGGTCGTGAAAATCAATTACGCGCAGGGACAGCAATATCACGTCTGCAAAATAGTTCAAACGTATCCAAGTTATGGCAGGGTTTTGCATCGAGAACATTAAATCGTTTTCCTAGCAGTGTTTCTGGTTGGAAACAGGGAATGTCTGATTTTAGTCAATCATTACCTGATTTCAAGATTGGAGGCTAGTCGATGTCTGACCTTGACTTTTCGCATAACGTATCAGAGATTCCTGCCGGTCAATCTCTACCTGAGCCATATAAGGGTCGAGAGAAGGTATCTATAACGCAATTCCCTGACATGACAGACGCGATTAATGATTATGCTGCGACAAGTAACTGGATGTCTCGAATCGGCTCTTATGTCGCTGGAAAGGCTTCTGACGCCATTGCACAGAAAGTCGGCGGTGAGCTTGGAAAGAACCCTCAAGGCGATATTGGGGTTCCATTAACTGATTTTGATAAGACCATGCAGGAAAGCTATGAGACCCAAGCACAAGCAACACTTGGTCTTCAGGCAAATAAACTGATAAATGATTCAGCATTAGATGCAGCTAAAGCAGACCGCATTACACCTGATATTATTAAAAAGACCAATGACAGCATTGCAATTGGGCTTAAAAATATATTAAAAAATGCGCCATCTCAAGTCTCACCCAAGCTCCAATATCAATATGGAACTCATGCGATGAGTCTCACCAGCGATTTGACAAATCGCATGATTAATGAGCAGCATGAAGATAGAAGAAATAATACAGCCTTGGCTTCACAAACAAATGCTGAAAATGCTTATTCTTTCGGTTTAAAAGGCAATGACAAGGCTGCTGAATCCGCGATTGAGACAACCAGACGTTTGAGTGCAGCTGATGTCGCATCACGCCTATTGACGCCAGAGCAGGCTAAAACCAATGTAGATACTGCTCGTAAAAGCTATCTCAGCGGTAAGATGATTCATGAATATGAAAATGCTCGTGCAGCCGGCAAAGGCGAAGCTTATCTAAAATCAATCGCTGATAAAAAACCATCATACCTTAGCGACACTGATTACATGAGTGTTACTCAGAATTTGAGTCAATATGTTGGCCATCAGGATGCTTTGAGAAATCAAGACCAACAATTGCGATTAGCTGATTTCAATACCAGTATAGCCATGAATCCAATGGCACCCGATATGCCACAGCAACTTCAACAATTAAAAAATAATGTTTCTGCTGAAGCCTATCAAAAAGCTCAGTTAGGTTATATTGAAGCTGTTAAGAAATTCAATAAGGAAAATGCAGATACCAATCTTGCCATGGCCTCATGGAATAGTCCTGATGCATTTGCTCGCGTTCCTGATAAAGCCAAAAACAAAAGCTTCGATATGATGTCATCAAGGTATGTGCAACAACGCCAGCAACAAGGAAATCCTATCACTCAGGAAGACGCAGAAGTACAGGTGGCAGCAGCAGCAGGGGGTAAGATTCCTGCTTTCGTGGCGAGCCTTAAAAACAGAATTAACAGTGGAAATCCTGAAATGATGGAAACCGCTGCAAAGCAGATGGACTCGCTTTATTCAATGAATGCAAGTCATGCGCTTGAAGGTCTGGATGATAAAGACAAATCCATATTCACGCAGTACAAATCATTACGTGATGCACTACCGCCAGAAGAAGCAGCCAAGGTTGCAATTCAGAATGCCAATCAAGACCCTGATACACAGAAAATGAATAAGGAAAAATGGTCTGCTTTTGTTAAAACCCAAACCGGTGGCTTTGCTGGTTTCGGTTCCAAACCTCCACAAAAATGGGCTATGCAACAGGTTGGGCTTAATCCTGATGATTTCATGAATCCAGGTATCGCCAATGAATATGGAAATATGATTTTACAAAAGTACGGTTCTCTTTATCAAAACATGAATGGAGACCAGACGAATGCACTTAAACTCACAAAACAGGAAGTTGATTCTGCTTTTGGTGATACAGGTGTCAATGGTGGGAAGGTTAAAACACTTCACCCGATTGAAAAGGTTTTAGGCTTTGAATCAAATAGTGATGTGGTTCCATTTATTCAACAGGATGTTACAAATGTCCTGAATAAAAGTTTCATACCTTTAAAAGATGCATATGGTAAAAAACAATCAAATGTCTATTGGGATATAGTACCCAGCGACATGAAAAATCATGCTTTGGTTTATGGCCATGATTATGCACCGATTCAGGTTAAGCGTTACACTAAAACTTCCAGTGGAGTGAAAGCCGATACGTATAATGTAATGCTAATTGGAAATTCTTTTAACTGGGATATTGCGTTACAGACAGAAGCGGGAATTCGTCCGTTAATTCAAATGGCGCCTTATATTGGCGTACAGACATATACTCCAAACAAAAAAGCCATTACTGATGCTTATGCCAAACGCGGGAAAGCCTAATTATGGAAAATGATAATGTCGTTCCTTCAGCAGTAGGTGATATACACGTTCCGAAATCAAACATTCCCTTTGATTTGAATTATACATTTTCGCCAGATACTCCTATCACTATGAGTAGTGATGAAGGGTATGGGACATCATCTATTGAAAAAGGGATTCAAGCTTCTTCTCCTGGATTCTTTAAAACTGCCGGTGCTGAAGCGTATGACTTTAATTCCACGCTACAAGGACTTCATGGGGCATATAAAAAGCTTGGTACGCCCGGACAAGCCACGACATTACATCAGGCTATTTTTGAAGAACCGGATTCATTTTCTGATTTAGCACCAAATGGTTGGACACCTAGTTCCCAACCAGAAATGTTCTATGATATAAGGCCTGAATATAATTCCTATCTTATGGACGCAAAAGGTCCAAAAGACCTTCAATATAGACGTGACCGCGTGCAGTCAGAGCAAGACCATGATGATACACTGGCAAATGGCTCCATGTTTGCAAAAATCATCGGTGGTGTTGCTGGAGCAGTCACTGACCCAGTTAGTTATATCCCTATTGCTGGATGGGCAAAATACGCCAAGTTTGCACCTACAATGTTGAAAGCGGCTCAAAAATCTCTTCCTGGCGTTGCAACAGCCGGTGTTTTGCAGGCTGGTGGCAAAGAGCTAGATAAAGTAAACGGAAATATGCATGACTTTGTTGTTGATTCAGCTATCAATGGAATATTTGGAACAGCAATCTTCGGTGGACTTGGGGCAGGAGCATTGGCTCTGGACAAGATGGAATTGTGGAGTCTAAAGGATATTTCCAAAAGCTTTGTTAAAGGAATCGATTTTAAGCATGTGATGGATGAGAAAGGTGAAATCACAGGTATAAAGGCGTTCGATACCACAGGTTCATTGAATGCTGCTGAAGCCTCCTACGCGCAGGAGCTGGCTGATTCTTCGTTTAATAAAAGTGGCTTTTTCAAAATACCCTATCTTGGCGATGCACTCTTATCAGTCAAATCCTATCCTGGCATAGGTTCGCCCTTATTGAATATGCTTAATTCATCCTATACAACTGTGCGTGGATTTATAGACCGAGCTGCTGACCACAGTATCATTACGAAAGGCGTTGCTGAAGGTGGTGTTAAGCCAAAGAGTTTTGAGTTCTACATGAAACGTGAGTTCGCAGATTTGCGTTCTATTTCTGCTCAAATGAATGCTCTGCATTTAAAACGTATGGGTATTGATATTAAGAATCGCCCAATATCGGATGCAACTCAGATTGGATTGGGTCTTTATAATAAAACATTAAAAGTCCTTGGCAAGGATTTGGATAAAACAGGATACGTTCCTCGCGACCAGTTTCATGATGAGATTCAACAGGTTTTAACATCTGAAACACCCAGCGAACATGCGGCAGTTAATGATGCCGCTGCCATAATGCGAGACAAGATTGATACTACCTATAAAAACTATTTGAAAGCCTACAACCTTCCTGAAGACATTGTGCCCCCTAAAACAGCGGCAGGATACCTCATGCGTGTTTATGACATTAACTACATGAATGTCAATAAAGATAAATGGGTGAGTACGATTTCAGATTGGCTAAAAGAATCAGATGCAACTATTAATGAACGTATGCAACCTATTCATAATCTTGAATCCAATCTGAAGGCACTCAAGGATTCTCATGCAGAATTAATAAAATCACCTCATGCAAATGATAGTATGATTAATAAATCATCTGATTCAATTGAAAAGATGCAACGCGACCTTCGCTTTTCAAATGAAAAACTTCAGAACGAATTACGTGAAAATAAAAACTTGAATATCCATGTTGAAAACATGCATGCACTTTCATCAAATGAAGCAAAAGAATTGACTGGAATACTGAAACCATTAAATGACTTAAAGAAGAAGGTTGAAGAACAGAAAGGTATTGTTTCAGAATTGAAGAATCAAAAAGCCAAAAGTAAACAATCTTCAATGAAAGGTAAGACTGTAGAAACTGCAAAAAAACATGCTACAGAAGAAACTGCACATTCAGAGAAAATAAAAGTTGAAGAAGAAAAACTGCATGACCTTAATGTCAAAATTCAGGACACTGAATACGATTTATATGACAAGGCACGTAATGGTGAAATTAATCCACGTCTATATTATCCATCCACACATCAATTCAAGGATGTGAATGACCGTCTTAAATTTCGTGATGTCTATACAAGTGATATCGAACGTCAAAACCATGCAAAGGCTTACTATGATTCTATAATGCATCTTAAACCTGAAGATATCATTAATGATGTCATGGGAAAAGTTACAGGTAACTCAAGTGAGAATCATTTGAAGAGTCGAACACTTCTTGTTCCAGATGAATTGCTTTACAACAATAACTTTATGACAAAGGACTTGATGGCGAAGTTAGCGAATTACACACTCTATCTTTCTCGTCGAACACATTTAAAAAATGTCTTTCAGGATGTGACGCATGATGGTGGCATTGAACCTTTGGTTGAGAAACTTGGTCAGGAGTATCAAGCAAAACGTTTACCTTGGGATACTCGTAAGTCTGCTATTTCTGATGAAATTAAAAAGATGGATATTGAGGCAAGAGAGAAAAACACTTCTGATTCTCGTCGAAAAACTATTGAAACTTCTAAACTGGAGTTGCAAAAAGAACAAAAACAATTAGATAAAAATCTAAAAGCTGAAGCAACACGCTTTGATGCTGCCAAAAATCAAATGAGCAAGTCTTATGAAAAGATGATGGGTTATAGCAATCGAAGTCGGGGTGAGAATCTGGCACGCAGTGTTATCATGTCTATGACTGCCATGACAAATCTACACTTTCTAGCTGCGACACAGGTTGCTGATATTGGTGCCATAGGATTACAACATGGTGTTTGGCCATTCATCAGGGATTCTGTTTATCCAGTCATACAAAGCCTTGGTGGCATTTTAAAGACAAAGGATAGTGAAGCATTACGTAAGTCTGCACCTTCTGTACATCTGGCATTACAAGACGTTCTTGGGGGTGTCAGTGACAGGAACTGGTCAATGGAAGCCCAACCGTATCTTAATCTTGGTAGGGTAGTTGGAGGCATAGAAAAGCTCGCACAGTTTTCAGCTAACACGGACTTGACTACCTACATCGATAATGGTCTTCAACACTTGTCAGGTGCCACGATTCAATCTGAATTTATGCGTATTTTGCATGATTCAGTCAATGGAACCATGTCTAAAAAAGATAGTGAATATCTGCGTAAATATGGTTTAGACCCGAAGAAGTGGGATAAACGAATGGTGGCAGCATACGAAGGTGCTGGTGGCTTTAAAACAAAGCTGGGTGGATATCAGAGCCGCTTCTGGTCTTGGCAGGATATGGAAGCTTCAAATGAGTTTTCTGAGGCTGTATTCAGAGGAATTCAAAACACAATTATTAACCGCGGAATGTTTGATTCGCCTTTCTGGGCTGACAATTTTCTTGGGATGCTATTTCATACTTTTACAGGGTGGGGCTATGCATCTGTTAACCGTTATCTTGTACCAATGTTACAACGACCTGATGCCCAACAAATACTGGGTGTCTTGTTCTCATTGGGAACCGGTTCACTCGTAAGCCCTATGCGCCGTGCGGCACGCGGCGAAGATGCTGTTCCTGACAATATGAGTGATGGGCAACGCTTCTGGGAATCGATTAATGATTCAGATGTGGGAAGTGCTATAGCAACAACTCTTGATTGGGCAAACTTGATTTCTGGTGATAGATTATTAGGAGACCTGAAGAATGATAAATATCGCAATCGCATGCGTAGCGGTGCTTTGGGTCCAGTCTTTTCAACCGCCAACCGCATGACGAGTATAATTGATGCCCTGGCTTCTGGTGAATTTAACCAAAAAGATGCTTCTCAGATGGCGAGAATGTTGCCTATTACTGGTACAATGTGGGGTTATCAAATGAGCCAGATGATGATTGATAAGTTAGGATTACCGCCTAATAGAGCGGCTGCAAAGGCTGAATAATTTTAAAAAGGATTATTAATTATGTCTCAGGTTGTCATCGGTGATATCTTGCCTTACACGCAAGCAATAGCTATTTTAAACCAGACTGTATATGGAACAAACTGGACAGCCAATGTTGAATCTGATGTCGTAGTTTATGTGACACCTTTTGGTGATGCGCCTGATGACTTTACTCAAATCCTCTCATATCCTTCTGACTTTTCAGTAGCATTTATCGGCTCTGAAGAAGAAGTACAAGTCACATTGGTAACTCCATCTTCAGCTGGTGATATTGTTACAATCACTCGTCAGACACCCGCTGACAGAATGAATCTATATACGAATACGAATTTCATTCCTTCGATGCTAAATAATGATTTTGGCATTCTGACTTTAGTTGACCAACAGGCACAATTAGTTAATCAGTTGATTGGTCCTCGCTATAATTATTCAGCAATTATTCAAGACGTCATCGATACTATTTTACCGATATTAGGTCCAGGACAAATCTGGATGAAAGACCAAGGTAATGATGCAATTGTCGCCGTAGATTTTGCAACAGGAGGGGGTGGCAATATTACATCATGGGAAACAGTTTCTGTTCCCTCAGTAAATGCCGCGTCTGGTAATGGTTTTGTCGCAGACAGGACAGCCACACCGGTTCAAGTTGTTTTGCCTGCAGTATTTAATGTTGGTGATGAAATTGGTGTTTTAGGTTTAGGCGCTGGTGGATGGAGTTTAGTCGCTAATACTGGACAAACTATTAAATTTGGCTCTGTCACAAGCAGCAGCGCTGGTGCTATTAATTCTGATGTTCAATATGCAAATATTTTTGTTCGAGGACTTGTTGCCAATACAACATGGTCTGTTGAACTTGTGAATTCAAATCCAACTGTAATATAAGGAAATAATACGATGACTACGAATAACATGATTAATACTCCAGAACCATTTGCTCTTGCATCAGGTGGTACAGGCGCTGCATTATCTGCCGTACAGGGTGCAATTGCTTATTCAGGTGCTTCTGCAATGGCATTTACAGCAGCAGGCTCTGCAGGACAATTTTTACAGTCTCAAGGTACTGCGACTCCTATCTGGACAGCTATACCCGGTGTTTTGGTTACGTGGACAACTATCACAGCGGCAACATTAGCAGCAGCAATTAACAACGGTTATATAATGAATCATGCTTCAACCGCATGCGTAATTACACTACCAGCAACTGCACCTATTGGAAGCAAAATATCTATTAGAGGATTAGCTGGAAGTGGAGGCTGGACAGCAACCGCAAATACAGGACAGACAATTCAGTTTGGTAATCAATCCTCAAGCTCTGCTGGTTCATGGTCATCAACCGACCCAGGCGATTGCTGTGATTTGGAATGCATCGTTGCCAATACAACTTGGGTTCTGACCAATGCCGTTAGTAGCGGGTTAACAAAAGTGTAAGGAGTTTTTTACATGACTACTAACAATCAAATTAATACCCTTATGACTGCAACGCCTACGGCGAACGCAAGTTCGTTGTGGGATGGAAATAAAAACCTGTCAGCTAATAATCATTTAGCAGGTTATGCAACAACATCAACTGCAGCTGGCACAACGACTTTAGTTGTTGGTAGTGCATGGCAACAATTTTTTACAGGTTCAACAACGCAGATAGTTGTAATGCCTGTTACATCGACACTAGTTTTAGGCCAGTCATTTTATATTGTTAATAACTCCACTGGTAATGTAACTGTCAATTCTTCAGGAGGGAATGCAATTCAGGTGATGGGTGCAAGCACTACACTTCTGATTACTTGCATTTCAACCAGTGGAACAACAGCAGCTTCATGGTCTATTGAATATGTAGGCGCATCTTCAGGTGGTACTGTTAGCAATGGAACGATAAATGATTTAGCTTATTATGCCGCTACGGGTACAACTGTTAGCCCATTAGCAACTGCCAATTCAGGCTATTTGGTTACATCTGCTGGTGGTGTTCCATCTATTAGCTCTACAGGTCCTGCAATTACATTGCCGAGTGTTACGTTTAACTCAACCAGTGGTATTATTGGAACAACCACAAATGACAGTGCAGCAGCAGGTAGCGTAGGGGAATATGTTACTTCAGGTGCAAGTTTTGTAACTGGTAACATGACTACATCAAATACTCCACAAAACCTGACGTCTATTTCATTAACAGCTGGTGATTGGGATGTTTGGAGTTCTGCTGTTCTCGTTTTAAATATTGCAACTACAACCGCCTGGACTGGTGGTATCAGTACTACATCTGCCACAGCGCCTTCTGGCGGGTTAACTTCTGCCTGGTATTGGATTTTTGCTGGTGTAAATGGTGCATCCTATGATGGCAAATGTTATACAAGATTAAGTCTTTCAACTACCACAACAGTTTATCTGGTTGGAACTTCAACCTGGACAACTACTGCGCCGACTTTTTATTGCCAATTAAATGCTCGAAGAGCAAGATAAAAAGATTTATAATAGTTAATATTGATATAAGGAATAGCCATGAGTAAGTTAACATCTTCCGTAAGGAACAAATTACCTAAATCAGAATTTGCAGGTGCTAACCGTTCTTATCCTATTCCGGATAGAAGCCACGCGGCGAATGCAAAAGCACGCGCACAGCAACAATATAATAAAGGCCATATATCACTTTCGATGCTCCATGATATTGATGAAAAAGCGAATAAGAAACTGGGCGAATAGATTAATTTTTTAGATAGGAATATTTGAATGTCTGAAGTTATGCAAAAAGAAATTGATGATTTGAAAAAACAACTTGCTCAAAAAGATATGGCGTTCGATGGTCTGCTTTCACAATTGGATGCTTACCGTGAAGTTTTAAATGAAGGTGCAAATACAACCATGAATTTACGTACAAACGTAATTCATCTTAAAAAAGCCCATCAAAAACTATCGAATGAATGTCAGGAAGAAAAAACAAAATCATCTTCTTTACTTTCACAATATGAAGAAGCTCTTAAAAGAAATACAGAACTTGATTCGGAATTATCTACTATTAAAAATGAACTTGAAAGTTTAAAACAAACTTTAGCGTAGTCATGAGGATTGTATATGCCATTAATAAAATCTTCTTCTAATGAAGCTCGACAAGAAAATATTAAAGAGATGATTCACGCAGGCCATCCTGTTAATCAGGCGGTTGCTGCGTCTTATCACAATCAGCGTGAAGCAGAGCGTGATACTCATGAAGAACGTCAAGCTGAGAGGCATGCACATGAGCGTATGAAATATGGCAAGTAAACTATGTGGCGCGTCTAAAAGACTTCAAATGATTTATTATGATATGAAGCATAGATGTACAAATCCAAATAATAAAGTTTATTATCGCTATGGTGGTAATGGAATTACTGTTTGTGATGAATGGTTGAAAAGTCGTAAATCATTTTATGAATGGTCTATCTTAAATGGTTATCAAGAAAATTTAACTATCGACCGAATTGATAATCTTAAAGGCTATTCACCTGAAAATTGCAGATGGGTAACTCATAAAGTTCAAACACGAAATAGAGCGATGTCAGTAGTTAATGAAGAAATTGTTAAACAACTTAGAGCTGAACCAAGAGGTTCGAGTCTAAAGCTTCTTTGTGCTAAGTATGGATTAAAGCGAAGTACTTTAACTTATATTCGATATAAAGCTAGCTGGAGAGATTGAATGCAAGACATAAATACGGGAAATAGTTTTGGTGAAAATTTCGAAACTGAAAGAGAAGAGCAGGAAGTTCGTAAGTACGGTCCGCGCCTTCCTATTCCGGAAATGGCGGCGCACCCTCACGTATACACGAAACATTCAATCGAGCCTGCTTATGGCAATTATGATAGGCCAATAAATGAATCTGTCTAATATTCCTTGGCCTACATGCGCTATTTGTAATAAGACTGTCGAATCACTGGAATCAATGACAGATTTTAGAACTATGGAATATGTAGCTATGGTTAAGTGTCATGGCGAACAAGAAGTTGCTAGTATAGCAAAAGAGATAATTATGGATGGCGTCAAGATTGAAGCTGGTATTGCATTCAATCAAAAAACTAAACTTTTGAGCAGCTCTCTTACCTCAAAAAATAGAAAGTCAAGTAATTTAATTGAGAATTAATTTAAAATAACCGGTAATTGTTATTACCGGTGTTAACGAAAGTGCTTGACAAAGCACATAGGGTTATGAAATTTATATCCGCATTCCTAACATTGCACCTTACCCACATCAAGCGCGGATGTTTCGTGCTATGGTGGAAGATAAAAACGTTTGCGCAGTTATTCACCGCCGCGCAGGAAAAGATATCTTTAGTCTCCAAGCATGGCTCTTGCGTGGGTTGCGGCGTGTCGGTACGCACGTGTACCTGTTTCCCCTCCACAAACAAGCAAGGTCAGTCATCTGGCAAGGATTAGATTTCGATGGCCGTCCATTCATGGATGCAATCCCTCCTGCTCTCATTGCTAAACGTAATGAAGCGCGAATGGAAATTGATTTATTTAATGGTAGTAAACTCATTCTGGCTGGCAGTAACAATTACAATGGACTCATGGGTTCCAATCCTATTACCATTATCTATTCTGAATTTAGTTTGCACAATCCTCTTGCTCGCCAGTACCTCAATCCAATCATTGTTCAAAACAGAGGTCGGGAAATCCTCCAGTTCACGCCACGTGGAATGAACCATGGATGGGAAGCATTCAACCAGATTAAAGACCTACCTGATTACCATATAGAACATCTTAGCGTTGACCAGACATTCAAACATGATGGTGTCACTCCTATTATAAACAAGGCTGATATTCAGCGTGCTAAAGACCTTGGCATGTCTGATGAATTAATACGTCAGGAATTCTTTGTTGATTTCGAAGTGGGAAATTTAGGTGCATACTATACCCGTGAAATGTCTGATATGGTGCGTGAAGGACGTATCTGCTCGCTCCAGCCAGACCCAAGATTAAAGCTTCACTCTATCTGGGATTTAGGGGGAACGGATGCAACTGCTGGGATTCTTTTTCAAGTTACTGGGCGTCATGTCCATTTGCTTTATCTTATTCATGATACTGGCCGCGGATTTCGATCCTACCTGGATGAGGCAGAACGAGTCAGAAGTAATTTTGGCTGCGAATGGGGAATGCATTTTGGGCCCCATGATATCGACCAAAAACACCAGGGATGGGAACACACAGAATCAAGATTGATGCTAGCACGGCGCTATGGCTGGCAATTCCAGATGGTTCCGAAAGTCTCTATAGAAGATGGCATAGAATCCGTTCGTTACCTATTTTCAAAGCTGAGAATCGATAAAATCAATGGTGACCTTATTGTGCGCGCTCTGCGCGAATACCAACGTCTATTCGATGAAAAGCTTGGCGTTTATAAAAAGAAACCGCTTGAAAACTGGGCGATACATATCGCCGATACTGTTAGATATCTTGGCGTGATATACAGGCGATTATACGACACCCCAATGAGCCCCTCAACCTATTCCACCGGAAACATGTAATAAACCTCAAGTGAAACTTCCTCTCTAAAATATATTCCACTTCCTCACTTTGACTTTTCCAGATTCCCGTTGCCCGGAAAGCCCCGAATAGGGAAATCAGGGGGGAGCGGGATTATCTTTTGGCAGACGCTTTTGATGTTCCACGCAATTGTTCACCAGACCCCCTACCGC
>Ga0210397_10000330_pt1 | contig 33723 bp, 32 predicted proteins | sample IncBWH2OmetaG_FD_160126 | JGI IMG/M metagenome (GOLD analysis project Ga0210397, IMG submission 160126) | Forest soil microbial communities from Barre Woods Harvard Forest LTER site, Petersham, Massachusetts, United States - Inc-BW-H-2-O ...
GCCCCAATAAAAAAGCGGCGGCTTCTCGAACCAAGGTTTTCCATAGAGTCGAGGAGTAACCCAATCGCCCGTTTCGGCCATGTCGCGCGCAATCCACGCATAACGCGGCTCGTCGGGGCCAACAAAGCCGATGGCTCCAAGATGGCTGAAGTAACAGACGTAGAGTGTTGTGACAATGAGAATGGCCCAAGCGATGCTGGCTAAGGAACTGTCCCTCGGATTCTCGGTGATGGCAGTAGGCGATTCGCTCACGGAAGGGAAAGTCTAGCATTGAAACTCTATCTTCAAAGCGGCCACCTCTTGCATACTGTCGCGCGTCGGCTGCAGCGAGGCCGCCGTGGAACACAATGAAAGAATGGTTCGAATACGCCCCCGTTTGGCTGATCTTAAAGATTCTGGGCGCCTTACCGCGACGCGTCGCGCGTGGCTTCGCGGCAACGGTGACAAGCCTGCTCTTTTCCTTGCAACCAAAGTTGCAGAAGACCGCGGAGTTCAACATGCGCCTCGCCTTTCCTGACTGGGCCGACGCCCAGCGCAAAGACGCGACGCGCAAAATGGTACGGAATCTTGGTTGGATGGCCGCGGAATTTGCGCGTTTGCCGCGGCTCACGAAAGAAAACATTGAAGACGTTGTGATTCTAGAAGGACACGAGAATTTTCTGGAAGGGCAACGGCGCGGGAAGGGCGTCCTCTATTTAACAGGCCATATCGGCGCCTGGGAGCTCTCTTCCTTCGCGCACGCGCTCTACGGATATCCGCTGCATTACATGGCGCGGCCTCTCGACAACAAGCGCCTCGACGCGCTCGTCAATCAATACCGCTGCTCTTCGGGCAATCGGCCCATCTTCAAAAACGAATCTGCGCGCGTCATGCTGAGAATTCTGAAGGACTCCGGAACTGTTGGCATTCTCGCGGATCAAAACACGCTACCGGCGGAAGGCGCCTTCGTCGATTTCTTCGGCAAGCTCGCTTGTACGACAACCGGCCTCGCGCGCGTGGCTTTGCACACCGGCGCCGCCGTCGTGCCAGGCTACGCCTACTGGGATGAGAGCATCCAAAAATATCGCCTGCGGTTCGAACCTCCCGTGGAACTCATTCGAACAGGTGACACCGAACGCGACGTCTTTGAAAACACCCAGCGTTTTGCCAAAGTAATCGAAGAGATTATTCGCAAGCACCCGGACCAATGGGTTTGGGTTCACAAGCGCTGGAAGACCAGGCCCAAAGGCGAGTCCGCGCTGTATGATTTTTGAGTGAGGTCTTCGATGATGCAAACGGCGAAGTCGTTGGCGGAAGCAGTTGACGCAAAGCTGGAAGGCGATGGCGCTATCGAGTTGCGTGGCGTGGCGGCACCCGAGCGCGCCGGCCCTCACGACCTCATCTACGTCGAGAAAGCCAAACATGCGGAGCGCGCTGCTACATCGGCTGCGCTCTGCGTCATTGCCGCGGAAAACATTGCGTTGTCCGGGAAGACTGTTCTGCGAAGTTCGCAACCAAAACTGGCGTTCGCAAAAGCGGCTGCTCTCATCCTTGGAAAGAGCCCCATCGCAACCGGAATTCATCCAACGGCGATCGTGGCGCCGCTGGCGAGAGTCAGCGCAAGCGCAGGCATAGGGCCATTTGCGGTGATCGGCGAAGACGCCCATATCGGCGAAGGCACACAAATCGGCGCGCACAGCGTAATCGGCGCGGGTTCCTGGATCGGCGATGACTGCCGCATTCATCCGCGTGTGACACTCTACGCGGGCGTTCGAATCGGGCATCGCGTGGAGATTCATTCGGGCGCGGTGATCGGCGCGGACGGCTTCGGCTACGCGCAGGGCGAAGGCCGTTACTGGAAATTTCCACAAGCGGGAATCGTGGAAATCGCGGACGACGTGGAAATCGGCGCAAACACGACCATCGATCGCGGCTCGCTCGACGACACGCGCATCGCTGAGGGCGTTAAAATGGACAATCTCGTACACATCGGCCACAACTGCCAGATTGGCGCACACACTGTGATGGCCGCGCAGGTCGGACTCTCCGGCTCCTGCGATATCGGCAAGCATGTGGTCGTCGGAGGCCAAGCCGGCTTTGGAGAACAATGTTATTTGGAAGACGGCGCAATCATTGGCGGACAATCCGGCGTACTCGGAGGCAAAACAGTTCGCAGCGGACAGACCGTTTGGGGAACTCCTGCGCGCCCGCTAGAAAAGTTTAAAGAGCAATTCGCGTGGCAAGCCCGTCTACCGGAACTGGCCGCGCGCATCAAAGAGTTAGAAGCCAAACTGGAAGGCCAAACGAAAAGGCCAGGCTAAAAAGGAAATGACGTGAGCACAGCTCCACGCTGGCGCGTAATCGTAGTTGGCGGCCATACCCGCAGCATCGGCAAGACGCAACTGGTGTGCGACATCATCAGCACTTTCCCACAAGCCAACTGGATTGCGGGAAAAATCACGCAGTATGGCCACGGCGTCTGCGCGCAGAACGGCAACAACTGCGACTGCGCTCCCGACGAGCACATTTGCGCCATCGAATGGGAAGCGCAGCAGCAATCTGGCACGGACAGTGCCAGATTCTTGGCCGCAGGCGCGAAACGGTCGTTTTGGCTAAGAACAAAGCAAGGTTTTCTCGCCGAAGGCTTGCCGTTGATGCGAGATGCTCTCAAACAAACACTGTCGGGAGCAGCAGAAGATTCGCCTCCGCTGATTCTCGAAAGCAATTCGCTCATGCAATTTCTGAAACCGAGTCTCTATTTCGCTGTGATCGATCCCGCTCGCGAAGATTTCAAAGACTCCGCTCGCGTCGCGCTCGACCGCGCCGACGCACTCGTTCTCCGGGGCTCGATGGATGACCCTGCCGCCGCTCCATCGTGGATCAAACTCCCCGCCAATTTGCTGCGCACCAAGCCCTCCGTCTCGCAGCGCGAGGGGGAAGCTTTGCCTGAGCCCCTTCACGTACTTATTGAGCGGGCGTTGCAGGCCCCGCCAAGTATCACCCTCTGACAACGATTCTGTAACGCTTCTGCATCTTAGAAGTTGACCCAGTGCCGCAACACGGCGATAATTGACTGGTACTTGTGTTACTCGGTGACAGATAGACTCGACGTTCGTTCCGGCGTTGCGGGAAGTGACTAGGAACACAGCAGTTAGGTCAGCTTAGCCTGGATTTGGCAGGCTTAATTCGCCCGCATTTCTATAGGCATTACTTGGGGGACTAGTTTTGGCGACAGGTACACGCATAGGAGTGGATAGACCTGCCCCTGCCATACCGCCGCTCTGGCTGGAGAAAGACCTGTCCGGCTCTCTCGAACAGGCCATCGAAAACGGTGCGAATCACCTCCTCTCGCTGCAAGCCGAGGAGGGCTACTGGCTCGGCGAACTCGAAGCTGATACCACCCTCGAATCCGATTACATTTATTACCTGTATGTGCTCGGCAAGGCCGATCCCGTTCGCATCGCCAAGCTCGCGAACTACGTTCGCCGACGGCAATTGCCCGATGGCGGCTGGAATATTTTCCCGGGCGGGCCTTCCGATCTTAATGCAACCTGTAAGGCGTATTTCGCTCTGAAGCTCGCTGGCGACGACACTGATGCGCCGCACATGACGCAGGCGCGCGAAACGGTGCACCGTCTTGGCGGACTCGAACTCACAAATTCTTACGTGCGTTTTTACCTTGCGCTGATTGGCGCGGTTGGCTGGGATCTTGTTCCTTCGATTCCTCCAGAGCTGCTGCTCTTGCCGACCTGGTTTTATCTGAACATCTACGAAATGTCGTCCTGGACGCGCGGCATTGTCATCCCCATGGCGATACTTTCCGCCCTGCGGCCGGATTGGCGTCTGCCGGAGCGCGCGCGTGTCGACGAGCTCTTCAAGGACATCTCACACAAAGCCGCCGCTTTTGATTGGAGCAAGCAGCTCATCTCCTGGCGCAACGTTTTCCTGGCGATCGATCGCGGCTTGAAGCTCTACGAAAAACTTCCTTGGAAACCCCTTCGCAACCGCGCGCTTCGCGAAGCCAAAGCCTGGATGCTCGCGCACATGGAGCGCAGCGAAGGTCTCGCCGCCATCTATCCCGCGATGATGAATTCGATTTTCGCGCTAGTGGCGCTCGGTCACGGTCCCGACGATCCGATCACCTCTCGCGAGATTCGCGAATTTTCGCGTTTCGAGATCGAAGAGGGCGACACGATTCGCATGCAGCCGTGCGTGTCCCCTGTTTGGGACACTTGCATTGCCATGGTCTCGTTGGAAGAGGCCGGGCTGCCCGCCGATCATCCCGCACTTGTGAAAGCCGCGGATTGGATGCTCTCGAAGCAGGTTCTCGGTCCCGGCGATTGGCAATTCAAGAATAAAGATGCCGAGCCGGGAGGTTGGGCGTTCGAATTTCGTAACGATTTTTTTCCGGACGTGGACGACACTGCATTTGTTTTGATGGCACTGCAGCGTGTAAAACATCCCGATCCCGAGCGCATGGAAACGGCCATTCGTCTTGGACTTCAGTGGCTGTTGAGCATGCAAAATAAGGACGGCGGCTGGGGCGCCTTCGACCGCGACAACGACCGCAAGCTTTTGTGCAACATTCCGTTCGCCGACCACAACGCCATGATCGATCCATCGACAGCGGACGTGACGGCTCGCGTTATTGAGTGCCTCGGTCGTTTCGGCTGGCCGGCGGGGCATCCCGCTATTCAGCGCGGCGTGAAGTTTTTGCTCAGGGATCAATGCGAAGACGGCTCCTGGTTCGGACGCTGGGGCGTGAATTACGTGTACGGCACCAGCGGCGCGTTGCGCGCTCTCGAAACCGTTTCGCTCACGGCAAAGGAATTTTGCCAGCGCGCCGTGAGCTGGTTGCGCGACGTTCAGAAAGCTGACGGCAGTTTCGGCGAGTCCCTGTGGAGCTATACCGATCCCGCCACCAAGGGGCAGGGGAACAGCACAGCGTCGCAAACGGCCTGGGGCCTCATTGGATTGCTAGCAGGCGCTCAGCCGAATGATTCTGCGGTTCAAAGAGCCGTCTCCTATCTCGTCCATCAGCAGAATACGGATGGCTCTTGGAGCGAAGCCGAGTTTACCGGCACCGGATTTCCTGGCGTTTTTTATCTGAAGTATCACCTCTACCGCAATTCATTCCCGCTCTACGCGCTCGCGCGCTTTCGTAATCAGGTGCAAGGGCTGCTAGAATATTGCTCCATGAAATTCCAGCCAGCCGAATTCCGGCTGCGGAGCGGGTTCTAGAGCCCGCGATGACGTTTTCTCTGCGGCTCACCGCGGATCTCACACTTGCCCTGGCTGCCCGCGCGTTTGGCAACAAGCAAGGCTATCCTCCTATCTTGCAGCTTTCCCCGGAGACTAATTTCCAAACTTCTTCAGCCAGATTTTCCACCAGCACCCATCAGGCGATTAACGGCGCTTCGCACTCCGGAACCCTCGTTTCGCGATACCGTTCGCCCATCCTTTGGATCTCCGGTGCCGAACCTTTGGAGTATCCGGAAGTCGCGCGCTTTACCAACGCTCTCGCGGCCTCCGGACGCAGCGTCTTCCTGGAGACTTCCGGCACCTTGTTGAAGCGGCGCCTTCATGAATTTCAACCGTCTAATCGTTTTTACTTCACGGTCCGTTTCGATGGCTTTGCGCCGTCGCACGACCAGCGCAATGCTCGTGAAGGTGCATTCGCCGTGGGACTGGAAGCCATTCGCATGGCTAGGCTGGCAGGCTTTTTCACTTGCGCTTTTCTGGTTATGCACCCTCACACAGCCCCAAACGAACTAGAGCAACTCCACGCGGGAATTCGCCAACTCGACGTCGACGGGTTTTTGATCACGCGCGCGGCGCTTTCGCCCGAGCTTGAGAGCACGGTCAAGCAACTGCGCCATCGTTTGTTGAGTCGGCGATGGGCGCTGCTCTCGGATTTAGTGGAATCCGTGACGCTGCCGGCCGCCTCGCAGAATTCTTGCGAGATCGATCGCCAGCCTTTTCCGGACTCACCGCCTAGCGACTTTGAGGAAGGTGCCGAAGCCGGATGACGACTCTCGTCACAGGTGCGTCGGGCTTTCTGGGCAGCCACGTCGCGCGTCAACTGGTTGCGCGTGGCGATTCGGTCCGCGTCCTGATGCGAGCTTCCAGCACCAACCGCGCCGTCGGAGACCTTTCCCTTGAATACGTGACCGGCGATTTACGAGACGCGGCTTCTCTCGACCGTGCTTTGGCCGGCGTAAAGACCGTTTTTCACGTGGCGGCTGACTATCGACTATGGGCCAAAAAATCGCGCGACATTTATGATTCGAATGTCGGTGGCACGAAGAATCTGCTCGAGGCTGCAAAACGCGCCGGCGTGGAAAAATTCATCTATACCAGCACCGTGGCCACTATCGCCGTCGATCGTCCCGAATTGCCCACCGAAGCCACCGACGCCAAGCTGGAAGAAATGGTTGGCCACTATAAACGCTCGAAATGGATGGCTGAGCGCGAAGCTCTCAACGCGGCAAAACAAGGACTGCCGCTTGTTGTAGCCATGCCCACGACGCCCGTCGGCCCAGGCGATTGGAAACCGACACCAACGGGAAAAATCATCCTCGACTTTCTAAACGGAAAAATGCCCGGATACGTCGAGACCGGCTTGAATTTTGTTGGCGCGGAAGAGTGCGCGGCGGGGCATTTGCTCGTCGCGGAAAAAGGGAAAGTGGGCGAACGCTATCTTCTCGGCGCCGAAAACTTGACGCTTAAGGCGATGTTGGACGCGCTGGCCAAAATAACCGGTCTGCCGGCTCCGATGCTGAAAATTCCTCACGGGCTGGCTTTGGGTGTAGCCTACATGAACACGGCGTTCTCGCGGCTCATTGGAAGAGAGCCGCAAATTCCCGTCGAGGGCGTGAAAATCGCGCAGCACATGATGTTCGTCGATTGCACGCGGGCGCAGCGAGAACTAGGTTTTAAGCCGGGGTCGGTAGCGGCTGCACTGGAGCGAGCGGTTCGCTGGTACGAAGCGAACGGCTACGTAAAGCCCAGCCGCGCCAAGAAAATGCTGCGCGCCGCCGCGTAGAGCAAGGGAATTCAGGGGCTCGCCCCGCGCTCGGTTCTTAAGATAACGGTTGTAGGGGAGGGCTTGCCCCTGCCGTTTTGTGCGATAGGCAACTTGTAGCTTTAAGTTTTGGTCCGGCATCATAGATTTACAGAAGATTCAGAGAATCATGCGCATCCTAGTCACTTTCGCCATCAAAGCCGAGTTCTCGCAGTGGTCCTCTCGCCATCCCTTTGTCCCCTACGAATTTGAGAATTGGGAGCGCCGCCGCGAATTTGACCTTTTCAAAGCCAACATCGGCCCGAACGAAGTAACGGTCCTTCTCACCGGTATCGGCGGAGAGAATGCCGCCAAATCGATGCTCACTATCCCGGTTGAAATTCACGATGTCTGCATCTCTTCTGGCCTCGCTGGATCCCTTGACACCACTTTGAAGCCAGGCGACGTAGTTGTGGCACACACGACAGAAACTCTGAACCAAGGTTACCAGGCCACAAGTGAGGCAGCACTTTTCGATCTTGCCGTTACCTACGGCGCAAAAGCCGTGAATGTGTCCCTCACATCTGAGAAAATCGTAGCGACCGCCGTAGCGAAGGAAGACCTGAGCCAAAAGGGAAGTGTCGTGGAGATGGAATCAACTTACATTCTAGCGGCCGCGGCGCAACGCAATGTCCCGGCGGTCATGGTTCGCGCTATCAGCGACGCTGCGGATGAGGATTTGCCCGTTGATTTTGGCCGCATACTCGATTCCCACGGCCATCTGAAAATGGGCGGCCTGCTCAAAGAAGTTGGCCTCAGTCCTTACCGTATTCCCTTGTTGATTCAATTTGGACGGCAGAGCCGCGCCGCCGGAAAATCTTTGGCGGACTTCTTAGATCGCTACGTTCACGCAATCTCGCAAAACTGGACGCGCGTCTCTGCAGCGAAAGTAGAAGAGGTCTCGGCGACATGAGCAGCATTGGGACGGCATCGGAGACGCTGAGCTCGGTCGGGCCCATCCCGAAGAACATGCGCGCGGGCGTCTTTCGCGATAAAGGTATCGTCCGCGTTGAAGAAGTCCCCGTGCCCGAGGTCGGCGACGGTGAAGTCCTCATCAAAGTCGCTGCCTGCGGCATCTGCGGGACTGACATCAAGAAAATTTTCCAGCGTTACATCGAGCCGCCGCAGATACTCGGCCATGAGCTGGCCGGCACGGTCGTTGCCGTCGGTCGCGGCGCGGAAAGGTGGACACTGGGCGATCGCGTAATGAGCTTTCACCACACCCCCTGCGGCCGATGCTTCTACTGCGAGAAGCGCCTCTTCTCCCAATGCAAGCAATACAAAACGACTGGCCTGACCGCCGGTTTCACGCCGAACGGTGGCGGCTTTGCCCAGTACGTGAAGGCCATGCCGTGGGTAGCCGAGCGCGGCATTGTTGCTCTTCCCGATAACGTCAGCTTTGAGGAAGCCACTTTCATCGAGCCGATCAACACCATCATGAAAGCTGTCCAAAAGGCCCGTATCACCAAAGACGAAACCGTACTGATCCTCGGCTGCGGCCCCATCGGATTGCAATTGCTCATGGTCAGTAATCTCGAAGGCCCTAAGCTATATACCAGTGATCCAATTCCGCAGCGGCGCCAAAAAAGCCTCTCCCTCGGTGCCCTGGAGTCGTTTGACCCAACCAGTGGTAAGCTGGTAGAAGAAGTTCTGGCCCGTACGGAGGGTCGTGGAGCGGACGCGGTGCTAGTAGCGGTAGCGCATCCGTCGGTGGTAACGGATGCCTTGGCAATGGCGCGGCCCGGTGGGCGCGTATTGCTCTTCGCGGCAAATGACCCGGTCACGAAGATCGAGTTTCCTGCCGCGGCCGTAGGGATCGACGAAAAGGAAATCCTGGGCAGCTATAGCGCGGCGGTTGACATCCAAGAATCTGCCGCGGCTCTGGTGCTGGGAAAGAAACTTCCAGTGATGGAAATCGTCACGCATCGCTTCACACTGGATAGAATCCAGGAAGCACTGGAGCTGGCAGCTAGGCCTACGGCTGAGTCCCTTAAGATTCTGATCACGCACGCATGAAAACGACCACGACAAAGAAAACGGAAGTCGGAGAAGAAGTGAAATTTGCCGTCGCGCGAGTCGCCGTACCCTCAAGGATGACCGCAGCCGTGTTATACGGCAGCGAAGATCTGCGCATTGAGATGATCGACGTGCCGCACCTCGCTGCCGACGAAGTGCTTCTCCGCGTCCGCCTGGCCCTAACCGACGGCACCGACCTCAAAGTCTGGAAGCGCGGCTACCACGCCAAGATGATTCAGCCGCCAGCCGTATTCGGCCACGAAGTCGTGGGAGATATCGCTGCCGTAGGCAAGCGCGTGGACGCTCGCTGGCGTATTGGCATGCGCGTTGTCGCTGCAAATTCTGCGCCGTGCCTGCGCTGCTATCACTGCCGCCGCGGCCAGGAAAATCTTTGCGAAGACTTGCTCTTTAACAACGGCGCGTACGCTGAATACATGCGCATCCCGGGCCGCATCGCCATGGAAAACATGCTGGAAGTGCCGCACTCTGTCGATGACGGAAGCGCCGCGCTCGTCGAGCCGCTCGCCTGCGTGCTTCGCGGCATTCATGAAATGGAAGTGCGCGCCGGCGATACCGCTGCCGTAATTGGCTGCGGGCCGATTGGATTGACTTACGTGCGCATGCTTTCGCGCCGGGGCGTGCGCGTGCTCGCGCTGGCTCGCCGCACCGCGCCTCTGGATGTAGCTCGCAGGCTGGGCGCGATTGCCACCATCAACGTCACGGAAACAGTAGACGTCGTCTCCGCTGTGAAGTCTTTGACGGAAGACGAACGAGGACCGGATTCCGTCGTCGAAGCAGCAGGAAATCCCGCCACCTGGCAGCAGGCCCTGGCGATGGTTCGCCGTGGCGGCGTCGTGAATTTTTTCAGCGGCCTGCCGTCGGGCACGAACGTATCGATCGATCCCGCCGCTATCCACTATTCCGAAATTAAGCTGATCTCGCCCTTTCATCACACGCCGCGTTTTATCCGCGAAGCTCTCGAAGCCATTCGCCGCGGGGATATCGTCGGTCAGGATTTCGTGACGGAAGAAATCCGTTTGACCGAACTGCCGCAAGCCTTCGAGCGCATGAAGATCCGCAGCGGCGAAATCAAGCTGGCCGTCCGGCCTTGAATGTTTTGAACTTGACGGCACCCCCGATTGTCATTCCGAGCAGAGAGAGGAATCTGCTTTTCAATGCTGCGCCCAGGTGAACTCGAAATTGCCGAGCATGCTCCGGCGAACAATTGTTCCCCGGCAGCGGCGCAGGAGTACACGCGCTGGCTCGCCACGCATCACTACGAAAATTTCAACGTCGCTTCTTGGCTGCTCCCAAAAGACTTGCACCAGCATTTCTACAATCTTTACGCCTATTGCCGCTGGGCCGACGACCTGGGCGATGAAGTCCCGCAAAAAGACCGCGCCCTGGAACTCCTCGATTGGTGGGAACGCGAGCTCGACCATTGTTACGACGGCCGCCCATCCCATCCCGTCTTCGTCGCGTTGCGCGAAACCATAATCGCCAAAAATATTCCCAAGCAGCCTTTCGCCGGTCTTCTAAGAGCCTTCCGCCAAGACCAGAACGTAAAGCGCTATCCCACGTGGGATTCGATGATTGGATATTGCGTCTATTCCGCGAATCCCGTCGGACGCCTTGTCCTTTATCTGTGCGGCTATTGCGACGAAGAGCGGCAGGCGATGTCCGACGCTACGTGTACTGCTCTCCAGCTAGCAAATTTCTGGCAAGACGTTGATCGCGACCTCGAAAAGGGGCGCATCTATATCCCCCTGGACATCGCCGCAAGCCATGGCCTGACTGAAAACGATATCGTCGAGCGCCGCTTCGACGAACGTTACGTCAGCCTAATGAAAGATTTGATCGCTCGCACCCGAGTTCTCTTCGCGCAAGGCGCTCCGCTAGCAAAAATGGTAAACGGCCGCCTAAGTGTCGACCTCGAAATGTTCAGCCGCGGCGGCGTCGCCGTCCTCGACGCCATCGAGACCATGGGCTACGACACGCTCCACAATCGCCCGGCCATAAGCAAAGCCAAACAAGTCCGCCTCCTGGGCCGCTCCCTATTAACGCATCTAATCGCAAAACCCATACGCCCTGAATCAGAGAGCGGCGGCTTAGCTTTTGTAAGGGCACGGAACGCCGTGCCCGAATCTGGCATATCCGTCTCCCGCTCCTACGCCGCCTGCCACGGCATCGCCCGCGCCGCACACAGCAATTTCTACTACGCCTTCTTCCTGCTCCCGAAACCCAAGCGCGACGCCCTAGCCGCCCTCTACGCCTTCATGCGCCTTGTCGACGATGTCGCCGACGAAGGCAACGATCTCGCCGCGAAGCAGCGGGGTCTAGCGGATTGGCGCGCTGCTCTCGACGACGCCGTAACTGGCGAGGAGCGGCTGGTTGACGGCTCAACCGCACTCAACTCCGCCACTCCCAACGGCGCGGCCGAAGTCTTGCCCGCTCTGGTCGACACCATGCAACGCTACAAAATGCCAGCTCGCTACCTCCACGATCTCATCAGCGGCGCCGAAATGGACTTAACACTTCGCACTTACCCGACTTTCGATCGCCTCCGCGAATACTGCTACCGCGTCGCCGGAACCGTCGGCCTAACCTGCACCCACGTCTTCGGCTTCCACGATCCCCGCGCCCTCGATCTCGCCGAAAAACTCGGCCTCGCCTTTCAATTGACCAACATCATTCGCGATGCCCACGACGACTTCGCTTTGGGCCGCGTCTATCTCCCGGAAGAAGATCTTGCGCGTTACGGAGTCTCCCCTCAAGACTTTGGCAAGAGTGAGGCCACTCTCGGTGTCCGCGAACTCCTCCGTTTTGAAGCAGACCGTGCCTGGCAATGTTATGAAGAGGGCTCCGCACTTTTCGGCTTAATCGACCCAGAGACCCGCGGCGCTCTCTGGCTGTTGGTGCACACGTACAGCGCCCTGTTAGCCCGCATCGAGTCCCTCGACTTCGCCGTTTTCGGCGAACGCGTGCGGCTCTCGAAAGCGGAAAAAATGTTGTTCATCGCAAAGGCGCGCTTCGGCCGCCTCTCGGAAGAGAATATTCTTGAAAAGCGTGATCGTGATCGGCGGCGGGCTGGCGGGACTGGCAGCCAGCGTCGCGCTGGCTGAAGCAGGCTGGCGCGTTCGTCTTTTTGAGCAGCGCCCGTTTCTTGGCGGACGCGCGGCTTCCTACGTCTTGCCCGACGGCGAGCACATCGACAATTGCCAGCATGTCACCTTCGGCTGCTGCACCAATCTCGAAGATTTTTATCGCCGCGTCGGCTCCGGCGACAAAATCAGGTTTTTCGATCGCTTAATTCTGCTCGATCCCCAAGGCCGTCGCGGGGAAATGCACGCCGGCATTCTCCCCGCGCCGTTTCACATGGCCGGCTCGTTTCTCACGTTTTCTCCGCTGGCTCTGAAAGACAAGCTCGCCATCGCCCGTGCCTTCTATTCCATCTTGCAAAACGCAGGTCATCCGCCCGATGTGGACGAGCCCGGCGGCATCTCAATGCTTGAATGGCTCCGCCGCCGCAAACAAACGCCCGCCGCGATCTCGCGTTTCTGGCGTGTCGTACTCGTCAGCGCTCTTTCCGAAGAACTCGATCGCATCGATGCCCGGTACGGCATCGACGTTTTCTGGAAAGCCGTTCTCTCCAATAGGACCGGATACCGCATGGGCGTCCCTGCAGTCGCGTTAGGCGAACTCTACGAAGGCTGCCGCGCCGCCATCGAAAAAAAGGGAGGGGAAGTAACCTTTCGTTCCCCTCTTCGCGGTCTGCGCATCGAAAACGGTGAGCTACTCGCCGCGCTCTTCGACGGAGACCGCGAAGAATCTGCCAACGCGTACATCCTGGCCCTTCCCCACGTCGCGCTTTCCGAACTTCTTCCCGAGAACCTCAAGCGCACCGACACCACCCTCGGCAATCTCGACAAAATCATCGACGTATCAATCACCGGCGTCCATCTTTGGTTTGACCGCCAGGTAATGACCGAGCCTTTCCTCACCCTCCTTGACACCACCACGCAATGGATCTTCAACAAGACGGCTCTCTACGCCGGCGCAAATGGTGCCGCTCCCGGATCCGACAAAGGCCAATATCTGCAACTGGTCATCAGCGCTTCCCACGATCTCCTCCAAAAGCCGCGCCAGGAAATCATCGATCTCTGCCTCAAAGAAGTTCGCCACGCCCTTCCTGCCGCCCGCGAGGCGAACCTTCTCAAAGCCACTGTAATCAAAGAAGCCGCAGCCACATTTTCCCCGCAACCCGGCATCGACCGTTGGCGTCCAATGCAACAGACGAGCATTGGCGATTTGTTCCTCGCCGGTGACTGGACCGCGACGGGCTGGCCCGCCACCATGGAAGGTGCGGTTCGCAGCGGCTATCTGGCCGCGGAGGCAGTCTTGCGATCGGCGGGAACGCCTCAACAGTTTATTCAGCCCGATTTGAAACCCGACGGTCTGGTTGGTTTGTGGGCAAAGAGCTGAGCTGGAACGTATTCCGAGGTGCCGCACGAAGAGCATTCAGCGCGAAAGTCGCCGCTGCGTTTTATTCGTTATGGGCAAGCTTTTCGAAGGCACCAATCTTGCGCTCTTCGAGAGTAAGTTCCTCAAATTTTTTGTCGAGGGCCAGGTAAACATCGGAGCGCGTTTGCCGGAACGATTCGTAAGCTTTCTCGGTTTCCCAGAAGTCACATGTCACGTAAGTGCGGTCACGAAAGGGATCGCGCAGGAGGAGAGTTCGTTGGTAGGCAGGATCGCGTCGGAACAACTGGGCCCAGTCTCCGTCAGGCCCATATACGCTTTCAAACCGTTCGTCACATCCTGGCTTGACATCGAACTCCCATAGGACTAAAAACATAGATGTCCCATCTCCTGCTTGGACGTAGCCAATCCTGTTCTGATCCTCTGGGTAACGATTGTGCTGTGGGCCGAGTGTAGCAATCCGGTCGGATACATACCACGGTTAGAGTGCGTATCAGCGCAGAAGTTTAGGCAGTCATGGTCACAGTCCGGCATTGCGTCCGGACGGAGGCGTTTGTGGATCGAAAGTACGGTCATCGCGGCTACCGCGACACGGAAAAAGGCGAAAAAAAAGAAAAGCACGACCGCAAGCCGCCGCAAGGCGGTCCGCGCGCCGATCAATTCGGCCCGCGCACGCCGCGCATGGTAGGCACCGTCACCCGCGGTCGATGTTCCAATTGTGGAGCTGTCCTCACCTCCGGCTTCGATCCCAACGGCCAGTGTCCCAAGTGCCAGTTTGAGCTCCACAGTTGCAAGCAATGTCGCTTCTTTGATTCCGGCGCCCAGTTCGAGTGCACGCAACCCATACCCGAACGCATCACTCCCAAGGACACCAAGAACGACTGCAAGTTTTACGAATTCCGCATGACCATCGAGAAAGACACTGCGCCAACTTCTTACGCCCAACCCGCCCAGGTAGCCGCCGCCGCTCAAGCCCCGCCGCGCACCAACGACGCTCGCCAGGCCTTCGAAGATCTCTTCAAGAAATAGTTTGCGAGTTAATTCGGGAACCGCCTGATCCCATGGATTTTCTGTCCTGCGAAGCATAGGCTCGCTCCGGCCTCACTTGGCGCTCCCGGAACAATACGTTTAGGCGATATGACCGATGCAAACGTTGCGTTGGCCTTCTCGTCCTGTCGCCTTCACACTACTGCCGCGCGGAGTTCTTCAATTAACCTCCGCGGATCTTTCCAAACACGAGTCAAACGGCCCGGACAAAAACCCAGGAGGATCAAACATGAAAAAGCGCATTCTGCTATTTGTACCCGCACTTCTCCTCGCCGCGATGCCCCTGATCGCTCAGGACGATAGTCATTCCAAGAAGCCCCTTACCGCTACTGGCACCATCAGCCAGGACCGAGAGACCTTTGTCTGTGATAAGGATCATAAGACCTTGAAAGTTTCCAACCCCGGAGCTCTGCGTGACATGGAAGGCCAGCATGCCAAGCTCACGTACCGTCTCTCTTCCGCCGCCGGCGAGATCTTCGTGACTTCCGCCGCGACCGTCCAGGATCAAACAGTCGCCCATAACGCTGGCGATTCCACTGCCCCCAAATAACTCTCTTCAAATCGTCGCCCTTGGGTTGGCAACCCGTTACTTCTCAGTCTCATCGTCTGGCCGTTCCGCCCGGTTCAAGTAGTTCTCTGCGCGAAGTCGCGCATCCGAGTTCACGTTCTTCCCGCTCGTCTACGAATCAAATTTCCTCTTGGGTCATGCACGCTCCCGACTATACTTTCGTCCATCCGTACCCGGGCAACCTTTGGGAGGATCCTCCTCATGGCCAACGATTCGCATCCCACCCGAAGCGAAGTTCTGAACACGCACATGAGCGAGTTCTGGTCTGGCGACCTGGGCCTTACTCTCGTAACCATCTCTCTCGTGGTTCTCATCTTTGTAATCACGCCGCTTCGCGAAGCTGGTCTTCCTGGGCGCTTCTTCTTCGATATCATTATGGTCACGCTGATGATTTCCGGCGCCTTGGCTGTAGACCAGAGCCGCATCGCCACGGCTTTGGTAGTCGTCATTGTGTTTGCAGACGGGACGGTCCTAGGAGCTGGCCGCATGCATCCGACTCCGTTTCTCCATCAGTTCGGGAGCATTCTCTCCACCGTCACGCTGCTTCTCTATGTGCGCATCGTCTTGCTCGTCATGTTTCGCAAGGGCCCGGTGACCTGGAGCCGCATTCAGGGAGGCGTATGCGCTTATCTTCTTTTCGGCATGGCCTGGGCGTCCGCCTACCAGTTTCTAGAGCAGCGTTACCCCGGCTCTATCCAGTTCGTCACCGCGCCGCTGGATATCGACCAACTCACGTCGAAGCTTACTTACTTTAGTTTTGGCGTGCTTACCAGCTTGGGCAGCGACATCGCCCCGGTGCATCCTTTCGCACGTTCGCTCGTCCTCAGTGAGGCTGTCGTTGGACAACTGTGCCCCGCACTCCTCATGGGTGCCCTTGTGGCCATGGCCATGCAGTCGCGATCCAAGTCCTGACCCGGCGCGCATCAGAAAGACTGTCACGTGGAATGGGTTCAGAAATAGTTGTATCAGGAACCGGATTTGCGGCGGATCTCGTCAGCGCGTTTCTTTGCTTTCAATGCTTCGGCCTTTCGATCCATTTTTTTCAATAACCGAGCGTAGTCTTCCAAAGCGGTAGCAACATTTGAACTATTGGCACCCGAAGTCTGCTCGAAGGTAGCGATTGCTTGCTGGTATAGCGGTTCAGCCTCCGAGAATTTGTTTTCCGCCTCGTAAATCTGTGCCAGATTGAGATTGCTAAAACCCAACCCAGTCCGTGCTGTCCCCTCGGCATTTTTGAAATTGGAAATCGCTTGAACGTATGCAGTTTCGGCATCGTGCATCAGGTCTTGCTCTGTATACAGAAGGCCGAGGTCCAGGTAGATCGTCGCAGTGGTCGCAGAGTCAGCACTCGGCAGGTCTTTGGAAACCGTAAGAGCTTTCCGGTAAAGAGACTCGGCTTTGGTAAGGTGGCGTGTGGCGCGATACAGCTCCGCAAGCTGCAACAAGGCTTTAACAAGATCGCTGTCCGGTGTTGGTCGAGCTTCGCGGAGTTCTACAACTCGCAGCAGGAATGGTTCGGCCTCTTCGTATCGGCGCTCAACATAATAATCAATTCCAAGGCCAAAAAGTGTTGCTGACAACCTCGGGTCTCCAGTCTCAAAATCTTCAGCCTGTGCGAGCGCCGCTTGATACGCTTTGTCTGCATCCGCGTACCGATGCTCTGCGAAAGCCTGCTTGGCAGAGTCATAAGTCCGTTGCCACGCAACATCCTGACCCCTTGATGAGGGTGCGAGGGCGAGAAACGCCAGAATACTCGCGGCGAACAACAATATGCGCATTTTGATGGCTCCCTGACGGAGCGAGACTAGGTTTCGTCGTTGATCGGTCACGCCGGGAGACTCGCGAGAACCGACCGCAGTCTCACAACTATACAATCTGGGATGCTTCGTCAACTCCCAAAAACGCGGTAGCCTGAAACTGACCCCTACGAGGGAGTCCTTCAACTCGCAAAAACTGCCTCTCCGGTGCATACTGTTACGCTTTTCTTCTTCCAAAGGAGCTGAAGATGTTGAAACACAGGAGTCTTCTTGGAGGTGTCTTGATTCTCGTGCTTTCTTCGTTCGCGCAAGCCCAGGAGAAAGCTAAGAGCGGCACTGTTCTCACACCCAGCGCGTTTTTGGGATTTGAAGTCGGGGCCGACCGCAAACTTGCCGACTATCGCCAGATCACCTCGTACTTCAAAGCGCTCGCCGCTGCCTCCCCGCGGGTGGAAATCCAAGTTCTTGGCAAGACCACTCTTGGCGAAGACATGTTCATGGCGGTCATCTCCACCGAAGAGAATCTCCGCAACAAGGCCAAGTACAAGGCGATCGCGCAAAAGCTCGCCGATCCCCGCCGCCTTACCTCGCAGGAAATCGATCAGCTCGCTCGCGACGGCAAGACCATCTTCCTCCTCACCTGCAACATTCATTCCACCGAAATCGGCTCCAGCCAAATGTCCATGGAATGGGCTTACAACCTCGCGACTTCGCAAGATCCAGAAATCCTCCGCCGTCTCAATGATTCCATCGTCCTTCTCATCCCTTCGCTCAATCCCGACGGCGAAACCATGGTCACCGAGTGGTACCGCAAATATCTCGGCACCAAATACGAAGGTGGCGAGATGCCCTACCTCTATCACCACTACGTCGGCCACGACGACAATCGCGACTGGTTCATGCTCACGCAAATCGAGACCAAAAACGTCAACCGCATGGTCTACCACGAATGGTTTCCGCAATTCTGGCTCGACGAGCACCAAATGGGTGAGAACGGTCCGCGCATCTACATCCCGCCCAACGCCGACCCCGTCGCCAAACTCGTCAATCCGCTCGTGCATCGCGGCAACAATCTCATGGGCGCGGCCATGGGCTGGCGCCTCGAAGAAGCAGGGAAGTCCGGCGTGATTTTTGGTTATTCTTTCGATGCTTACTGGCCTGGCGGCACGCGCAACACCGGCTGGTGGAAAAACATGTACGGCGTGCTCACCGAAGTCGCTTCCGCACGCATCGCCACTCCTATCGAAATTGAATCCACCGAACTTCAGGGCGGCGGCAAAGGCCTCACTACTTACGAGCAGCAAATCAATTTTCCAAATCCTTGGCCCGGTGGCACCTGGCGTTTGCGCGATATCATGGATTACGAACTGCTCGTCTCGGGCGCCGCGCTTGAAACTGTCAGCAAATATCGGCAGGAACTTCTCCGCGGCGTAGCTACCATGGCCACGCAGGCCGTGCAAACCGCCGATCCCAATATCTACTGGCGTATTCCCATGGACGGCCAGCGCGATCCCGTCACCGCCACGCGTCTCGCCGCTCTTCTTCTCGAACACGGCGTTGAAGTCCGTTGGCACGCCGACAAAAAGCTCTTCCTCATTCCCACCGCGCAACCGTACGGCCGTTTCGTCGACGAAATGATGGGCATCCAGCGCTATCCCGAAGTCCGCCCCGCGCCCAACAGCGGCATCCTCGAACCTTATGACGTCGCCGCCTGGTCGCTTCCATTGATGATGGGAGTCAAAGCGGAACGAGTCACCATCACGCCAGACGTTCAGAACTCTTCGCTCTTGCTCCAAAACGTGACGTGGCCCGCAGGCGGCCTCGCAAGTTCCGGCAAGTATTATTCCATCGCCGCACACCAGAACAATATCTTCGCGCTAGCCAACGCCATGCAAGCGGCAGGCGGTCAGGTCTTCCTCTCGCAAAAAACAAACGAGACTCCTGAATTTATTTTCGCCGCAAACCCTCAGCTAGCCGCCAACGCCGAAAAACTGCACCTGCAACTTCAGCCTCGCGCCGATCTTCCGCAAGGCGCCACGCCGCTCAGACAAGTCCGCGTCGCCCTCTACAAACCCTACATCCCCTCGCACGACGAAGGCTGGACGCGCTTCCTTCTCGAGCAGTACGGCTTCAAACTAAAAAGTATCGAGAACAAAGAAGTCAAAGCGGGCAATCTGAATAATTCCTACGACGTGATCATTCTTCCAGACACGACCCGCGAAGTTATCGTGGACGGAAAAGAAGGCCGCGGCGGCTTCTTCGAAGAATTTCCGCCCGAATACGCCGGCGGCATCGGCAAAGACGGCCTCCACGCCCTCCGCGATTTCGTCGATAAAGGCGGCACGCTCATCACGCTAGCCAACGCCTCCGACGTCATCTACGGCGATGAATTTAATCTCCCGGTGCGCAACGCCCTGGCCAGCCCGAGCGCCGCCGCAGGCCGCGCTGCCACCACGACTTCCGACTTCAATATCCCCGGCTCGCTCCTCCGCGTTTATGTCGACACCAATCATCCGGTCGGCGCGGGCATGCCGCACGAAATCGCCGCCTTCGTCGACTCCCCCATCGCCTTCCAAACTTCCGCGCCTCCGCCCGACATCCAGCGCAGCGTCATCGCCTGGTATCCCGACGACGCCAAAGACATCCTCGTCTCCGGCTACGCCCACGGCGCCGAACGCCTTCAACGTAAAGCCGCCGCAGTCAGCTTCACACGCGGCAAAGGCAAAATCGTAATGTTCGGATTCCGCGTCCAACACCGCGCCCAAACCGAAGGCACCTTCCAACTCCTCTTCAACGCCATCTATTGGGGAGGGATGTAGCTTGCACGCAGGAAGTAATTCTGAGGAGGGAATTGCCATTGCCGCGATTGAGGCGGACCACAACTTGTCATCCCGAGCGAAGCGAGGGATCCGCTTTTCTCTTCTTCGTCTTTCCTTTGTAGATGCCGGGCTTTAGCCCGGCTCCGCCACTCTGAGTTTCATTTCGGCCAGCCGTTACCTTGGCGCGTCTCTCTCAGGCGGAGTAACCTGCCGCATTCACGCGCCCGCCAACTCCCGCCATCGCGTCATACTCGCGCCCCGAACTCTCCGGCGCCAGCACCCACAACGTGTAAATCCCCAGCGCTGTCCCAAACGGAATCCGTATCAGCGCCAGGCATGCCACCACAATCCCCAGCATCCGCGCCCACGGCTGCCGCTCATACAATCCCCACGCCAGCAGCAGGTGAATCACTCCAAACACCGCCAGAAAAATGCCCGCTGAAAACATCCCGCCCCACACCAGCGAGCGAAACCCCGGCTCCCAATTCCCAAAAGGCCAGCCCTGTCAAAAACCAACCTTCGAAAAATCAACCACCATGCCGCTCCCATCAACCGCAGAATCCCGTTCGCCAGCCAGAATCCCGCCACAATATTAATGTTTCGCCTGACGCGCCCATCTCCTGCCGCTGCTCTCGCAGCCATCGCCGTCGCTGGCGTTGCCGCTAGCGCTGCCGCCATCAGCCGTTTCCCGCACGAGGTGCAATAGATCGTCCCGGAGTTAAAAGGTGTCCCGCAGCCGTCGCAGTACATGATTCTGTCCTCCTGCCACTCTACCTCTTTTCCAATATTACGCACCCCGCCCCAAAAAGTTCCACCTCCTCCTCAATTCATCCCCGCCGCTGCTACTTCGAGAATCGCTTCACGCTCAACGCAATCGGCAGCCCAATGCAAATCATGTGCACCAGCAGCCCCTGAATGAGCCCGCGCAATTGGTACGGCCCTTTGAAGTGCAGCGCCGAAAGCGGCAGCACGACGAGATTCATCATCAGGAAAACAGCAATCCCGTAGAACACTCCGCAAACCACCGCATGCTCCGTCATGAACCCCAGCAAGCGGCTCGCCGCGTAATAAATCGCCGCCGCTGAGCACGCAATAAAAAAGTGCAGCAGCACGCCTAGCACATACGTCCCCGTGCCGCCGTGCAGAGCCGTTGGCCCGAGCAGCCCTCCCGCGATCGCACGCGGCGCGTTCAGCCCGAAGGTGAGGAATGCCGCCGTCAGATCCAGCGCTCCGGCAATCAACCCGCCCACGAATATAGCCAGCACCGCTTTCGATTCTTGCATCGTAATCGTCGCTGCTGTTGAACTCATCGTCTCCTCCGTGCGAGTGGCACCAACGCCGCCTATCATCGCGCAGCCCGGCAGGAGGAGTCGCTCAAGTTCGGACTATTCTGAACAAATTCGTCTTGCGCCGATGGCTTTCAGTGGCGGGTGCCCCATCCTTGCGGGTTTGATTTTTGCAAGGGTAGGTCTTCTAACTCAAACATCTTCTCGTTCCGCGCCGCGCTTGTTCCGGAAAAAATACGCCGACGCGCCAATCACAATCGCGAAAAACGCCACCACGCCCGCCAACATCGCAAACGCTCCCAGGTCCACCCGCGCTCCCGGCACCGCCGCAAACTCATGCGACCAAATCGCCGCATACCCCAGAGAGTTGTGCGCCGCGTCGCTCCCCGCCGGCGTTGTCGTCCACGGCGCAGAGCAACACAGAATCGCCATTCCAATCACGAAAGCAAACAGCGTCACTTTGAGAAGTGTGTTCATAAGCCCTCAGTCTACACCCGGCGAACCACGGGAGTGGTATCCTCTCCACGCGGGCCACTGCCCAGAATAATAGAGAGAATTTCAGCGGCTCAATCGCATGTTCATGACTATTCCCAAGATTTTCCTACTGGCGATGGCATTAGCAGCCATACCTTTCCATGCCCCTGTGCCTGGCAAACACACGCAGGCGCAGCCGTCCCCCGAGAATCTGATCCGTGTCGAAATCGGAGGTTTCCGCAACGACAAAGGGCAAGTTGTGTGTTCGATCTATTCGTCAGCCGACGGCTTTCCAAAAATCGGCGATAAAGCCGTGACCATCGTCAAGTCCCCCATCTCGAATGGACATGCAGTCTGCGAGTTTCCCGGACTCAAACCAGGCACGTATGCCGTCTCCGTATTCCACGACGAGAATTCCAACGGAAAATTGGACACCAACTTTATGGGCATGCCCCGCGAAGGCGTGGGCGCTTCCAATAATGCAAAAGGCCATTTCGGCCCGCCGAAATTCGACGCCGCCAAATTCAGTTTCTCAGGCGGCCGCCTGGAATTGAAAATTTCCATAATCTATCTCTGACGGCTATGTCCTGGGCTGTGTCCTGACCCAACTCCCCTTTGTGCCTGTCACAATACAGAAGTCGCACCCTGCGACACCGCAGCACCACTCGTCGCCCCATTCCTTCGTCTGATCTCTGCGGCGGTAGAGCCACGTCTCGTGTCTCTCGCACACCAGCGTATTTACGCCCGGTTCCGCCACGAGATTTATCTCTTCGGGCATTCCGATCAATGTGAAGTACCCGTTCGCCAGGTCATAGCGAACGTTGCATCCTTCGTGGCCGCAGTAATAGGCAGGCCGGTTGTCCGTGCCTGAAGGAAGCCCGCTTGCCGCATATCGCATGATCTGATTGTCGCGCGAGCAAAGCGGTTCTAGCTTTGCATTCAGCGCATAAGAATAACCAGGTTGCGTCATCCCGGCCTCCCCATCTGTTCACATAGGAAGTGACAGATGTTTAGCTTCCATCGCACAAGTTTCCGTGCAACCAGCGGAGGGGCTCGGGTTTCGCTTGTCTGTTAGTGCAAGAGAGCAGAAAGGCGTCTTAGCAGTCTCCCCAACGAACTGGGGCTTCGCCTCGCTGCCCTCTTGCGTTTCCACTTTCTCGCCGTGAAGTCTAAGTGTCCATACCGCAACACCTGTAGCCCGAAGCGGATTGCCGTAGTTTTGTAAATAGCGGCGAGGGTCAACTTGCGCCGTTCGCGAAGGCATGGAACTGACTGTGCTTATGAGTATGCACCCCCTTCTGGAGATGCCTAGGCTAAATCTGTACTAAACGGCACAGCACTAATTGCAACGACATGCCACGCTTTATGGAAGCGGAAGCTTCCATAACAGAAATACACGTCGGGAATACTGCTAGCGCTGTATTCCTTCCCGAACAGCTTCGAACCAGGATCACTGCTTATTGAAGCACGTCGATGCCAATCGGGTCGCGTAATAGATTTCGAAATCTCGGAGAAGAGTGATGATAATAGCTAGAAAACGCGCTTTGAATCTCTTGATCATGTTGTGCGCAGCGACTATTCTGAGCGGCTTTGTGCCTCGCGCAATGGCCGACGATGACGATCCTCCCTCGCGCGTTGCGCGCCTGGCCTATGCACAGGGTTCCGTTTCCTTTCAACCTGCGGGAACTGACGATTGGGTTACAGCGGGCCTTAACCGCCCTGTTACCACGGGTGACAGAATGTGGTCGGACAATGACGGCCGCTCGGAGTTGCAACTTGATGGTTCGCTGATTCGCCTCTCGAGTAACACGGGATTTTCGTTTCTGAATCTCAGCGATCACGTCACACAAATCCAATTGAGCGCGGGAACGCTTCTCGTCCGCGTGCGCCGCCTCGACGAATCGGAAACCTATGAGATCGACACGCCAAACTTGGCTTTTTCCGTACTGCGGCCTGGCCTCTACAGGATCAGCGTGAACGAGGCGGGTGACTCCACGGCCGTCCGTATTCGTAGCGGCGAAGGCGAAGTCACTGGCGGGGGAGCGGCTTATTCCGTACACGCAAACGATTTTGTGACGTTTAGCGGGACCAATCAATTGAGCGCGGAGTCCGACGGCAACACCAACGCCGAAGATCAGTTTGATAGTTGGGCTGCCAATCGCGATCGTCACTACCAAAACTCAAGTTCTTCGCGCTACGTCTCCGCCGACGTCGTGGGCTACGAGGACTTGGACGATCACGGCTCCTGGCGGCGCACTCCCGAGAACGGCTATGTATGGTTTCCGCGCACGACCGCGGCGAATTGGGCTCCGTACCACAACGGCCACTGGGACTACATCGAGCCTTGGGGATACACCTGGGTGGATGACGAACCGTGGGGATTTGCGCCTTTCCATTACGGCCGATGGGTTAACTATGAGGGGTCGTGGGGTTGGGTGCCGGCAGCGCCGAGAGCTGAAGGCGCGGTGTATGTGCGCCCCGTCTACGCGCCCGCTCTCGTGGCATGGGTTGGCGGTCCGCACTTTGCCATTGGTGTTGCCGTTGGAGGACGCGACGGCTACGGCTCGAGTGAAAGCGTAGGCTGGTTTCCGCTAGGACCGCGCGAAGTTTACGTCCCGTCGTATCGCGTGAGCCGCAACTACGTAAATAACGTCAACGTTTCAAACACCACGGTGAACACGACGGTCGTGAACAACTATTACAACACCACGGTCGTGAACAACAACGTGAGCGTGACGAACGTGAAGTATGTGAACCAGAGCGTACCAGGCGCCGTGGCCGCAACGACTCCGCAAGCGTTTACGTCGGCGCAGCCAGTAGCCAGAAATGCCGTGAAAGTAGACCAACGGGAAGTGGCCAGCGCGCCGGTGAGGGCGTTTACGCCGGCAGTCGTGCCTGCGAAACAAGCCGTTCTCGGAACTGGAGCTGCAGCCGCGAAACCCCCTGCCGCGGTGCAAACTCGCGCCGTCGTCGCCAAAGTAGCCCCGCCACCGCCGCCGCCGACGTTTGAAAAACGGCAGGAAGCCATCAAGAGCAATGGCGGAAAGCCGCTATCCGTCGTGCAAGTGAAGCAGATACAGTCGGCTCCCACGCAGGTGGCAGCTGTCGTGAAAGTCGCACCGCCTGCCGCGCCGAAGCCCGTGGCCGCTGCGCCGAAACCGGTGCAGACGAACCGGCCCAGCCAGCCTCAAAATGGGCAACCGCCGCAAAACAATCGTCCTGCCCCAGCGGTGAACCCACCTCAGGCCGTGGCCCCGAACGCAGCGCGTCCGCCGGACCGGCCCGCCGACCGGCCAGTAACTCCGGAACCTGCGAAGCCAACCGAGACCAAGCCAGCAACTCCGCCAACCGCGGCCCCGCCGCCGAACCGTCCACCGGACCGGCCCGCCGACCGGCCAGTATCACCGGAACCTGCGAAGCCAACCGAAACCAAGTCGGCAACTCCGCCAACCGCGGCCCCGCCGCCGAACCGTCCACCGGACCGGCCCGCCGACCGGCCAGTATTACCGGAACCTGCGAAACCAATCGAGACCAAGCCGGCAACTCCGCCGCCCACGGCTCAGCCGCCGAACCGCCCAGCGGATCGGCCTGCCGACCGACCAGTATCGCCGGAACCTGCGAAGCCAACCGAGACCAAGCCGGCAACTCCACCGCCCACGGCTCAACCGCCGAATCGCCCGCCTGATCGCCCAGTGGATCGTCCGTTAAATCCGAACAACCCTTCTCAACCGGCCCCAGGCAATCGGTCTGCGGTTCCCCCTGCAGCCCATCCCAACGACGTGCCGCCTCTTCCACGGCCCGTTGTTCCACCGTCGGCGAACCCCCAATTGGACACCAAGCACCAGCAAGAACAGGATCAGCTCCACGCGAAACAGGTGCAGGAACGCCAGGCAATCCAGCAGCAGCAAGAGCAGGAACACGCCAAGCTCGCGCAACAACAAGCGGATGCCGCCAAAAAACAGCAAATCGAGCTGCAGCATCAGCAACAGACCCAGCAATTGCTGCAAAAACACGCCGAAGAGCAAAAGGCATTGCAAGAAAAACAACAGCAGGAACGCCAGAACAAGGCGAAGCCAAAAGAAAACCCTCCTCCCCCGCCCAAACCCTAGAATCGGTAGCGGGTGGGGCAGCGTAGACCCATCGCGGACGGAATCGAGGCTGCTCGACAAAATTCGAGCACTTGTCCCGGAAGCCAAAATAATCTTCTTGAGTCAGGAATCTTCGGCTGACGTGTGCAACAAGCCCTGAGCGTGGGCGCGTTAAGGATACGTTCTGAAAGTAAATGCCGGAATCGACCTACTTCCCGCCATAGAAGTCGTTGTTTCAGGCAGACAGTTTGTCAGCACGTAGCAGATGCAATTTCGCTGTCTCTGTTAGCCTGCCGCCATCGTGCGTACTTTTGTCGAAGCGTCATCTACAAGCGTCGTCAATTCAGTTTTCGAAACGTTAAACCGCACAATGCCACAATCCAGGCAGGTTACAAGCTTTGGGAATACCCAGACACCGGGATTGTCTATATTTGTGAGACCGCCGAGGTGCATGACCATCTCCGCACCAAATTCTGCCTCTTTACTTGACCCACACAATAAGCAAGCCATAATCCCTCCCAAGTTCCATGGTCGTGCTGGGTCACAGCCCTACTTACCCCTCATCTGGTTGTAAACAATCAAAGAGCTTCTGACTGTGCAAAATTGCACATCTATTATACTTCGGTAATAGTATTCTTGTTATTCTATAATAGTAAGTTAGCGCGACGCGCGGAGAGCCTCAGCGTCATACAACGGTTTTGACGTTATCTTAATCTGGGGTGGCACACTTCTTCGTAGTTGGTTTTTGAAAGGTGGGTCTTCCTCTTTCATAAGGGAGGGACGGCCCAACGTCTTCTCCTACCGGCTAGGCGCTGTAGTTCGCCACAACTCGTGCCACTCTTCCAGTCGCTGACAGCTCCATGAATTCCGCCGTGCGTGTCCCCTTTTGATTGAGGTAGCAGAGCACCACGCTGTTTACGCCCCAGAGCACGTCCTCAAGCTGGAAGTGGAGTTCGGGGTAGGCTGCGAGCCCTCGCTGAAAGTAAGCTCTCAAGTTTGCCTTTCCGGCCACCTTGCCATCCGGCGTCCCCAAGAGCTGCGCGGCCACCGGCGAAGTCAGCTCGACGTTCTCCTCATAGTGCGTCAGGATCAACTCCAGATCATGAGCGTTCCAAGCCGCCACCCAATGGTTCGCCAACTTCCAGGCCTCGTCTCGCGTCACTCCCGTCCCTCCAGTCATTCGTCACTACCAACTCGCCACAACCCCAACCCACTGCCACTTCTTCCCAAACTCCTATATTGTCATCCCGAGCGAAGTCGAGGGATCTGCTTTTTCCCCTCTACTCACTATTCACCACCCAATTCCCATCCCGTCTCACCAAACTGCAAAACCCCCGCCAACCCATTCAAACTCCGCGACTTCCGCCAGTCTCATTCGAATGATACTGCATAAATAATAGTACTTGACAATAATACATTCCCATGCTACCCTGTTACATGCTTTCGTCGCAATCCAGCCCATCGCCCTCTCCTTCGCCCGATTTCTCCTACCTCTGTGCACGCAGCGTCTCTGCGTTCAACTCTCTTCCCCTACGCTGTCATCCCGAACGAAGTGAGGGATCTGCTTTTCTCTGTCCTTGCACTCTCTCCCTCGACTGGCATAAACGCTCTCGCCCAAGCCCTTTTCCTGCCACTCTTACAAACCCTCTTCAAATCACTGAAAACAAAACAACTTTAAGTCTCGTATTTGTCACTCTTACGAACCGCGTCAAGTCTAACCCCTTTGTTTGCCACTCTTACAAAAAACGTCGGGGGTGGGGGTGGCACAGACTTCAGTCTGTGCGCTGCTTGGTTTTCACCACTCACCACTCACTACTCGCTACCCACTACTCATTCTTTCCCAACGGAAACAAACTCGGCTCAGCAGGCGGGGAATCGGCGATTGCTTCCAACTCGGGATACTTCACGCGCAGTGGCTCGGGCACCTTTACTTTGGAGCGTTTCAATATGCTGATGAGTTGGAGGGCGTTGACGACGCCTTTGCCTTGGTAGTGGTTGTTGGTGATGACGAAGACTTCGCGGGAGCGGTCGGCAACTTTTGCGACGCGTTTGGCCCACGGCGCAAGTTCTTCGGTGGAGTACAGATAGTTGTAGCGCTCATGGGAAGGAACGGCGGGATCGTCGGTGAACCAGGTGTCGTAGCGGCGGCCGTGAAGGCGCACGTAGCCGATGGGGGAAGTGGTTTCGGCGCTCGGCTCGAGCGACCGGCCGATGATGGGCTGGTCAATGTTGCAGAATCCGGCGTTTGATTCGGCCAGCAGCGCGAAAGTTTCCGGCGTCTGCCAGGAAGCATGACGGACTTCGACGACGAGCGGGTAATCGGCGAAGCGCTTCAAAAGCGCGGAGAGATGCGCCACGGTCTCCGGCGTGCGGTGGAACGAGAAAGGGAATTGGAGAAGCACAGCGCTGAGTTTGCCGGCGGCTCGCAAAACGTCGAAGCCGGCGCGCACGGCGCGCTCGTCTTCTTTCGTGGCGGCGACTATGCCGGATGACACGGCGCCGGCCGAATTTGCTGGATCCGCATTTTTACCGATTGTCTCGTGCGTGAACCTTTGCCAGAGTTTGGCGGTAAAGACGAAGCGCGGGTTGGCCGCGACGCGGTCGATCCACTGGGCGGCGTGGTCGGGCCGAATGGGATTGTAGAACGAGGTGTTGATCTCAATAGTGTCGAAGAATTCGGCGAGATAAGTTGCTTCGTGAAAGCCTTTGCGGCGGCGCGAAGGGTAAACGTAACTGAACCAGTCTGGATAGGACCAGCCAGCTGGGCCTACGCGGATTACCGATTTGGCAGCGGGAGCGTTGGAGTTGGAGGATGATTTTTTCGAGGGAGGCATGTCTTGGAATGTTCTTGTAGGGGCACAGCATGCTGTGCCCGTCGCTGATGGAGCAGCGTAGAGTGGAGCAGCCGTCGCTGTCAACGCATCGTGAATTGCTGATTGTGGATCAGGCGGTCGGTGGCACAGCCGCCTCCGCCCCATCGCGCACTTTTCGCGCTATGAGTCTGGCTGTGTGCCCTGCAAGAACCGCACAGGCAGGATTGCCTGTGCCACAAATTGTCTCAGTACAATTGCCGATGGACGGGCGCGCTGGTATGCTGGGAGTATGATGCGGTGGAAGAAACAATTCCGCGTCGCCCGCCTCTTCTGCAAGAACTCCTACAGGTGCATCCATGAAACTTTCCATCAGCTACAAGAATGTCGAGCCGCACAAGCCCGCGGAAAAAGAAGTCGAGCGTTTCGCGAGCAAGCTGAATCGTATTTTGAAGAGCTATGAACCTGATTTGGTGCTGCTGCATGGCGTATTTTCCAAAAATTCGCATCGCGAGGAGCTTTCGTTTTCGCTGAATTTGTCGTTGCCAACCGGAACGCTGCACGCGACCGGAACGGGCGAAAACGTGCGCGCCAGCTGCAAGCAAGCGTTCAGCGAATTGGAGGCGCAACTGAAGAAGCACCAGTCGCGTCTGCGCAAAGATTACGAGTGGAAGCGCAAGCGCCCCCGCCCCGCGCCTCCCGCTGTCGAAGCGCTTTCGTGAAGTCGCGCAGATCTGCGCGGAGACCGGGATGCCCGGCCATCTCAGTTTGAGATGGATGGGCTGATTCACGGAGATTGCTGAGACGTTAGCAGTCGAAGACGCGCGCCCTTTGATAAAGTTGCGGAAAGTTGTCGGTTCGAGCCCCTCAATGCCCCTTGCCTCGCGAACACATAAGCTATTGATAGTGAACGACTTACTTCATCACAAATCCTAGATAAATAAACGTGCCTTGCAAAGTACCTTTCGGAGAAGCCGCCGAAAGCGACGGAGCTTTTTTCCGGGCTTTGGAGATTGCATTGCCCTAATCATTGGCTTGCCTCTCGGATACGTGTATTCAGGCACTAAGAGACGAAGGGACTCTAAGAAGAGATGCGCCCGAAAATCCTGATTGTCGACGACTCGGTTACCACCCTTTTGATGGAGGAGATGCTCCTGAAAAAGTACACCAACTTTGACGTGGTGCAGGCGCGGAATGGGCAGGAGGCCGTGAAGGTGGCGCTGGAGGAGCAGCCCAGCTTGATCTTGATGGACGTGGTGATGCCGAAGATGGACGGGTTTGCGGCGTGCCGCGAAATGCGGCGGCAAGAGAAATTGAAAAAGGTGCCCATCATTTTGGTGACGAGCCGGGGCGAGCCACAGAATGTGGAGCAGGGATTTGAAAGCGGTTGTAACGATTATCTGACGAAGCCGATCGAGAGCAACGAACTGGTGCAAATGGTGAATGGGTATCTGGGCGTCGAAGAGGGCCGCTAGGCGACAAGCGAAAAGCGAAAATCTAGACGCGAAACACAAGGCGAACGAAAGACGCGAAAGGAAAATTGGAAGAAAGACATTCGATGAGAGAAAAAACTATTACGCGACCGGAAACCGGCGGCAAGAGCGAGAAGACTTCAACCGCGGCTCTTGCGGAACAGTTGGAGACGCGTTCGCGCGATTATTTGCGGCGGTGCTATGAGACCGTGCCGTCGGTGGAGCGGCATACGATTTGGAGCCGGCTTTATGCGGCGAGCGAGCGGCTGAGCATGGCGGTGCGCGAAGGCGATGTGGCAAATGCTGTGATTGAAATTGGGTCGAATCTTTTGGGATGCGAAGAGATTGTGATTGTGCAGTTGCACGTGGAAACGAAGCTGATGTCATTTTTGGCAGCGGTGGGAATTTCGGCTACGCAGCGCCGGGCGTTGGCGTCCAAATTCGACGAGATTGCGGCGGAGATTAAGCGCGGTCAGGCGCGAATTGTGGACAAGCGGATCGCGGGAGATGAATTTTTGGCGAGCATCGGAGTGAGCGCACTGGTTCCGTTGTCCCAGGGGCAGAAAGCGGAGGGGGCGATCGTATTTTTTAATCTCTTGCCACAGAGAAAGTCATTCGACTCGGGGGATCGGGAGTTGTTGGGATTGCTTTCGGTTTATGTGGGGCCGAGCCTCTTCGGCATTTAGGGATTGGGGATAGTTTCGAATGAGCGGGTCGGTGAAGGAAAAAATGCGGAGTGAGAACTGGCCAGCATCCGCGGATAGCAGCGCAGGCGAGGCGGCGTTGAAATTGATAGGGAATTAGGATGGAAATTCAGCGCGACATTATTTTGAAGAGCTTTGTGGTGGAAACAGGAGACGGTCTCGCGCAGATGGAAGAGGCCATCCTGGAGCTGGAGGCGCGCCCGGAAGACGGGGAATTGATCCAGACGATTTTCCGCGTGGTTCACACGATTAAGGGGAACGCGAGCATCCTGGAGCTGCCAAAACTGCAGGCTTTCGCGCACACGTTTGAAAATCTGTTGGATGAGATCAGAAGCCGCCATCTGAGTGTGACGCCGGAAATCATAAATCTGATGCTGGCGTCGCTGGACATCTTGCGGGAGATGGCTGCTGGCGCTGCGGAGGGCCGGGATGAAACCAGTGCGCGCGCCAAGGAAGTGCTCGGCAAGATTTCGAAGTGCATCGAGGGCAGCTCGCAAAACGGTCAGGAGAGTGCAGCCGTCGAAAATGGAGTCGCAGCAGAGCCCGCAGCGTTGCGAACAGCCCACGCGAATGACTCGCTGCGGAGTCTGCGCGTGGATGTGACAAAGCTAGATCGATTGTTGGATCTCACGGGTGAGATTGCCATTGCGCGCGGGCGAATTGCGCAGTTGTTGGAGAACCCAGGCGAAGCCGATCTGGAGGCGATTCGAGAAACAGCGCGTGCCGCAGATTCCCTGCACACGGAACTTCAGGAAACGGTGTTGAAGGCGCGGACGGTTTCGGTGGGACCTCTTTTCCGGCAGTACGCGCGCACAGTGCGCGATTTGGCGAAAGCCCACGGCAAGCTGGCGCGGCTGCAAATCGAAGGGGAAGACGTGGAAGTGGATACTTCCGTGATCGAGCACTTGAAGGATCCAGTGCTGCACATGATCCGAAATGCGATCGACCATGGTATCGAGGCTCCCGCGGTCCGCAAACGGAAGGGCAAGCCGGCTTCAGGGACGATCACAGTAACCGCAGCGCATGAAGCCGGCAGCATCGTGATTGAAGTATCCGACGATGGGGCGGGATTGAGCCGGGAACGGATTTGCGATGTTGCGCGGAAGCGGGGGATTGTTGCGGAGCCTGAAAAGATAGCGGACGACGATCTCTTTCAGTTGATCTTTGAGGCGGGTTTTTCCACGGCGAGTGCGGTCAGCGATCTCTCGGGCCGCGGAGTAGGGATGGATGTGGTGCGCCGGAATGTGCAAGCGCTGCGCGGAAATGTATTTATTAGCAGCGAGTCAGGAGCCGGATCGACCGTTCATATTCGGCTTCCATTGACATTGGCCATTATTGAAGGATTCGGCGTCGGCGTGGGCGAGGACACTTACGTTATTCCCGTGGATCAAGTGATCGAGTGTGTGGAACTGCCTGCGAAGGATCGAGATTCAGGATTTGCGACGGGCGTGCTGGAACTTCGCGGCGAGCCACTGCCGTATGTGCAATTGCGGGAGCATTTTCAAAGTAGCGGGAAGGGGGCGGCACGGCAGAACGTCGTCGTGGTGCAGCACGATTCGCATAGAGCGGGGCTGGCAGTTGACCGGCTTTATGGGGCTACGCAAACGGTCATAAAGCCTTTGCCGCATGTGTTTCGAAATGTTCCGGGAGTTTCCGGTTCGGCAATTTTGGGGAATGGGCGCGTCGCGCTGATTTTGGATATCCCGGCGCTGATGCGCAGTTTTGAAGCAGAAGCGGCTATGGTCGGATGAAAGTCGAGTTACATGGATGTGCGCTAGAAGCCCTTGGGAACGGAAATTGTGAAGAGTTCGGCGGCCGAGGGGGAAAAGATCGGTGATTGTCTTTGAGGAGATAATTATGTTCTTGGGAAATTTGAAGATTGGGACCCGGCTGGGGCTGGCGTTCGCCAGTTTATTGGTCATGGTTCTTGGCATTATCGGTCTCGCGGTGTTGCGCCTTGAATCGCAAGATCAGCTTCTTGGAAACTTCGCCAACGATCGGGTGCAACAGCTAGTGATCACGCATAAATGGGCCAACTCCCTGCTGGAGACAGGGAACTACATCCGCAACATCTATCTGTTTGACCACGACAAGATGGGGGAGCAACTCGCGCGGTTGAAAGACTTCAAGAAACTGCGCGCGGGCTACCGGGCGGATTTGGTGAAGACGATCGACACCGAGCAAGGCAGGGAACTCGTAAAAAATGTGATGGACGCGCGCAACAGGTACGTTCCGCACGAGGACGAATTCATCCGGCTTTTGGAAACAAATCATCTGGACGAGGCGAAAAACGAATTCATGGAAAAAATCGTTCCAGAACAGTCGCTGTATTTGGACGAGCTTTACAAACTGATCGATTACGAAGTCGCGCAGACGGCTGCAGATCGCGATGCTGCGAGAGAAGCGTATGTCCGAGGACGCGGGATCATCGCGTCGATAGGAGTTCTTGCGACGCTGTTCAGTGCTTTATTCGCTTTCTGGATCACGCGGAGCATCACTCATCCGCTAAAGGCTGCGGTGGAAATTGCTGAACAGGTGGCTAAAGGAGATCTGACTGGCTATCTGGAAGTTAAAACGAAGGACGAGACCGGACAGTTGCTAACCGCCTTGAAGAACATGAAAGCAAGTTTGACCAATATCGTGGATGAGGTACGCAACGGAGCCACGACGCTGGCTTCCGCAGCGGCGCAGGTTTCTGCTTCGGCTTCGTCACTCTCGCAGGGGTCGAGCGAACAAGCGGCTTCGGTGGAAGAGACGACAGCCAGCCTGGAAGAGATGAGCGCTTCGATCAGTCAGAACGCGGAAAACAGCCGGCAAGTGGAACGGATGTCCACGAAGGGCGCGAAAGATGCGGAGGAGAGCGGGCAGGCTGTTAAGGATACGGTCGATGCGATGGCGTCCATCGCGGAGAGGATCTCGATTATCGAGGAGATTGCCTATCAGACCAATTTGCTGGCGTTGAACGCGGCAATCGAAGCGGCGCGCGCGGGAGAGCATGGAAGAGGATTTGCCGTGGTGGCCACGGAAGTGCGCAAGCTGGCGGAACGGAGCCAGGCTGCCGCGAAGGAGATTGCAGGCCAGGCGGGGGAGAGCGTAAAGGTGGCGGAACGCTCCGGGGAGTTGCTGGGGGCGCTGGTGCCGGCGATTCGCAAGACGGCGGA
>Ga0210397_10000333_pt1 | contig 33391 bp, 41 predicted proteins | sample IncBWH2OmetaG_FD_160126 | JGI IMG/M metagenome (GOLD analysis project Ga0210397, IMG submission 160126) | Forest soil microbial communities from Barre Woods Harvard Forest LTER site, Petersham, Massachusetts, United States - Inc-BW-H-2-O ...
GGGCCTCCCGGTGGAGTCGGTCCACCCGGTCCTGCTAGCACTGTTCCCGGCCCGGTAGGACCACCCGGACCAGACGGACCACCCGGCCCAAAAGGTGATCCCGGTGTCAGCAATGTGCCCGGCCCGCCCGGCCCGCCGGGAATGAACTGGCGCGGCCTCTGGAACGCGGTCACGGCTTATGCCGTCAACGATACGGTAGAAGAAGCCGGGTCTTCCTACATCTGCCGGGTAGCCAATACCGGGCATGATCCGACTGCTGGCAGCGGCGGCGGTATTCCATTCGATGCCGGTAACACCAGCGCAGGAGCTTCCAGCGGCACCTACACCGGCTTGACCGGCGTTCAGGTGACGGTTCCGCAAAGCGGTGCTCTGCAATCGGTCACTATTTTCTGGTCCGGGGTGAGTGGAATCAGTTTCCTGCTTGGCGTTTATTCCGACGCTTCCGGTGTTCCGGGCACGCTGCTAGCAACCAGCGCTCTGGCAACCACCAACGGCGGGAAACAGACGCTGAACATGACCACCAACCCGGCGATTGCCGCCGGGACCAAGGTCTGGTTGATGGTCCAGAACCAGACCGGCGTGACCGGCAATTTCGATTCGGGCGGCGGGCCGGGATACTTTAACAGCGGCCAAGCATGGAGCGGATCGCTGCCGTCCACGCCGTCCAGTGGCGGATCAACCGGCGCGTTCGCTTTTAGCCTTTACGCATCGCTGCTGACTTCCGGCAGCGGCGGGACAACTTACTGGGAACTGGTAGCTCAGAAAGGCGATAGCGGCCCGGCCTCAATTGTGCCGGGACCACCGGGCACACCGGCATGGACGTTGACCACTTCCGGATTTACGGTTCCGCCGGTTGGCTCAAGCGCCCCAGTCAATGTTGCGGACACGACGTGGGCAGTGGTTGGCGAGTTTGTCTGGGTAGCGACGGCAGGCGGCAATGCTAGCACGCCGATGGCCTTGCAGATCCAGTCCAAGACCAGCAGCAGTCTTACCCTGTTCAACCCTCCAACCAGCACCGGAGGCGGCGGATCATTGCCCAGCACCGATGCCGGGAATCTCCTGACTCTCGGCAGCGATTCGCTGCTGTACCTGCCGCCAAGCGCGATCCAGCCCACTATCTGGAGCGTTCGTCTCCGGAGCTACAATGCATTGGGTAACCCGAATTTCGAGGTGGATCAGGCTAATGCCGGTGCTCAACTGACTATTCCGGCTGGAGGATCAACCATCAGGCAATGCGACCGTTGGTTCGGGGTCAATAATCTGACGGTTGCCGGACCCCAGCTTTTAGGTCAGCAGATAGCGCAAGCTAGCGTGGTGCCGGGAACCAATTTCCGCATTTCCAGCAAAGCTGCGTCATTTGCAACTTCCATGCAGCAAACTGTTTTAGGACAGGGAGAATCCGTCAGTATCCGTCAGTACATCGAGGGGTCCGCGTTCCGAGAACTGATCAACGACGTTTTCTCTTTGTCGTTACTGGTTTCCTCCAGCGTGGCAGGCTTGAAATTCTCGGTGGCTGTCTCCGATCCCGGCACCAGCACAAAGACTCTGGTCAAACTCTGCACCATTCCCGCTGCTAACACGCCAACTTTGATACAGTTGCCGAATCTTCCGGTCTTCCCGTCTGGCAACTGGTCCACTTCGCCCGGAGTTGCTGGTGCTCTCTTAAATATCTGTTTGGCGTGCGGCACACTTTACACGGCTCCTGCTGCCGACACTTGGCAGAACGGCAATTTTGTCGGTGCGCCGGGAATGGATAACTTCTTTGGTAAACCGGCGAACTCCACTTTCACGATCTCTTGCCTACAACTGGAACCGGGACCGCAATGTACAACTTTCATCGACAAACCGTTCGCGGCTAACCTTAACGAGTGCCAGCGGTATTACTGCAAATCCAGCGGTTATCCTACTAAGCCGTGCCAAGGCAATTACGTTGGTTTAGGGACGGTTTTAAACACTACTTTCGCCCGGACTCAAATCCGTTTTCCGGTTGAAATGGCAATCACGCCCACGATAAGGACAACTGGAATAACGGCAACGTTAGGACAGCTTTATGTGGACACTGTAGGAGCGATGTCAGCAACCCCCACCCAGCTTTCTTCCTCCGGAATAGGCGGGTTTTCCATTTCCGGTGCAAGCCCGACGCTGGGGCTAACAATCATCGGAGATTGGGACGCTGATACCAAATGGTAAAATCATCATGCCAGCAGGAACTATAGTACCGAGCGGTGTTCTGGTTAGTCCCGGCGGGCAGCAGGGAATACCCGGCTCGCAGGGATCTAATGGCACGACAGGACCACCCGGCGCACCCGCTTGGACGCTGACCACTCAATCGCCGTTCACCGTCCCGGCCTATGGCGCTATCGTGGTGGTCAACGTCTCTGACACCAGCTGGATCGCGATTGGCGAATGGGTCTATGTCGATGATGGCGATGCCGCTGGGCAAGCGGGTCAACTGGTGGTGACAGGCAAAACTCCGACCAGCGTCACTCTCTTAAATCCGCAACCGACCATCAGCGGGATTCCGCTGGCTGATAACACTCAGAACGGTTTGTTACGGATGTTGAGCGGATCGACTGGCGATTTTGTCGATGGAAGCAACAATTGCCAAAATCTATTTGGTGCAATTTCCGGTGCCTTAGCCTTTATTTTCGGTCCGTGGACATCATTCACTCTCACTGCTAGCGCTGGAGCCGGATCGATTACCGCTCAATCCAGTAATTGCGCTTATAAAATCATTGGGAAGACGGTTTTCCTCACTTTTCAGGTAATCGTCAGCAACATCGGCACCGCCTCCGGGGCAACTTTTTTCAACGGATTTCCGTTTGCTCCTAAACGAGGGATCACCTGTTATGTCCGAGAAAACGCCATCAACGGTTTAGGATATTCTCTGGTTCTTACTAGCACTACTGGACAGTTGATCGCGGCAGGTACTAACGGTAACCCTGTCTGGACTAATTCAATTAACTACACCGGGTTTGCGGTTTACGAGACAACTTGAAATGGCTACTCCCGGTCAAGTCATAGGCGTTGGTAAACTGATTACCCCCGGCGGTAAACAGGGGCCGAAAGGTGATGCCGGAACCGCCGTGCCGCTAGCAGACACCACCCAGAACGGTTTATTGCGCCAGATCAGCGGCAAAACCACCGATTTCGTCGATGGAACCAATCATTGTCAGGATCTCGTAAGCGCGATCCAATTAATCAGATCGCGTGGATACAACGCCATTGGCAACCCGACTTTTGAGGTTGATCAACGAGTTAGTGGTGCGACAGGCAATTTCTCGGTATCAGGGGCAATGAATTACTACCAGTGTGATCGCTGGCGTGTAAATAAGACTACAGCAACCGGAGCTTTCACTGCTCAGAAACAAGATTTTAACGGTGGCGCGGTTAAGTTGCCGGGAACTAATTTCTTTATTACCAATTCCATCCTGACTCTTAACGTTACCACCGCGCAGGCAACGCTGGCAGCAGGAGAATTAGTTGAAATCTATCAGCCGGTAGAAGGTCCGATGTTGCGTGAATTGGTTGGTGATACTCACTCGATTTCCTTACTGGTGTCTTCTTCTGTCGCCTTGAATTTCACGGTTGCCGTGACGGATTCCACCAGTGTCAAATCTTTGGTACTGCCCTGCTCAGTTCCCGGTGGAAATATTTATACTCTGATCACCTTGCCGAATCTGCCGGTGTGGCCGGGAGGAGTAACTTGGAATACTAGCGCCGGAACAATAGGTTATTATCTTCAAATCTGTCTGGGGGCAGGCTCCACGTATACAACACCAGTTGCTAATACATGGCAGACCGGCAATTTCCTGACCGTAGCCGGTGCTTCCAACTGGTTGGCAAATGCCGGGGCAACATTCAGTTTTGCTTTCGTTCAGCATGAACCGGGACCGACATGCGGGCAATTGATTGATAAACCGTTTGCCCAGAACCTCGACGAATGTCAGCGGTATTTTCAGAAGTCTTATGATTACGCGACTCCTGTCGGCACAGTTACCGATGCGAGTTCGGTGATTTGCGGCGTGGGAGCCGGACTTCAGACTCCCTATTTTTGGACTCCATATCGCAAATCGCTGGCTAGAGTCCCGACTGCGGTCAGCGGTTGGTCGCCGCGCAATTATGGAACAATTCCCAATACGGTAGCCAATGCTTCATCAGCAACCAATCTGTCGATTACTGGCGTTCAGGGGAATGGAACAAATGGTTTCGGAGGCTTTCTTGTTTCCGGGCCTCCTACGACAGCTTGGATCGCTATGTGGCATTGGCAGGCAGACACTGGATGGTAAATTTATGAGCGATTTAATCACGGACGAAATCTTTACGGACGGACAGCAGAACATTGCTGCCAGCAACATGAACGGAATCATGGGCCGTGGACGGATCCAGCCCGACGTGATCGGCAACAAGGTTGCTAGCTCGACCTTGAACGTAGCCGATCAGATGTTGATCCTGAAAACCGACAACACGCTGGCCCGCGCCCGGTTTGATACCATCGTTAATTCAACCAGTTCCGCTCTCCCGCTAGCAGACAACACCAAGAACGGAATGCTCCGGCAGCTTTCCGGCAACGCCACGGATTTCGTGGGAGGCGACAATAATTGTCACCCGGTATCCAGCATTTTGCCGCCGGGGATTGTCGTTCCTTACGCCGGTCCGAATATTCCTGCCGGATGGCTGGCTTGCGACGGAACCGCAGTCAGTCGAACGCTTTACTCCAATTTGTTCGCCGCCATCGGCGGGTATTACGGGGCGGGCGACGGTTCAACCACCTTCAATCTCCCGAATTGCGTGAGCAAATTTATCGGTTGGATTTCTAATTTGGGAGTTCAAGGAGGTGCTAGCACCGTGCAATTGTCGGTTGCGAATTTACCCGGTCACGCACACCCGATCACTGATCAGCTTCACGGTCACACGGCATCCGATAACGGTCACCAGCATACCTACCAAACAACCAACATTCCCGGCCCCCAGATTCAGGCTGGCGGCGGCGACTGGGCGGTGCGTCCCGTAAACGCCGCGACGGCGGTAGGGTATGCGTCGATCAGCGTTTCCAACGCCTACAGCAACATCAACACCACGCAAGCGGTCGGCAGCTGGACGCCGTTTTCGATTCTTCCTCCGTGGATTTCAATGTATCAAATCATTAAAGTCTGACCTTTTTTCTTCCTGCGATACGCTTTCAAAAAATCTAACTGACAAGTATGACAAACCTGCTGGCCATTTGGATGAGTAGTGTTGAACACCATCTTGGTGAATGGATGGCCGTTCTTGCAATGGGTTGGTCGAGTCTGTGGATGAAGAGCTTTGTGCTCTTTCTTGCTAAGGATTGGCTCAAGGTGATCCGGGTTACAGCAGGCCCGACGCAGGCATGTGTGATGCAGCTCTCTGTTCGTCACGCCTTTGAAGAGTTCATAAAGCACCCGGTGAAGTTGGCGGTTCACCCCTTCCCACGACACTCTTCCGTACCCGTCGATGATACAGCCGGTCCATATCCAGCAATCGTCTACGTAAATTATCCTTTTCAGAATGCGCTCTGGCAGCATCTGGAAAAATTAGCCAGATTTGGAGGTATGACAACTTGACTGTACTTGAGCTAGCAACGTTCGCCTGCCAGACCGTTGGCGATATCAGTCCTGAGACGATGGATTTCGCCAAGAAAGCGGTCCGTCTCAAGTACCAGACGATGTACGATTCCCATGCTTGGCGGGAAAGCATGAGGCTCCTTGACGGGTATCCGCTGGATCCGGACGGCAATGGCCGGATCTTCCTGCCTCTGGATGCCGAAGAGGTGATCTTTCTTTCGCTTTCCACGGACGGCGTGAACTACAGCCGGTTAGCTTATCGGGAACGCGATTGGATCGAGCGGTTTGGAGGAAACGCTGCCAGCGTGGCCGGTCGCCAGCCGTTCTATTACCGGGCCGAGAATCTGGCGTGGCCGCACCTTAATCCGGGGAAACTGACTTTTACCACCTACGACCCGGTACTCTTCATCCTTTTCATCTCCGGACTCGATGCCAACGGCAACACGGTGCAGGAGACGTACAAGATGCAGGCGGCGATCAACCCGGATACCACCACCAATCCGGCCATCGTCACCACTGTCAATTCGTTCGCCCAGATCAACGTGCTCTCCAAAGGCGGTACAACCCAGCCGTTGACGGTTCTACCCCAGTTTCCGGGTGCTTCGGCGCCGTCCGTTATCCCCGCTAGCATGAGCGCGGCGGTTTACACCCATCTGGTCCTTTATCCGGCACCTCCGGCAAGCCAGCAGATCTTTTACCGGATACAGGTCAAGCTCAAGCCAGACCCGCTGGACAGCGATTATTCGGTCCCGCGCGTGTCGCATGTCACGGATGCCTTAATCGAGTTCACGCTAGCAGCACTCTACAAAAAGAGCCGACAACTGGCCAAGGCCGACAACTCGGAACAGAAAGGGATCGCCCATATCCAAGCGGCGGTGAACATCGAAAAGAACCAGTCCGAGATGCGGCAGCAGGTGGTTCCGACCTTGTACGATACCGGCGATTACCTGAACGAAGGCGATTACACCCGTGTGACCAGTTCGTATCCGTGGAGTTAAACGATGCCGGAATATAATGCCCAGTTGGACGATCAGGTGCTAGCAGACGGCAGCGTGCCGATTGCCGGGGTGAACAACGCCCAGCCGCCCAGCACCATCGACCAGACGTTAGCTGAAGATGCCATGAACCGGCTGGCTGAACCTGATAGTGTCAATCGGCCAAGGCCGGGCCTCAGGCAGAGGATTAAAACACCTGTCTCTTTCGACAGTATTCACCATGTCGGGACCGGCAAATTCCTCTGGAACGATGCCAGCAGCTGGTTCCTCTACGACAGCCGGGCAGTAGCCAATAACGCGGTGACCGGCGGACCGGCATGGGCGCATGGCGACCAGATCTATTCGGCGCTTTGCGATCAGGTGCTCTATTTCTCGCGCGGCGGGCCACTCTACAAATACACCCCTGCTAGCAACACTTTCGCCGCCGTGACCACTCCGGCGCCGTTTGCCACCATCTGCAAATATCCGACATGGGCGTTTGCCCGGCTGATCGTGGCGATGGCCAATAACCTTTATGTTTCCAACATCCTCTCGCCTGAGGTGTGGAACCCGGTGCTCCAGAGCGTCACGCTGGATCCGGTAGCCTCCGACGAAATCACCGGGATGGTGATCTGGCAACGGCAAACACTGGCAGTATTCAGAAATGGCTCAACATGGATTATCGAAACCGGCCCTAACCTCGATGTGGTCAATTGGGAGATTAACCGTGCCAGCGCCACGGTGGGGTGCTGTTCTCACGGGACCATCGTCCAATGCGGTGTCGACGTGTTTTTCCTCTCGGAGACGGGAAGGGGTGTCTATGCGCTTTCTCAAGTGCCGACCTCCGATCAAATGGGAGTCTGGCAACCGATCAGTCAACCGATCAAACGGTACATTGATCGTATCAACTGGGCGCAAGCCGATCAGGCGCGGGCAACGTACTGGAAGGATCTCTACATTTTATCGGTCCCGATTGATGACTCGACGTTCAACAACGCTATTTTCGCTTATAGCGTCACGCTGAACGCTTGGCAAGGTGTCTGGACCTTCGATTTCGACGGTGACGGCGTGGGCTATGGCTTTCGCGATTCGGCCCGCGACCGGACCAACGTGGCCGAAACCCTGCTCCTCTACGGCACGATTGACGGATTCATTTCCGAACAGACTTATCCGACCGACCGGCAGTACTGGGATCTGAAAACAGATAGCGTCACCCGGTTACCGATCAAGAGCAGTCTGCGTTCCCGGTCGTTCACTTTTTCGGAATCAAACAACCAGATCCAGCCGCACACGGCCAAGATCCAGTTCCTCGAGTCCAACGATCCGGTTGATGTCACTGTGATATCAGATCGGACGATCAAGCTGCGTAAGGTAAACACCCCAACCGGACAGCAAGGATTATCCCTGCCAATCCCCGGATTCACCTTCAATCTGGTCGAGCAAGGCTATTACAACCTGCCGATGTCGCTCTCGAACGTGGGTATCTGCTCTGAAATCCAACTCCAGCTGGAAGGCACCGGCAACTGGAGTTTGTACCAGCTGAAATTGACGGCTTTCGAGGCTGAACCACTGACTGTCCGATGAAAGATCAGCATCATCCTAATTTCCTGAAGATCATCAACACGCTGAAACCGCTCTTGCGCACTCATCCTCCGCTAGCAGTGATGCGCTTCGATGATCTCTGCGACTGGATGAGTTGGTACTGGAACCGGGGCACAATGTCATGGGTGATCACCGACGCCGAAGAGCCGTTGGGTGTCTGCCTGATACGGTTGTTCCGTAAGATTGAACAATTTACAGACCCAAACGCTCACGATCCTTGCGGCGAGTTTTGCATGATCGAGCTGCTGGTTTCCGGTGACCCGATCACCACCGGGCAACTCTGTGACAGTCTGGTCGATTTTTGGGGTCCGCAAAAGATCGTGATGTGGGAACGCGGAACACGGACGGAAAACGGATGCCCACGGATGTTCCGCTGGGATCAATTCATGAAGCTAGCAAGGAGAATAAGTTATGGGATCATCCAAAACGCCTGATGTAGTTCACCCGGGCGAAGCCGCCCAAGCAGCGATGGGCACCGCTGCCGCCGGAGAAATGATGTCGGTGGCGAATCAGCCCGTAGATCAGTACGGCAACCTGATGAACACCATCGCGCTGGGACCGGCAGCGATGCAGGCGCAGCAAGCGCTGGCAGGCCGCGCGGCCAAGCAAGGTGCGCAGCAGCAGATGGATATCCAGAGCAGCGTTGACCCGCAAGCTTATGCCCAGAGGCAGATGCGGATGAATGCTGCTAACGCCCGGCTGGGACAGTTGTACGGTGTGGATCCGACTGCGTTCAAGTACCAGACTCCAGCCAACACGTATGCCGTACCGGGAACCTCGGATCTACCGGACCTGAACCAGTTGAAAGGCAACGCTAGCGCCATTGCCTCGCTTCTTTCTACGGCGGCGGTCAACAAGTCCGGAACCAATCCGGTCTTATCCGGTCCAGCCCATCCAAAGAGTGTTCCTTACGCCGTTCCCACCAGCTACCTGACATCCTAAATGGCTTCTGTCGTATCACCTGACAGCACTGAATTTCAGCAGCAGCAAGCTGATGCCTATGGCATTTCACTCAGCGATTATCAGGCTCTGCTAGCTCAGTATCCGCCAGTCTGGACGGCTAACAGTCAGGGTGGTCAGTACGGGATGAGTGCCGGAGGATCTTACGGCCAGAATCCCGAACTGACTCAAACGCTGCAAACGCTGCAATTGATCCAGAAGTACGGCGGCAATCAAGCACAAGCGGCACCACAAACTGGCACTCTCAACACCTCTCAAAGCTACCTAACCGGGGCAGCACCCACCACCCAAAGCACTTCTATGGCATCCATCGCATCCCCGACCACGGGCCAAGCACAGGTCACGCCGCAACAAGCCCAGTACTATTACTTGGCGACCCACGGATCTGCCGCGCCGGATGACGCGACGGCAATGTCGTATTTCACGACCCAGAATCCGAGCTTCGGCGCTAGCGGCGTTTCCACCCAGAACGCCATCAACTGGGCGGTGCAACAAGGGATTAACGCCAATGTTGATCCGGCCACTGCCGTGGCCATGTACGAGCAGGCGCACCCGGATCAGGTACAAGCCGGTGTCGCGCAAGCTGCACTGACCCCGGAACAGCGGGCCTTGCAGCAGCAAGCCCAGACAGATCCGGTCAGCGAGAACCTACGAAACCAGCTTGCTGCTAGTTACACCGATCCAGCTGCTGCCGCTCATCCGGATGCCAGTCAATACCAGTCTTATCTGGATACCTTCAAGCAGGTTGACCCAGAGGAATACGCCCAGCGGCAGGGACTAGCGACCTCGATGGATTCGTACCTCAAGAGCGTGCAAGACCAGTACGCTTTAGGGTCGCAGCTTGATCCGGTCACCGCGATGCAAGTCCAGCAAGCGGCCCGGCAAGGTCAGGCCGACCGTGGCAACCTGTACGGCAGCGGGCAGGCGGCGGTGGAAGCGATGACCACCGGTCAGGCTGGTCAGGCTCTGCTTCAGCAGCGACAAGCCGCGTTATCCAGTGCTCTTGGTCAGCAACAAGGTTATCTGGGCGCCGGACTCGGCCTTGGCGATACCGCGATGCAGCTTTACCAGCAAGGCCAGCAGAACAAAGCTAACGCCCAGCAAAGTGCTCTCTCGTACCTGACCAGTGGCGCGACGCCGTATCAGACCGGCGCCTCGTACCTGAACCAAGCTAACGCTAACGCCGCTACTGCCGCGCAAGGCGGGCCGGTCTATAACCCTGCTAGCTTGGGTGCTGGCAATCTCGGGACAGCCCAGCAGGCACCGCAATACGGACTGGATATCGGCAACCAATCCCAGAATTACTTCAACTCGCTGAACAACGCTTACGGCGGCGGTGCAACTGGATCAACCAAGAACCAAGCAGTCAGCGCGGCGACCGGCGCCTTGAGCGGTGCTGCTGCCGGTGCTACCGCTGGCAGTGTTGTGCCCGGATACGGCACGGTGATCGGCGGTGCAGTTGGGGCTATTGCCGGAGGTCTGGGCGGATATTATTCCTGATTATGCCATCAAAAACACCAGCACAGAGGCGGTTAATGGGAGCCGCGCTAGCAGCAAAACGTGGCGCCAAGACCTTCCCTGAGGCCAAAAAGGTCGCGAGCCAGATGAGCGAGAAACAGCTCGAAGACTTCGCGAGAAACCCGAAAAAGAAAAAGAGTTACCTATAAGGAACGTATGCCAAAAGCTAAACAGTTGCCGCTCTTTCCCAAAGTGAAACCAGCCAAGGTTGTTCCGCCGCCGGTCCTGACCCCGCAACAATCCTTGAAACAATTCGCGACCAAACCGGTGGTTCAACCTCTGAAAAGAGGGACCATCAACAAGATCACTCAACCGCTGAAGAGTTACCTTACCCCTCCTTAATATGCCTTCCTCAGGCGGAAATTATTATCATTTTGTTCCGGCCAAAAGACGGGGAAGCACGGTCGATGACGTGGCCCGTGGAATGCAGGTTGGGCAATCCATCGGGAAACTGATCGGCGGCGTGGCAGGCGCGGTCAAAAGCTCGCAGCAGGATGCTGCTGCTAACGCGCTGATGAACCAGCAATCCACGGCTGATGCTAACGCGCAGGCGCAAGCTGATCCGGACCCGGACCCTCTTCCGGACGGCACCGACAACCTGAATCCGACCGCTGCCACCGACCCCAGCGGCACACAGGATCCCACGCCGTTTACCGGCGGCGTGGCCGGGATGAAACTTCAGCAGCAATTTCAGAAAAGCCAGCTGGCAGATCAGATCCAGCAGGCATCTTTGGCCGACAAGCTAGCACAGGCAGCTGGGACTGGCCGGTTCGCTAAACGCGCGACCCCGGCACCGCAAGGTGTTCAGGTCAGCGGCCAAACCAGCCTATGGAATCAACCCGGAGGCAACGCCATCACTCCTCCTCCCACCACTGGTCAGACTGGTCAGACCGGCCAGACTAAACCGCAGAAGTACGTGGCCGGTTCAGGCGATTACGAGAACGATGAGAGCACCGATGACGCAAGCCAGATCAAGGCTGATTTCGAGGCGTTGCATGGCGCCGGAACCTTCCACAAGTTCGCCAATAGCGCTCAAGTCGATGCCAACGGAAACTATATCATCCCCGGCAAAGGATCCGGCGGCACCGATGCTAACGGACAACCGCTACCACCGCCGCCGGAACTGACTATTCCCAAAGGCGAAGGCGACATCTATACCCAGCGGATCAATGCCTACAAACGCAAATCCGGGCTTCCGTTCACCGTTAATCTCGGCGGTGCTGGCACGCAGGATAACCCTTTGCCGATGACCACCAAGCTGCAAGTCAGATCGCTGCCTCAGGGAACATGGGTGGTCGATCCGGTGACCAAGCAGAAGTACATGATCGGCGTGAAAGGCTCTTAGCATGGCGGTGGATCTGGCCGAGGAGTTGAGGAAGAGGATGGCAGCAGATGCGCTGGCCCCTGATACCTCTGATCTCTCCGACGCCATTAATGCGCCAACCGACACCACGGATGCTACTCCTGCGCCGGACCCTACCCCTGCGCCCATCGATCTCGGGAAAAAGAAAGGGCACGAATACGAACTCATTCCTGAGGCACAAGCAACTCCACCAAAGGCCGCGCCGACGCCGCCGACGCCAGCACCCACCCCGGCACCGACACCTGCACCGCTTGATACTATCACTGATGAGCAGGTGGTTGCACAACCAACGCCTGCCCCCACGCCAGCACCGACGCCGCCGCTCGACACCAAGACCGACGAACAGGTATTACCGGCACCAGACACGCTAGCACAGGTCGAGAAAGCCCAGCCAGTCACGCCGGTCCAGCCAGCGCCGGACAAGCTGGATCAAGTCGAGCGTGCGACCCTTGTAAAGTTACCCGGTCCCGCTCCGGACAAACTGGATCAGGTCGAAAAAGCGCTGCCGGTCACTGCACCGGATCAAGTCGGACCTCCCCCGGAAAAAATTCCAGAAATTTCAACTCCCCCACTTTCGCCCACGCCACCAGCTACGGTTTTCGGGATGCCAGTCAGGGGAGCCGCAGTGCCCGGCCCGGCGCCAACGCCAAGTCCCAAGCCAGTTGCCGCCGAGCCTCAAGGTGACACCACTGGAGTGGCTAATTTTCTCAGTAAGAGCGGGTCGGCGCCTATCGTTGACCCGAACGATGGGCGCCTGACTACGGTCAATGTCGGTGACCAGAAATGGCAGGTTCACAAAGCGGCGGCTCCTTATTTCCAAGGGTTTCTGAGCGAGCTAGCAGATCAGGGTGCGCCGATACGTTCAGACGGCGGCTGGAACAACCGGGTGATTTCCGGGACCAACACCTTATCGCAACACGCTTATGGAGGCGCCATCGATGTCAGTCAGAACGGGCGCGACGAGGTTTCGCCGGAGTTCCAGAAATGGCTCCAGACTCATCCGGGCGCGTTGCAAGCGGCTGAACAGAAATGGCACATCTACGGCGGCGAACGCTTTGGCGATCTCGGCCATTTTGAATGGGGCGGCGTTGGCGGGCCTGCTGCTAGCGGCCAGGCCGCGGATGCTAGCAACGCCGGGTACGTCACCGGTAAGGCCACGACTTTCGGGTATAAAGATACCGGCGATCCGGGCGTGGGCGCACCTAGGTTGGGCACCATCAAGACTAATGATCCGGATCTGGTCGGCATCGCGGTTCCCGAACAGGCATTGCGCCAGCAGATCGGTGCTAACCCGGCGGCGTGGCGGCAAGCGCGTGTCGATGTGATGACCAAGGACGGGCGCCACATGCTCGTTCCCATCGTCGATCTGGGGCCGGGCGACACCTCGCCCCAGCGCGGGGTAGCAGCGGATTTCACCCAGAAACTGCACGGGCTTCTGGGAAATACCGGCGAGGAGACTTACGGATTCAAGATCATCCCCAACGCCGGGCCGGACGTTGAGAAGAATCCACAGGCATTTATTGCCGAGCAACGGCAATTAATGACCGGAGCCGATACCAGACCAAAACCGCCGGCCGCAGCTGCTAGCACCGCCAAAGGAGACCGACAGTTTGAACTGGTTCCTGAATCCGCCGTGGGCACCACGGCACCGCCTCCGGAAGTGGTTGCTAGCTCAACTGCCGACACCCAGAAGCTGCAAGACAGCCTCGAGCAGTCCGGAAACCTGATCCAGTTTTACAAGCAGCTGAATACTGATCCACCCAAAGGCATGAATCAGCAGGTGGTGGACAGCTTCAAGAAGAGTTTACAGAACACGATCACACAGGAAATGATGCGCCGGTTTCCAGACATGACGCCGGACGTGGCATGGAAGAAATCGCAGGAAGATTCCAGCGTCATGGATATCGGGGCGGAAGGCTGGCACCAGTTGACCGGCTCCTTTGCCCAGCTAGCGCCGGTCTTTGCCCAGAAATCCCCGGACAAAGAACAGGTCAACGCTTTCTTCGATAACGTGATGCCGGGCGCTAGCGACGCCGACAAGGAAGCGTTCCTTGCCAAGGTCCACGCTTTGCCGCGCGAACAGCAGGGACCGTTCATCGCCTCGCAACTTCCCGCGCCTCAGGCAGGACAACGCGGCAACGATCCGATGGCCGTGCTAACAGCCATTGACCATCTGTCGGACTCCGGATTTCAGGCCGCAGAAGCCCAGAAACTGGCCGAAGCGCGGGCGACTGCCGAGAAAGCTAGCGCCGAAGACATCCGCCTGAAAGGATCAGTTGGCGGTGCTCTCGCCAGTCTCGGAGGAGTGCCCGAACAGCTGCTGGCTTATTACGGAATTCCTATCATCGGAGCGGCACAAGCTTCGGAACAGGTCCGGGCGCGGCTGGCCAAGGAACATCCCGATTGGGACGAGAAAACGCTGGATGATAAATCAGCGTACTCAGCGCTAGCTCAGATCGCCGGGAACACTGTCGCTGCTGGCCTGATGACCCATGGAGCCGGAACTTTACTGAATGCGGTTTCGAAACCGTGGCAACGGGCGATAGCACAGGTCGGGATCGGTGCTCTCTCCAACATGGGGATTAACGTGGGCACCACCGCAGCAACCAACGTCGCGGAAGGTAGGCCAGCCGAGACAGGGCTAGGTGAAGCGGCGTTGACCGGAGCGATTCAAGGTGGAGTCATGGGTGTAGCGCATGGTGCTGGCGAACTGCTAGCGCCCAAGCCGGTCGTTGCGCCAGAAGCTGCACCGGCACCGGAACAGCCGCGAGTCCCGACAACACCGGAAGAGCGCGACCAGATGCTTGGCCTCAAGCCGGTCACCCCAGAAGAAACAACCGGACCGAACGTGCCGGACACTTCCGTGCCGTGGTATCAGCCCGGACCAATTGTCTCCAGAGGCACCGAACGAACGGCGTTCACGCCGTCCGAGCTAGCAGAAGCCACCAGAACTTTGCCGTCCGGCACCCCTGAACAGGTTCAGGAAGCCGCCGCAAGGCTAACACCGCAGACCGATTTCAATCAGCGCAATGTGTTCCTCGATAGCGCCGAAGCGCAGCAGGCCGAGATCGACAGAGGGCAGGGAGCACAGGCAGAAGAAGCGGGGCGGGTACAGATTCCACAGGAGCAGGCGGGACAAGCGCGGGTGCTTCCAGAGGAAGCGGCTCAGGCGGCACGGGTAAGCGATGCGCGGGTAAGCGAAGCTGATCCTTATGTTTCAAGGATAGCTAACAGGTATACTGCCGAGCGGATGTTGGAAGGTGAACTTGGGCAGATTGACCCCAGTAAAGGGCAATCGACCGAGGCAATGGTTCAGCAGGGTTTGAAGATGAGTCCGGCGCAAAGGGAAGGATTGATCGATAATTTCACCAAAGGAAAAGGCGGCGATCTCGATCAGCAAGGCGCGGCAATCAGGTCTAAGGAATCCATCCTGAGCTTGGATTCAAGAGATGCTTCTCGAGCATTAGAAGCTGATCCGACCAATCCCCAGCTGCAAGCTAACGCCAAGGCGGCGTTAGATGCGGTGACCGCTTTTCATAATGGACCGATCAAGCAATTCAAAAAAATCTGGAGCGATTCCGGCAGAGTTTTGCAGCGGGAGATTCCGCTCGATTACACCACTTTGAATGGAATGAAAGAAGCTTACCTGAAAGGGAAAGGAAATGGGAAAGAAGTACCACCTACATTAGAGCCTAAACTGCAACGGATGTCTGATCTGGTAAACAAAAGCGCAGACGCAGAACGGGCGGCGTTGAACGATTTAAGTCAGGAAATCGAACGTCAAACTCGCGGGAAAAACCTTCCGGGCGACGATCAGATTCGTGCCCGGTTAATGGCAATAATGAAAGATCTACCCTGCCGCACATAATTTATGAGCTGCTACTCAGGATCAAATCCCATCGGGAAACTGACCGACGCCGAACGGATGGGAATGTGGAAATGGATCAAGGATAACGCCATCGACCGAGGAATGCCTCTTGAGAAGGTTCACGAAGAGTTTAATAACCATTATTTCAACGGAAGCTTGAGCGGTGAAAAAGCTGGATGGATCAACGAGTTTTTAGCTGCTCGTAAAACGCCTTTCAAACGACTTTCTGATGCCGCTTGGGCCAAGCAAGCAAGACGCAGAGCTATTCAGCAGCAAGCCAAGCATTCGGTCACCGATAAAAACGCTGATCTCTTGCAGAAAGGTTTCAATGCAGTGATTGCCGGACCCAGATACGTCGCGGTTGGAGGAGGGTTGCATGGGTTTGTCTTCCCCTTCACTCACGGAGGGGCGTTGCTGCTTAACCCGACAAAATGGCACGCATTCGCTAGGATGGTCGTTCACACATGGAAAAACGCCAGTCCTGCTGAAGCTGAAAGATTGAGAGACACGATGGCCCGGAGTCCGCGCTTTACGATGGCTCAAAGGTCAGGTCTGGATTTAAGCACGCACGGATCGGAGACAGGCGGCGGAAATCTTTCTGCTCGTACTTGGGGCGCATTGGTTGAGACTCGGTATCGCCTGTGGGATGCGGCCATGGAACGGCACACTAATCCCGCGATGTCACAAGAAGACACGGACTCGATTGGTAAAGAACTGGCAGTCTGGGCTAATCACGCTACCGGCAGCGGCCAAGGTGTGTTCACCAACAAATACATTTCTCCGGCGTTCTTCGGCCCGAAGCTAGCACAGTCTTACTGGAATAGACTGGTTGGCGATCCGTTCAAGACACTTAGAACTTGGGCTAACTGGAGCAATGCGACAGAAGGCGAAAAAGTGGTTTCCATGCACCGTTTGAAGGGCGCGATAACGGCGGCATCTACCTACACCGGGATGCTGCTAGCTAATCAAGCATTGCTAGCAGCGACTAATCAAAAAGATAAGATCAACTGGAGCGACCCGTCCCAGAGCGACTGGCTGGCCTTTAAATACGGCGGATTTAGATGGGGATTGCCGGGTGCGATGCATTCCGAGATCAACCTGATCGGCCAGATCGTGGCGGCTCAGTCGATGAAGGCAGGAGACTTGGCAAAGGTGGGCATCTCGGTTCCCAAAGGTGCTATTTCCACACCGAGATTGATGAGCCTAAGGGAAGAATATGTTGCTCGCCAGCTATTCGATTATGCCCAGAACAAGGCGACTCCGGCCTATAAGATAGCAAAAGATCTGATCACCGGACACGATTGGGAGAAGCGACCGCTGCCGTTTCCTTGGGTCACTGACAAGGGAGATGCCAAGCATCCGCCTGTCCATTGGGATGAATACGCAGCTAGCAAAGCACCAATCTTTTTAAGTGCCGGTGCCGGGTACGTGTACGACCAGCTGCGCCATGCCGGTGCTAGCGTGAAGGATGCTTCGATGTGGATGCGGGCGGCAATGGTTAGCGGCGTCTCTTTCCTGACGGGGATTGACCCCAAGGCGGTTAAGGATCCGGACCCGCACCGGACCCGGAACCAAGCGCAGGTGGGACACTGAGAAAAATAAAGACTTAACTTTTCTGCGAAAACTCTCGCTATAAAAATTTCCTAATTTTTTACTTGCCCCACTTTACCCTAGAGGGTAACAGTGGGGGATGTCAAGTATCACTAACGTCTGGTTACCTGAAGACCGGAAAGAAGAATTAAGGGAAGCGGTTCGATATTATCATTTCGAGTCGATGGCTTCCTTTTTCAGGATCTGTGGGCTAGCGCTCATAGATCACCACAAACGCAGGGATGAAATCACCCTGCCGTTTCAATTCACCGTCATCACTGTCGATGGCGAAAACACACCAAGAACCAAGAAGAAAGTTAAATGACCCAAGAAGCAATCATCCCGATCTCCGAAAATGGCGAACTGGTTTATACCCAGTGGGACCAGCTGACCCAGATCTCCCGCCAGATCATGAACGCCGGGATCACCAAGCTCGGCAACCCGTCCCAGATCAACCTGATCATCCTCAAAGGCAAACGCCTTGGGCTGGATATGTTTGAATCGCTCGAGAACATCTCGGTAATCAACAACAAGACCGCAATCAACGGGGCGCTAGCATCGGCTCTAGTGGATCGGTCCGGACTCTTGGAAGACAAAACCAAGTCTTACGAGGGAGAAGGCGAAAGCCGCAAGTGCGTTTGCACGGTCAAGCGTAAAGGCCGGACCAAGACCACCAACGAGTTCTCGATCAAGGAAGCTAAGAAAGCGGGTCTGTATCCCGGTAAACCCGGCAGTGGCTGGTCGAATTATCCTGACCGGATGCTCTACTGGCGGGCCTTGGGATTCTGCTACCGGGAGGATTTCAACGATGTCTTGCAAGGCTTGTACCTGACCGAAGAGCTAGCAGACGAAGTGCCGGAAATCAGGATCGTCCCGGCCAGCGAACCGCCACCGAAAGGTCAGGAAGACCCGTCGATGCCGGGATCTGCAACAATTCCAGAACGGGATAAACCAGCACCGTTTGAGCCTGACCCGACCGATCCGAAGGCGCACGAGCATCCGATCATCTCGGCGCCGTCCGATATCCCGGCCAAGGAAATCCCGCTGGAAAAGGTCGATGGAACCGATCTGGAACACCTGAAAAGGTTGTCTGAGAAGTCCGATATTTCGGAGGAATTATTGATCGAAATTGTCAACGGTCTGAGGCTCTTTCCCAGAGGCGTGGAGCATAAGCTTGAATCGTTGCCAGAAACCAAAATCAAGACGCTGATCAAGAATTGGAACGTGGTTTGTACTCAAGCCAAGCGATTAACCGAACTGAAGGAAGCCAAGGCCAAAGCGGAAGCCGAAGAAGCGGCAGCGGCGGCAACTGGAGCGACGACCTAATGGACCAAGATAGGGACAGCTTACCCAGTGCTAGCGCCGTCCAGCGCTTGATGCAATGCCAAGCTTCTCACCGCATGACCCTGAAAGCACGGGCCATGCGGCAGGAGGCCGGAGAATCCGGCGGCAAAGGCGACGAGTGGCGGGACAAAGGCACTGCCATGCATGACGCGATTTTCAAGCAATCGTCCGCTGATCTGGAGACGGATCAGGACCGGATGGATTATTCGAAGATCATGAAACGCTTCCGAGAATTCCTCGGCGGCTGGGGCGCGATGAACGATGACACCGTGATCCGCGAGGAACGGTTGTGGTTGCATCATGAGATCACTCCGATCTTTTCCGGCAGGCCGGATTATATCCGGATCTCACCCAACCGGAAAAGGGCCGCGATCATCGATTTCAAATCGCTCTGGAACAAAGCGCCGGAACCGCGCGAGAACGATCAACTCTGGAGCCAAGCGGTCCTGCTAGCAGCAGAAGAGCCTGAGGTGCAGGAGTTTACGTTTCAAATAATCTCGCCTCATTACGTGTATCAACCGCATCTGGCCAACCGGATGGAAGTGCTCGATTACGAGGTCAAGTTGCGGACCATGCTCAGTGTGGCCGAGAGGGAAGGCAACCAGCCGAAGACCGGCGATTACTGCAAGCATTGCGGCGGGCTGATGATCTGCCCGGCCATTCAGCGGGAAGCCGCATCCAAGAGCGAGCATCCTTCCGAGCTAAAGCTGGAGAACGCAGGCAAGTTGCTGGAACGGCTGGAGCGAATGGAGAAATACATCAAGGAAGTCCGCGAATACTACAAGCTGGTGCTAGCAAAAGAGCCGGATTCTATCCCCGGCTGGAAGATCATCGAGAAGCAGATGCGGATTCTGAAGCAACCGGCCAAAATCAGGGATGCCGTGGTCCCGGTGATCGGTGACAAAGCGTTCTGGGATTCCGTCTCTGTTAGTATCACCAAGATCGAAGCGGCATGGGAAAAGGTGAAAGGCACGGAGCTGATGTCTAAGACCCCGACCCAGAACGTGAACGTGGTGCTAGCACCGTTCATCACGATCAGGACGCAAGAAGCTTCCTTGGTAAGGGATAAAAAGAAATGACTGAGCCTAAACGGGTGATTCATGGCAATCTCGTCCGCCTGATGAGCAAGGAAGATCGGGAGAAGTACGGCGTGGAGACTCTGGAGGAACTGGAGTCGCGGCAGGAGATCCAGCTGGAGAAAGAGCTGCACCAGTTGTTCATCCAGTATCTGGAGCGGAAAGAGTACGGGTATTACCACGCGGCGATGGACAGAAAATCGCCGTTCGTGATAGGAATGCCTGACTTCGGAGTTTATCGGAACAGCCGGATTATCTGGATCGAATTCAAGATCGGGAAAAAGAAATTACGCGAAGAACAAAGGAACCAAGTCGCGAAGATGCTAACAGACGGGAACGAGGTTCGCGTTTGTTATAACTACGCGGACGCAACCAACGAAATTGAGAAATTCTTTAACATCCAATGAGCAAAAAAGCAGAATGGCGATTGTTCTGGGCACTGGTCATTCTCATGCTGCTATGCAGCGCAACCATGCTGTACGCAGTGGTTACTGACCGTTTTCCTTTCCCTTGAAAAAGGAACCGCCGCACTACGAGACTCTGGGAAGCGCAGTGCGGCGGATAAGTGATTAGCTTATGTCAAGAAAGGAAGCTTTCAGACAGCGGCAAGATTCGCACGAATCAAGTGGACATCAAGAAAAATTTATCGTAAAGAGGAAGTCCTGCCACTCGGCAGGGGAAGTGATTGCAGTTAAAAACAAAAGAAAAGGAAGTTATGCCTACATATAAAAGTGGTCAACAAAACGGGGATGTCCTGTCTGAGGGTGATTACAAGTTCACCGTCGAAAAAGCCATCCTCAAAACCAGCAGCAACGGTAACGAAATGATCGAGTTATGGTTGCGTCTGCCGAACGGCGGGCTGGCCATCGACAATCTAGTCTTCACCGAATCATCGGGCTGGAAGATCGATCAATTCCGCATTTCAATCGGCGAGACGGTATTGCCGGACGAGCAGGTTGAAGTTACTCCATCGGAACTGATTGGGGCCGAAGGGTTCGCTCATATCGTCATTGAAGAGTGGCAAGGCAAGAAGCGGAATAAGGTTGGTTCGTACCTCGAGCCGGATGATATCCAGCTGAAGAACTAAGCCCTTGCTCACGGAGCTTGAACAGAAGCTCCTCGCCCTTGCGCTCGATCATGCAGCGCAACCGGGCGAGTGGGCGACAGCGGCCATGAAGCTGATCCAGTCCCTGCGCGAGCGGGGAGTGGACGGTCATGGCGGCATCAAGCGGAAAATGGACCCGAGCGGGCCGGACTTCAAGGTTCCACAGGAACAAGTGGACTGGCCCGGCTCAATCGTCCTTACCTTCGGCAAGTACAAGGGGAAAAAGCTAGCAGAGATCGACCCCGGCTACATGCGTTGGTACACCCAGAATTGCGATGACGGCACCGGGAGGAACTCGGACCTGATTCAGGCAATGAAATGGCTACTGGACGATCTCAAGAACCGCCGACGTGGCGGGCGCTAGCAGGAAAGTGATTATATGTCATCAAAAATAGAACGGATCCGTGCTGCCTGTTCCATCGGTTGGGCATGGAAAATATTAGGTCTGCCGGGTAGTCCGAACCGGACCTGTAAATCTCCCTTTCGGGAGGACAAGAAACCAAGCTTCAGTGTTTATATGTCTGCCAGCGGAGAGCGCTGGTATGATCAAGCAGAAGGCGTTGGCGGCGACGTAGTAGACTTCTGGGCTAAGGCCAGAGAGGTCACGGTGCAAGCGGCTGTAGAACAGCTGGGCAACATGATCGGGGAAGCAAAACCGCCTACGGCCAAGTACATCCCGGCAGAAGAAAAACTGATCGATTGGCCGGATGATCTGTGCAGGCCAACGGTGATGGAATGTGTGTCGCTGAGTATGCTTCGCAATCTTCCATCTGGATGTTTTGATCTGGCAGCTAACCTCGGTTTTCTGAAGGTTGGAACACATAAAGGGGAACTGTTATGGTTCTTGACCGATGCTAGCAGGCGAGGTGCCGAAGGCAAGACTTTTACCGGGGAGATGTGCGCGGCCTCTGGGAAGAAAACCGCCGCTTTGCCGGGTACTAGCAAAAGCTGGTGTTACGGCCTGATTTCGGACCGACCGGAATGGAACGCCATGAAAAAGATAGTGGTCGTAGAAGGGCTTCCAGACTTCTTCGCCGCGTTAGCGCTGCTGATTGACTGTCCGAGCAACGCGCGGGTGATCTCGATGTTAGGTGCTAGCACCAAACCGGGCGACGAATGCCGGAAATACGTTCGCGACCGAGAATTCCTGATCATCGGGCACAACGACAAGGATGGTATAAAAGCTAGAGAGGTGTGGCGGAAACGTCTACAGGAGATGGGAGCGGATAAAGTGATCGTGCAGGATCTGCCCGAGGGGTATAAAGACTTGTGTGAGTTCGTCTCTGCAAACCCTCCTGATCAAACCCTGCACGTCTTGAAAGGATTCTCTTCGTGAATGCCGCCGCCCCCGAACCAAAAACGTATGGACCCGACCCCAATAAACTTCCGGCGCCAATTGAGTATCTCGACTTCGAAGTCTTGCCGGTCGAAAAACCCAGATCGATTATCAAAGGGGTGTTCGACGGTGCTAGCAGACTCATATTCGGTGGTGGTTCAAAGACTTACAAAAGCTGGAGTATGTGTGACATGGCATTATCTCTGGCTTGCGAAGTTCCTTGGCTTGAATTCGATACTGAGTTCACGCCCGGTCTTTACGTAAATTTCGAGTTGAAAGAATTTTACTTCAAGCACCGCTTGCAAGCAATCTGCCGAGCCAAGGAAATCAAGCCGGACAAAGATGCATTGCACGTCTGGAATCTGCGCGGATACCAGATCAAGCTGGGCGACTTCATCGAGGAATTGAAACACCGGGTGGAAGAGCTGAAGCGCAAGGTGGTCTACATCGATCCGTTCTACAAGTTGTTGGGCGACAAGGACGAACGGGTATCGTCCGATCTTAATCCGATCTTGGCGGCATTCGATTACCTGAACCGGGTAACCGGTGTTTCGGTGATCATGAGCGCACATTTTGCCAAGGGCAATGCTAGCGGCAAAGAACCGCTGGACCGGATCTCGGGCGGCGGATCGATCAACCGTGATCCGGACACACTGGTCTGCCTGACGGCGCACAAGAACGACGGTGAATTTACCTGCGACGTGACCACCCGCGATTTCGCTCCGGTCAAGCCGTTCGTGGTGAAATGGAATTATCCCTTGCTGGAAAAGTGCAGCTCGGACCCGAAAGACATCAAGACTCCGGGGCGCCCGCGTGGCAGCGGATTTGATCCGGAAGATCTCATGACCCTGATCGAGGAGAATGACGGCGAGCTGTCAACGATGGAGTTATGGGAAAAGGCCGAAAAAGAACTCGGCTGGGCGAAGCGCACCTTCTTCAAAAAGCTCAATGAATTGAAGAAGGCGGGGAAGATCTTTCTCTCGAAAACCGACGACAAATGGGGATCGAAAAGATACACTCGAGGTGCATAGATGCGCGTTATTAAGTGCACACCCATGCACCTGTGCACCACAGGCACCTGAAGTTGGTGCATGGTGCACACCCCTTTAGGGAGTGTGTGCACCTGCACCATCAGAGGCTTCAGTGCCGAACGCCCGGCACGCCCTCTTGGTGCACGCTATCTGAATTATTTGATCAAAATAATTCTTTACTCTTTTGATTTTCGTCCGATCATTCTCCCCACAGGCCGATCCATTCCGGGTCCGCCTTCAAAAACCAAACAAGGAAACATGCAAGTAAAGCTAAAAAATATTGACCCAAATCCGTTCCGGCACATCGAACATTATCCGATTCACCGGGATAAGGTGGAAGCGCTGAAAAGCTCTTTCCGCACCACAGGCGTCTGGCCAGTGCTGCTGGCCCGCGAAGTCGAAGGACGATTTCAGATCCCGTTTGCCCATCACCGTCTGGTAGCGCTCAAGGAAGAGTACGGACCCGGCCATGAGATCACCCTCAACATCATGGATCTGGACGACACCGCGATGATCCAGATGATGGCCAACGAGAACATGGAAGAGTGGGGCACGTCCGCTCTGGTCGAACTGGAGACAGTTCAAGCCGTGGTGGAAGCCTTCGGCGCTGGAAAGATTAAGCTTGAGAAGCCGGGAAAAACTAACGGATCTCGTTGCGCTCCTTCGTTCCTGATTGAACAAAGTAAAAATTTTACTTTGTTATACAATGCCCAAACCATAGGGAAGTTCTTAGGTTGGGTAGATAAAAAATCAGGCCAAGTATCTTCCAAGATAGATATAGCTCTTACTGCTCTTCAATATATCGAGGAAGGGTTAGTAACACTGGAAGAGTTCAAGGATCTGAAGACCTCTGGTATTCAGGCGGTAGTGGCCGGTGCTAGAAAAGCTAGGCAGGATGAAGAGTTGCTAGCATCAATCCAAAAGAACGATGCCAAGAAAGCTCGCGAGAAAGCCGAGGAGTTGGAGAAGGCAGAAGCCAAGGCTCGCGCCGAAGCAGAACGGTTCCGGAAGGAACGCAAGGAAGAGGCCGCAGCTAAAGCTGATCAAGCCGAGAAGCTAGCAGCTGAACGCCGGGCCGAGGCGTTGGCCCAAGCCAAGCATCATGAGAAGGCCGAGCGGCAGCTTCGCGCCAAAGGCAAAGAGTTGGTGACCAAGGCAACCAAGGCGGGCGTTCACGCCATCGTGGTGGAGAAGAAAGGTGCTGCCGGTGCTAAGGAAGCCATCAGCCGGATCTCTCACCAGAGCCGGGAACGGAAAGATCTGTCAAAGGTCTTGGTCGAAGTTAAGGTAGCTATCGGAAAACTGTTCCATCCGGAGCAGGATCTGATTGCGGAGAAGCTGGACGCGATTCTCGAATTTAAATCCGAGATCGAGGAAAGCGACCTCAAGGATACCGTGGTGACCCTGCGATCTTTGATCTCCCGCGTGGAAATCTACGTCAAGCGTTTCACCCCTGAGGCAAAATCCATCAGGCCGGTTGCTAGCAGCAATCGTGCGCTGACTAACGGAGGTGCGGAATAATGAGACAGTCCGCCCCTTGGATAATGGCTCTAGCCGAAGGTTGGGTATCTTTGCTAGGGAAGGGAATTGATGACGCTAGCGTCAAGGAAATGTGGAAGGAGTCCTATGGAAAGGCTCCTCCTCCGACGATGTTGGAACTGGTACAGGATAATCTGCCAGCCATTCAGCGGTGCATCCGCGATATGATAGGCGAGGACAAGCTGATCCATACCGTGGCGAGGGAATGGTACATCAAGCCTGCTAACAGAGAGCACAACTTCCGCGACCTCAAGCCGGTGGATATGGCCGAAGCGTTACTGGTCATTCCCATCGGCAGCGGCAAGAAGCGCTACGGAATCCGGCTGGCCGAAAGCGATAACGACATCGCTTGGAAGCTGATGACCTTTCACAGTGCCAAGAGCCACGGCATGGCGTGGAAACGCACCGCCGAGCGCTTAGGGCAAGGGAAGCTCAATGGTCACCTTACGGCCCGCGAAGCCAAGACAATGATCATTGAGCTTTTACAGATGCTGCCACCTGACGATGATGGTTTGAAATTATTCGGCAAACTGTGGAATGGTATACCGAATCCTTTCGACACAAACGTAGCGTGAACTCTGTAAAAAACAAAGGCAAAGGGGGTGCCCGCGAAGGCGCGGGCAGACCCAAGATCAAGGATCCGAAAGTCAACATCTACACGCGAGTGAGTGTCCAGACTTTCACTGCCTTGGTCGAAGAATCTTCCCGGCTGGGGGTAACCCTGAGCCGGGTAGTCGCCAAGCATCTTGGAGACGAACTATGAACCGGCCACAAAAATTCTGGCAGGAATTCCGTGACGCGATCTACGCCAAGGATTCGCCTCTCCCAAAGGCACAGGAACGCGAATGCAGTCTCGCCTTTTACGCCGGGATGGCAGCGGCATTCAACGAGTCGAGCGAGATCGCGGTCAACGCCGAGAACGAAAACGCTGGCGCGGTGGAGATGGAGATCTTCCGCCGGGAGATCGTGACCGAATCGATGCGGGCCAACTACAGCACCCAGCAAGGCGACATCATCCGGGGAGGAAGCTAACATGTGCCAGCTGCGAATCCTCCTCATCCTCGCCCATTGGGCCGACGTGATTTTCCTTGTCGCGCTGGCAATGGTGCTCTGGATGGCCGTGACCTTTTACGCCGCCGCCAAATTCATGCGCCCCAGCGGCAACGATGACGATGACGAAAAGCGATAAGCAGGCGATCCTCGACCGGGCGCTAGCAGGAGGCCGGGAGATCTGCAACAACGGCCATTACTACCTCGAGGGCAGCTGGCAATGGAACAAAGGCCATAAGCAATGCCTTGTGTGCAGGACGCTAGCAGCACGCAGGCGACGGATCAGGGCACAAAAAAAGCCTCCGGGGAACCACCCCCGGAGGCCAATATGCAAGTTCAAGAAGAAGTGAACCGAAGAAAACACTACCAGAATTGAAGTCCCGTTACAGACTTTGTGTGCTTGAAGCACCGCTAGCTTCCCGCTTCTTCCTCCCAGAGGCAAGAAATTTTTCCGGCGGCTGGATGTCGGTCATCAGCTCAACGGCCTGCCGCAGGTATTCGGACCGCTCGCCTCTCGGCAAACTGTCCAGCTTGGCTGCTAGCGCCCGGTCCATCCGGACCATCGTCATCTTCTTTTTCATCGGGAGATCCCGATTCCGGCGCGGCCTGCCTGCACCTTTGCGTTTCCCACCCCAGCCCACAGGCACAGGTTTTTCCGGCGGCGGATTCTTGGCTCTGTCCTTCTTTTCCGCTTTCTTCTGGTGTTTGCTCGGCCTGCCCCTCGGCTTGAGAGGCAGGTTATATGTTCGTTTGACCACATCGCTAGAACGCTCTAGGATCGATTCTGGCGCGTCGGAAGGCGTTTCCGCCTCCATGATACTCGGAACGGGGTCAGGATCGACGCTGGCCCGCACGCCGTTCGTTGGCTCGCCGTTCATTTGGAAGCTTCTCCTTCCCCAGAGGCGGAATCCTCCTTGTCGATCTCCTTCATGAAGTGTTCCACGATCTGATTAAGGACATCGCCCAAGCTCGTGCCTTCAGCCACCAGATCGCCCGGCTTAATGCTGATCTCGCCTTCAGCCACCCTGACCAGCTTGATTCCTTCCACCCCTTCGGAAAGGATCTTGATTTTGCCGGGCAGCTCGTTCTCGATCAGCCGCATTTTCTGCTCGAGGAATTCGGTGTCGTGCCCCTTGAACCGGGGATTGCCTTCGGTCACTTCAAACGCCAGCCCTGCTAGCGCGATCCAGCGGCCAAGACTGACCGGGTTGGTTTGCAAGCCAATCGTTTCCCCCTGACTGTTCGAACTCAGGAACAGTCCGTACCCACAGATATCGATCCAGCCGCCGCCGACCGAATCCCCACGGCACAACCGGAACCGGGGAAGCGGCTGATCGTACATCCGCCCTTCGTCATCGAACCAGAGATCCATGCTGATCCCGTCCGAGGTGCTGATTGCCATGCAATCGAAGTAGTCGCAGCGCAATACCTTGCGCCAGATGTCCGTATCGGAGCTGATCTGGATCCGGCTGATTTCCTGTTTCCACGGGTCGATGAGCACGCCGTCCAACATTTTGCTTTCTTTCATTTCGCTATTCACTTTTTCCTTTTCTTTCTTGGTTTGATTCGGTTGGGGCCGCGCTTGGGTTTTGCTAGCACGGCCTTGTTAGTTTGAATGAGTTGCCGGGCACGTCCGCCCGGCAATTGTTCCAGTCTGAAAATTCCTGTTCCGCCGACTTTCATGCTAGCAAGCCTCCAGTTTTTCGATTTCTTCCTGAGTGCAATCGATCAGACCATCTGCTGCTATCGATTCGTAGATCTCGATCACGGTTCGTCTGATTCCGAAATCAGAGTCCAGCATCGAGCCGTCCCAGTACCGTTTGACGAACCAGTGCGGGAAGAGCACGCCCATGTAATGGCCGCGCTCGCCTCCGCTGACGTTCAGGTTCTGGTAGCCGCGCAAGGTTGGGTCGATCACCTCGCCCTTGGTGTTGACCGCCCAAGCGTGATGGATGATCAGGGGAAGATCAGCGCTGGCGACGAATCCCTCGCAGTAGGTCAGCACCTTGCTCCGCTCTGTCAGCAGCTTGACGTTTCTGAAACATTCCTTGATCCGCCTGAGGCGATATTTACTTGGCAGGTTCTGGCCCTTGTAAACTTTGCCGTATTTGAGGACGAACTCATGGAGCATGACCGGAGCGGTCAGGTGGTGTTCTTTTTCGCGCCTTTCGTTATGGAACACCGCCAGCGTCTTGAGCGCGTCAACGTACTGCTCAATGCATTGTTTGATGTCGAGTTCCTCGTTCATGGCGTGAATCCTTCCTCATGTCCACGGATCTCCAGTTCTTCTGCTAGCTCGTCATGAAGCGCGTGCCCTTTCCCTTTGGCAGTGGCTCGCAGTCCGTAGATGAGCGCTCGCAGCTCGTCGTTATTGAATGCGCCAAGCGTGTACTGCTTGGCCCGGAATGCTTTCCGCGACTCCCTTGCTTCTCCCTCGCTCATCGTCCTTCCTCCCGTACCCGGTCGTTGACGGAATCCGCGTGGAGATCTTCTGCTTCCTGCTCGTCTTCGAGCAGCTGGTGAATCTCCTGATACCGTCTCCAGCACGGATCGCCTTGGTGCGCGTGCTTGATCTGTTCCAGTTCTGTCTGGAGCGCTTTCTTTTCTTGGTTGGTCATAATCACTTTCTTGGTTTGGTTGTTTCTACTCCCTGAGGCTAATTCCTCTTTCCGCCCCTGCTAGCAGCAGAGGCGGACAGTCGAACTAGTTCTGAACTGTCTGAACCGGCTTGAACGAGCGGTGATGGACAGTGTGAACTGTCACGGGCGCTTTGGTTGTCTTGGCCGGATGAGCAGCGTTGTACTCCGCAAGGTGCAGTTCGTACTCCTTGCGATGCGTCTCAGCTTCCATCAAAGCTGCGTCTGTCTGTTTGCGGTGCATCCTTGTGTTGCCGATGGCGAGGATGACGAACGGGATAAGGAATAATGGCATAACTAGCTAATCACTTTCTTCTGTTTTGGTTTTGTTTGGTTGCGGTTTATTCCGCTTCCCGCCGATGCTAGCAGCACCGGCGGACGGCGAACTAATCTTTCCAGTTACGAATGCAGAGCAAGACGCCAATCAATGGCCCTGCCAACATCAAGAGCAGAGGTGCTACTTGATGGATGAATGGATGGATCAACGTCTTTCCGAATCGAACTCCTGAGGATCAATTGGACTGACGCCTCCCCACTCCAGCGCATCGTCGCGCTCGAGGCTATCGTCCGTTTCCGGATAGACCGGCGCAGGCTTGCAGTGCTTGCATTCGCATTGGCCCATCCAAGCCGCGTATGGGTCATGATAGATAAGGCAATGATCGTAGTTGCGGTCGTAATCGCTCATTCGACAGGATCCCTTTCTGTCTTCGGTGCTTCGGCCAAACCAAGCTTGGCCTTGATCCGCTTATCCAATGCATTGTCGAACTCCTTCAGGAGCGCTCGGACCGATTCACCGCCTTTGCGGAAACACGCGATCATCAGCCGCATTTCAGTTTCACTGAATTGATCGGTCCGCTCTTTCTTGATGATCCGCAAAACAGCGCTGATATCGCTTTCTGTCGGTTCTTTCCCGTCTGGTATCTTTTCCATTCTTCCTTTTGGGTACATTAGTTAATCTCTTTTTTGGTTGGTTGGTTCTGTCTAGCTTGATGCTAGCAGACTGGAGCGGAGAGTTTGCTTTCTCTCTCCGCTCGATGTCTGCTATTCGACCTTGGCCAGTTCTCCACTGGTCACTTTGTCGAATATCGCTTTGCAGTATTCGATAGGCTTGACGTAATCCGGATCATTGAAGAAGACGTGAGGAAACACTAGGTCTACGTCCGCTATCGGAAGCAAACTCTTCCAGTCTGCTACACGCCGTTCGTAAGTGCCGTGACTGACGCTCCTTGGCCATCCTCCCCCCGCTCCTGTCGCTTTCTCGAGGAACTCATAGGTTAGCCCACGGCTAAACGATTGGCTGGCCAGCATGAACGCTGCTTGGCTTAAGACAGCTGGACTAGGCAAGTCAACGCTCATGATATGGTCCTTACGTCCGCCGTCCAATCCTGAGAAGATTCTGATTTGAACCTGACGCGTCACGCTCAAGGCCATGGCCAGCGCTTGAATCGCGATGCCCCGCTTTTCCAGCGCATCCGCATCGCATCCTCCGCTCGATGTCACACAGACCCAGATGGTAATCGGTGCTCTGTCCGATTGAACGACTTGCTTGCGGTACATGGTTTCAGGTACGCCAGCCAAGTAATTGGGCACGCAAGGGTAAGCACCGCAGACATCCGTTTCCCATTGAGGCCAGCTTTGCCCCAGATCGATATCGTTCTGGAACTGGTCACAAATCGCTTGTGCGGCCTCTACGCGCTTCTCGTCACCTTGGCGGACCAGTTTAAGCGCTTGACTTGAACTCTCACGAGAACGCCAACCAGAGGCGTCAAAGTGAACGCCAACCTTTTCGCACATGCTGGCGAAATCCTCAGGGGAACTGAAAGCCTGATAACATCCGCCAGAGGCCAAGGTTGTCTCATGCGTAGTGTCGCGAACCTGCTCGAAAGCTGGATACTTCGGCTGGCCTTTAAAAGCACTTCTTCTTCGTTTCATAATCAAATCACTTTCCGCTATCTAGCACCATGCTAGCAGCTTGCTACGGCTGGCAATTTTACTTGCCAGCCGCAGACAGCCGCGAACCTAGCTTCTATTCATGCGAGTCAACTGCTCGCGTAATGTTGGCCCAAGTCGCATCCGGCAATCCTTTGCGGACGCAATCCTCAACGACTTCTGGCCATGGCACTCCACCCGCCAGCATCAGAGCACCAAACATCGAAGCCCTAGGGCTAACCACGTGCTGCTTGACGCCCAAGGTCTTGATGGCCTTGCGGACCTTGATGACGTAATCGACCCAGACATCGTTCTGGGCAATCGCACGCTCCAGCTTCTCGTCATAGTCCCATCGGAACTTCATGAAGCGATCAGAGAACGCTGCGTCTGGCTTGAATCGGCCAACGTAATCTTCCGTCGCACCGTTCCAGACGTTGCCGGAAGCGATAACGACTGCTTTCTTCGAACGATAGACTTTGCCATCCGGAAAGTCGCAGTAACCGTTCGCGAGAGCCGCGTTCAAGGCCAAGCACGCTCCCGGCATGGAAGCATCCACCTCATCGAACAAGTACAAACCGCCTTCCTCCCAAACCTTGCGGAAAGGACGAGAGACGATCTTGCCGTTCGCGTCAACGAAACCCAATAGCTTATGTTCGCTATCAAGCGCACCGTTGAACTCGAACTCGAACGGTTCGCCAAGGTCCGCTGCAATCGCTTTGGCGACGTTCTCCGCTGCTGTTGTCTTGCCGGAACCAGCGGGACCAACCAACCAGATATTGACGTATTTGCCTTTGCTAGCAGCTGCCAGCGCTATCCGGCAACGGAGTAGAAGCGCTTCAAAGCGCTCATGCTGCAAGCCAAGATCAATTTTCTCGCCCGTTTCAATCTTCTCTAAGATGACGTGACGCGATTGACCTTTGATCAGTTCAGCCAAACGCGCTTCCGTCTCGGAGACTTGGGAAGCGACTTCGGCATTCACCCATCCGGCAACTTGTTCCTGATCGATCTTGCCAGCTTCCAACTGGCCAGCCAACGCTTCACACATTGCCTTGAGGAGCGCTTCAGCACGGCTCAAGGTATCGACTGGTTTCGGCACGTTAAGATCCTCAGGAGCCTTAGGGCTAAACCTGCCATCAACCTTGCTATCGACTTCATCTTGCAACGTCTCAGCCGCGTCTTGCGCTTTGGCCTCAACGAAATCGACGTTGACTTGCAAAAGCCAGTCAACGCATTCAACACGCTTCATTCCGGCAATCGCAAGGCCCGAAATCAGGCTTCCACGCTGCACTTTAAAGAAGCGGACCAGTTTACGCAGCTTATCGACTTCCAAATGCTCCAGTGCCCATCGGTTCAACTGCTGACCTTCAAATTCGATATTTTCCAACATTGTCTTATTGCTTTCTTGTTTAATCACTTTTTCCTATCAGAACAGATTGGTGCTCACACACCGCTTTGCTGATAACACCGCTCATCGAGCCGTGAAGCACCGATGAGCGGAAAATCAGTAAGAGTCTTTTTACCTTTCCTTTTCCGGATGTTTCACTTAATTCTCTCGCGAAGAACCAAGCAGCAGCAGGGGCTGGCATGACGCGCATTCCGAAACCAAGATGTCAATGAACCGTATTTTTAACCAACCTAAGGGGGGAGAGGCCAGCCAACGATTGGAATTGCTCCGCTCGTCCAGTTGGTTTTTACTAACAACCAACTGCTAGTTATATCGGCGAAACTTGATAAAACGTAAAGCGATTTTTCAAGATTCTTTAATCTTTTTTAGCACGCTAGCGTAAAGTACTTATGCCGAAGCCTTTACAGATAAGCGAGAAAGCCTTGACAGCCATTGCCGAAGCCCTTTTTCTCGCTTTTACTGAGAGTCAAGCAGCGTATTTGGCCGGAATTTCAGAGCGGACGCTAGCTAGAATCAAGCAGACTGAACGTTGGCAACAAATTCTTCAAAAGCGTTTGGAGTTCGAAAAGCCTTTCCGAAGAAAGATCTGGAATGGCGCCGTAGGCTGGCAAGGTGCTGCGTGGATGTTAGAGAGGCAATATGCAACGCAGCTTAGCAAGCCTGAGGTGCAACTAAACTTGACCGCTAGCAGCACAACCAACAACACCTTGGTGATCACCGCAGAAGCTGCCAGAGAGCTTCAGAGCCGTGCTAGCATCATTGACGCCCAAGTCGAGAAGCTGGTAGCTAGCAAGCGCTCCGCTAGCGACAAGTTTAGTGCTAGCAGCGGACCGAATCCCACCGCTAGCAAGGATGACAAGTCAACTGCTAGCACCAATGGGAAGGATGACGCGTCATCATCTAAGCCAGTTAACAAACCTGCTAGGAAACCTAGCAAACGAGCCTTGGCGAGGGAAGCTAGCGCTGCTAGCAAGAAGAGAGGGTAGCCATGCACGCCCCGTACCCCCGGTGCGGCGGGCCGCTCTCCCCTGCCCGCCCTCATACGAAATTGGCGATTTTTGGCCTTTTCTAGCAATTATAGACTTGCCAGCGGGCTTGCAGAGATTGCAAGCTGCCCCGCGCCCGCGATTTGCTCGTTGCACTCGCGGCTCTGCCGGGGGTGGTAGGGGGTTTTTAGCAAAAAATCAAGTTATAGTTTCCATGATTAGCAAGGTGGTTCGATCAGAGATTTATAAAGGCTTGGTGTTGAAGGCTTTCTGGTTCAAGCCTTCTTCCCCAGAGGCAAAACTTTCTTATGGGTACACTGTTCATGAGGGTGACAGCTCGACGGAAGGACTGGGATTTCGGAACAGCGTGGTAGCGCTTGAGGCGGCTGAGAAGGCGGCAGACGGGATGCTGGATGTGGTGCCTCCGGCCAAAGGAAGGTATAAGGTGAAACATGCCTAAGTCATCGATACAGCGTCCAGCGTTTCCTGAAGTG
>Ga0210397_10000337_pt1 | contig 33245 bp, 37 predicted proteins | sample IncBWH2OmetaG_FD_160126 | JGI IMG/M metagenome (GOLD analysis project Ga0210397, IMG submission 160126) | Forest soil microbial communities from Barre Woods Harvard Forest LTER site, Petersham, Massachusetts, United States - Inc-BW-H-2-O ...
CAGCCGGTCTTCCAGCGGCTGCGCCGCCTGGTTGATGCCGCCCATGCGCTCGGCGAGCAGTCCCGGATCGGCCTTGAGCAGCCACAGGCTGATGCCATAGCACAGCGCGCCGAACTCGATGACGAAGGCCCAGCCCTGCGGCCAGTCGAGGGTTCCGGCGGCCGCGAAGAACAGCGCGCTCTGGAAAACCAGCCACGCGGTGATCTGCAGCAGAAGCCGGATGAGCATGCGCAGCCTTTGTGCTACGAAGGACCATGCGCATCCTCTTCCTCGGCGACATCATCGGCAAGCCGGGCCGCGACGTGGTGGCGGCGGAACTGCCACGCCTGAAAGACAGCCTCGGCCTCGACCTCGTCATCGCCAATGGCGAGAACGCGGCCGGCGGTTTCGGCCTGACGCACGCCATCGCGCGCGATTTCTTCGCCGTCGGCATCGACGTCATCACCACCGGCAATCATTGGGCGGACCAGAAGGAGATCCTCTCCTTCATCGGCGACGAGGACCGCGTCCTGCGCCCCGCCAATTATCCCAAGGGCACGCCCGGCCGCGGCGCCAACCTCTACCAGACCCGTGGCGGCGAGCGCGTGCTGGTGATCAACGTCATGGGCCGCGTCTTCATGGATGCGCTCGACGATCCCTTCGCCAGCGTCGAGGCGGAGCTCGCGGCCTGTCCGCTCGGCGAGGCGGCGGACGCCATCGTCGTCGACTTCCACGCCGAGGCGACCAGCGAGAAGATGGCGATGGGCCATTTCTGCGACGGCCGCGCCAGTTTCGTGGTCGGCACGCACCAGCACGTGCCGGCGGCGGACGCGCAGATCTTCCCCGGCGGCACCGCCTACCAGACCGACGCCGGCGCCTGTGCCGATTACGACAGCGTCATCGGCATGGAGAAATACCAGCCGGTGCAGCGCTTCGTCACCAAGATGGCGAGCGGCCGCTTCACGCCGGCGACCGGCCCCGCGACGCTGTGCGGCGTCTATGTCGAGACCGGCGCGCGCGGCCTCGCCACCCGGATCGAGCCGGTGCGGGTCGGCGGACGCTTGAAACAAACCGTACCCGTGCTCACATCCTGACCATGCTGCCCGCGCTCTTCGTCTCCCATGGTGCGCCGACCCTGCCGTTCGACGATGTGCCGGCACGCGATTTCCTGCGCGGGCTGGGCGCGCAATTGGAGCGGCCCAGGGCCATCCTGTGCGTCTCGGCGCATTGGGACACCAGCGCGCCCGTGCTGAACGCCGTCGCGGTGAACACCACGATCCACGATTTCCACGGCTTTCCCGAGCAACTCTATCGCGTGCGCTACGACGCGCCGGGCGAGCCGCGCCTTGCCGCCGCCATCGCGTCGCTGCTGGGGGCGGCCGGCCAGGATGCGACGCTCGATCCCGAGCGCGGCCTCGATCACGGTGCCTGGGTACCGCTGATGCTGATGTATCCGGACGCCGACATCCCGGTGGTGCAGCTTTCGGTGCAGAGCGCCGCGACGCCCGCGCAGCATATCGCGCTCGGCCGCGCGCTGGCGCCGCTCCGGCAGGAGGGCGTGCTGATCCTCGGGTCCGGCGGCTTCGTCCACAATCTGCGGCAGCTCGATTGGCACGGCACCGGCGCCGCCGAGCCGGCGTGGTCCGCCAGCTTCGCCGAATGGGTGCACAACGCACTGCTGGAGGGCCGCGAAACCGATCTTGCGGACTATCGCCGCCTCGCACCCGATGCCGCGCGCGCCCAGCCGACCGAGGAGCATTTCATGCCGCTGTTCGTCGCCTATGGCGCGGGCGGCCGGGCAGAGCGGCTGCACAGAAGCGCGACCTTCGGTTCGCTCCGGATGGACGCCTATTCCTTCGCCTGAGGCCTCGACTGATCGAGCGCAGGCCTGTCGGCGGCCGGCCCGAGCGCGTGGCGCCGTCGCAAGCCGCTAAACCTTGCGTCCGCGATCTGCTATGCTCGCCGCATGACGATGACGCTCGCCAAAGCCCTGGAGATTCTGCGCGCCAATCAGGCGATGCTGCGCGCCCGCGGCGTCCTGCACGCCGCCGTGTTCGGTTCGGTGGCGCGCGGCGATGCGCGGCCGGACAGCGACGTCGACGTCTTGGTGGAAATCGATCCGGAGATGCACATTGGGATATTCGGTTATGCTGGTATCGGCCTCGATCTCACGGATTTGATGGGAAAAAAGGTGGATATCGTTCAAGCAAAGACTTTGAAATCCCTGGTCAAGGAAGAGGTTCTCCGAGAAAAGATCGATGCCTTCTGACGATATTCGCATCGCGCGGCGGATGCTTGACATCATTGAAAACATCGACGCGGCGAAACGGTTTGTCGCCGGTTACACATTTGACGGATTTGCCGGCGACGATCGCACACATTATGCGGTCGTGCGAGCGCTCGAAATCGTGTCCGAGGCATCGCGTCATGTTCCCGACGAAATGAAATCGCGCCATCCCGATATCGAGTGGCGAAAGATCAAAGCTGCGGGAAATGTCTATCGGCATGGCTACGAAGATGTCGATGCGCAGGCCATTTGGGACACCGTCCAACAGTACCTCGATCCGCTGCGCGCGGCCATTTCCGCCGAACTCGAGGCCTTGCGGAAGTGAACCCCTTCACCCTGCGCCAGATCGATCACCTCGTGCTGCGCGTGCGCGATCTTGACGCGAGCCTCGCCTTCTATCGGGACGTGCTCGGCTGCACGCTCGACAAGGTGCAGGAGGGAATCGGCCTGTGGCAGGTGCGCGCCGGATCGTCGCTGATCGATCTGGTTCCGCTCGCCGGCCCGCTCGGCAGACTGGGCGGCGCGGGCCCTGCGAAGGAGGGCCGCAACCTCGACCACTTCGCGATCCAGGTCGCACCGTTCGATGACGAGAAAATCCGCGTCCATCTCGCCGCACACAATGTCGTCATCACCGACTCCGGCCGGCGCTATGGCGCTGAGGGCGACGGTCCGTCGCTCTACGTCCTCGATCCCGACGGCAACACGGTCGAACTCAAGGGGCCGCCGACGACGATATAGAAAACGGCCCGCATTTGGTGCGCGTGCCGAAGCGGTTGTCGAAATCCACCGTACCGCCTTCCATCGCGATGTTCGTCGGCGGCAGGCCGCGCGTGAATTGGTCGACGGTCAGCGTCTTGCGGTCGGCGCTCAGCCGCAGATGCACAGGATCCAGATGCTTGCCCTTCAGCGCGGCGCTGAGATCGAGCGCGTACAGGCCGTCCATTTTCGCCGGCAGGCCAAGCTGGCCCAGGCTGTCGATGACGGCCTCAGGGGCATAGATCTCCATCGCCGCATCCGGCCCGCTGCAGGATATGACGCGCAGATAGGTGCCGGGCGCGGCCAGGGCCGGCGCGGTGCCGAGCAGAAGCGCTGCGATCGCGATGCTGGCTGTCTTCATCCCAATCCCCTTCACGTGCCGCCAGTGAGGACGCCGATTGGGGCATCGTCTGGGCGTCTTCGCCTGGCGTTTCGCCGCCCGCCGTCAACGCGTCTGCGCTGCCAGCGCGCGCCGATAGGCCGGCCGCGCCTGCAGCCGCGTCCGCCAGTCGGCGAACGCGTCCGGCACCGGCTTGCCCAGCGCGCCATGCCACATGTCGATCGCGCAGGCGACCGAGATGTCGGCCAGCGTGAAGTTGTCGCCCGCGAGATAAGGGTTGCCGCCCATGATGCCCGCGACATAGTCGAGCATCTGCGCCGCGCGTCCTTCCATCGCGCCGACGATCCAGCCGCCCTTCTGGCCTTCCGGCGCCGCGAAGCGGTCGATCAGCAAGGCGTTCAGGGCGGCGCCGAGCGAGGCCTCGCCGAAGATCGTCATCTGCAGCACGCGTGCATGCGCCGCCGCATCCGTCGGCGGTGGCAGGAGCGGCGTCGGGCCGTAGCGCTCCGCCAGATACAGCATGATGGCGGTGGATTCGTTGATCGCGACGCCCCCATCCTCGAGGAAGGGCACGCTGCCGAGCGGATTGAGCGCGCGATAGGCCGCGCTTGGCGGATAGCTCACGGTCTGCGCGGTGTAGGCCAGCCCCATCTCCTCGCAGACCCAGAACAGGCGCACGCCGCGCGCCCCGCGGGCGAAATTGTGGATGGTGATCATGCCGTCTTCCTCCCTGCGCCCGCCGGCACCGCGCCGATGCTTTTGAGCCTGGTCATGCGATGTCTCCGCGTGGCGCGCGGCGCGTCAGGCGGAATGCGGACCGAAGTCTTCCGGTCCGAAGATCCGGCGCACTTCTATGATATCGCCGGCGGCCGCCGGGCAGCGCACCGCCCACGCCACAGCCGCGTCGCGCGACGCCGCCTCGATGATCCAGTAGCCGCCGATGACGTCCTTGGTCTCGGCGAACGGCCCGTCCGTGACCAACGCCTTGCCGCCGGTGAACGAGACGCGCGCTCCCGCCGACGGCGGCGTCAGCCCGTCGAGCGACAGCAGCACGCCCGCCTTCTGCAGGTCCTCGTTGAATTTGCGCATCGTCGCGATCGCCGCCGGGTCCGGCGTGAAATCTGCGGCGGCGCCTTTCTTATAGACGTCCGGAATCATCAGCATCATGAAGCGCATGACCGTCGGGTCCTCTGTTTGGCGGCCGCCGACGGGCTTGGGGTTCGCCCCAAGGACAAGCCCAGAGGCCCCATATCGACATCACAGGCACGCTTATTTTCGAGCCGCCCGCAAGCCGGCACTTGAAATTGATGAAATAGTTGCCAAAGTGTTCTTCACAACTTTAGATTGTATACCATTAACTGGTTCTTTGGAGGACGAGAGGCCTCAAACCACTGTGAAAAACCACCCACGAAGGAGAAAGATACTCCTGATCCCACCGGCACTTAGACCCAAAAATCGCCCGGTTGAATTCGACTTTTCGAAATCCAGGGGTGGGGCGCCTTTGGGCAATAAAAATGCGCTGAAGCACGGCCGCGAAATCCGGCAAGCCCGCGCTTTTCGGGCCGAGGTCTGGCGCTGGCTGGTTCGCGCGCGGGAGCTCTACGCCCTGGTCCGGACCCTGCATGGCAAGGACTGGCGGCTCGATGGCCCCGAAAGGTCCATGGCTCTTGAAAGGTTGGGCGCGGTCCCGCTATCTCACCCGCCGATTTCACGAGACCCGCGCATGGCCGGCCACAGTCAGTTCAAGAACATCATGTTCCGCAAGGGCAAGCAGGACAAGGAGCGCTCCAAGCTCTTTGCCAAGCTCGGCCGCGAGATCACCGTCGCCTCCAAGGCCGGCCTGCCGGACCCTGGGCTCAACGCCCGGCTGCGCACCGCGATCATCGCCGCCAAGGCGCAGTCCATGTCCAAGGACACGATCGAGCGCGCCATCCGCAAAGGCCAGGGCTCCGACGCCGAGAGCTACGACGAAGTGCGCTATGAAGGCCGCGGTCCCGGCGGCGCGGCGTTGATCGTCGAGGCGCTGACCGACAACCGCAACCGCACCAGCGCCGACGTGCGCTCGACCTTCTCCAAGTTCGGCGGCGAGATGGGCGCGGCCAATTCGGTCGCCTTCATGTTCGCCCATGTCGGCCAGGTCGTGTACCCCAGGGACAAGGGCAGCGACGATGCGATGCTCGAGCTCGCCATCGAGGCCGGCGCCGAGGAATGCGTCTCGAGCGAAGACGGTCACGAATTCCTCACCGGGCTCGACGATTTCATCGCCGTGCGCGACGCGCTGGAGGCCAGGCTCGGCGCCCCGTCGTCGGCCGGCTTCGTGTGGCGGCCGCAGAACACGGTCAGCGTGCCCGACGCCGCCGGCGAAAACCTCGTCAAGCTGATCGAGACCCTGGACGACCACGACGACGTGCAGAACGTCTACGGCAATTACGAATTGTCGGATGCGCTGATGGCGAAGCTGTCGGGCTAGAACGGATTTTGGTTTGAATTGAATCACCCCAAAAGTTGTCATCGCCCGCTTCATGCGGGCGACCCAATTATTTTCGGGTAAAGAAAAATGGGTCGCCGGACGAGCCGGGCAATTACGGAGTGATTTGGGTAATTTCAAAACAAATCAACTCTAGACGCCGCCACCTATTTTAGATCGTCGAAAACATGGACCAAATCGGGCAGATGCAGCCGTGCCCGTTCGGTTGCATAATCGCGCGCGTTGAATGGTCCTTTGACATTTTTCGGCGGCGGACCGAAGTCCTTGCCTTCATTCCTCCGATCGCGAATGACGTAGTAATATTGTGTGACGCTTTTGTTCGGCGGTTTGGGGAACACGCTTGGATGCACGGCGGCTACAACATAGTCGTCGTTGAATCCCGCGGCGAACAACGTTGGACCGACGATCCCTTCACATACCTTGCCGTCCAAGGATTGCCAGCAGAGCGACATGTCTTCCCGCACGTCGACCGCGACAAGCTTGTATGGTCCGACCAGCGTTTCATCATCGACAAAGCCGCAGCCGGAGATGGCAAGCACACAAGCGACGGCGACAAGTCTTGCCAAGGTTGACATTGGATCGCTCGTTACTTCTCCACCACCACGGTGCCCTTCGCCGTGTTGACGCGGATTTTCGCGATGCCGGGTTTGGCGGGCTTGTCGCCGTCATTGTACAGGCCGAACGGGAAGGTGATCAGCAGGCCTTTCTTGGCATCGTAGCTGGCGGCGATCTTGGCGAAATCGATGCCGACGAAGCCCATGCCCTCATGGTCGTTGATCAGGTGGCAGGCGCGATATTCCGGCTCGTCTTGTCCGCCCGCCGGGCTCAGCACCAGCAGATGCACGCTGCAGCACGCCGGCTCGCCGCCGGTGTCGATCAGCGCCACGCGCACATTGCCATTGTAGAAGGCTTTGCTGTTCTTCTCCCACGGCTCGGCGATGTTGACGGTGCTGGCCGTGGCCTCGTCGCTACTGCAATCGGTCACCGAGACCGCCGCGGCCGGCGCGACGAAAACGAGCAGCGCTGCCAGGCCAATCAGGATCGTGCGCATGACAAATTCTCCCAAACCGCCGCCCGGCCGATAGAAGCGTCAAGCCTTCTCGCTGTCCAGCATGTCCATCTGCGGCGCGGCATAGCGCGTGCCGGCGATGGCGCCGTCCGGCGCGACCGCATCGATGGCGGCCAGCTCGTCGGCGCTCAGCGTGACGTCCAGCGCGCCCAGCGTCTCGCTGAGGCGCTCGCGCCGGCGCGCGCCGACCAGCGGCACGATGTCGGTGCCGCGCCCCAGCACCCAGGCGATGGCAAGCTGCGCCACGCTGAGGCCGCGCCCCGCCGCGATCTCGGCCAGCTTCTTCACCAGCGCCTCGTTGCGCTTGAGGTTCTCGCCCACGAAGCGCGGGAAGAACGGCCGCTCCGTGGTCTCGCCGGCGACGGTCGCGTTGCTGATGAGGCCGCGCGACAGCACGCCATAGGCCGTCACGCCGACGCCAAGTTCGCGCAAGGCGGGCAGGATCCTGCGCTCCACCATGCGCGTCACCAGCGCGTATTCGATCTGCAGGTCGCAGACCGGCGTGATCGCATGGGCGCGCCGCGCCGTCTCGGCGGAGACCTCGCTGAGGCCGAGATGGCGCACATGCCCGGCCTTGATGAGATCGGCGACCGCGCCCGCGGTCTCCTCGATCGGCACGTTGGGGTCCAGCCGCGCCGGACGATAGATGTCGATGCAATCGGTGCCGAGCCGCTTCAGCGAATAGGCGGCGAAGGTCTTCACCGCCGCCGGGCGCGCGTCGAAGCCGTACCACTCGCCGCGTGGCCCGCGCTGGGCGCCGAATTTGACGCTGAGCACCGTCTTGTCGCGCCGTCCCTTCAGCGCCCGGCCGATCAGCATCTCGTTGTGGCCCATGCCGTAGAAATCGCCGGTATCGATGAGGTCGATACCGGCGTCGAGCGCTGCGTGGATGGTGGCGACGCTCTCGCCTTCGTCCGCCGGACCATAGAAATCCGACATCCCCATGCAGCCCAGCCCGATGGCCGAGACTTCGGGGCCTGTGCGGCCAAGTCTGCGTCGTTCCATTCGCTTCGCTCCTCGACAAATTCAGCCACGCGGCGTCGCATGGTGGGTTGGCGGGCGGCACCATGCGATGCCGCCGACAAATTTGCACCACGCGAACGAAAAGGGCACAAAAGCCGCATGGCCGCAGGCACGATTCGCATCCTTGGTCTGGATCCCGGCCTCGCCCGGATGGGCTGGGGCGTGATCGCGGTCGCCGGCAGCCGGCTGAACCATGTCGGCCATGGCGTCATCGTCACGCGCAGCGCCGAAAGTCTCGGCCTGCGCCTGCTCGCCTTGCACAGCGCGTTGTCGCAGGTGATCGCCGAACAGAAGCCCAATGCCATCTCGGTCGAGCAGGCCTTCGTCGCCAAGGATCCCTCCGCGGCGCTCAAGATCGGCCATGCCCGCGCGGTGGCGCTGCTGGCCGCGGCGCAGGCCGGGCTCGAGATCGCCGAATACGCCCCCAACCACATCAAGAAATGCGTCGTCGGCGTCGGCCATGCGCAGAAGGAGCAGGTCCAGGCGATGGTGCGCCGCCTGCTGCCGACCTGCCGCGTCGAGCAGGCCGATGCCGCCGATGCGCTGGCCTGCGCCATCGCGCACGCGCATCTGGCGGGCACGCGGGCGCGGATGCAACAGGCGCTCGCATGATCGGCAAGCTCACCGGCATCGTCGACAGCGTCGCCGAGGATCACGCCATCCTCGATGTCGGCGGCGTCGGCTACCTGGTGCAATGCCCGTCCTCGACGCTGTCCAGGCTCGCCGCCGGCGCCCATGCCGCACTGATGATCGAGACCAAGGTCTCCGACGACGCGATCCGGCTCTACGGCTTTCATTCGGCCGAGGAGCGCGAATGGTTCCGTCTGCTGCAGACAGTGCAGAATGTCGGTAGCCGCGTGGCCCTCAACGTGCTCTCGGCGCTCAGCCCGCGCGAGCTCGAGCGCGCGCTGGCGCTGTCCGACAAGGCCGCCATCGGCCGCGCCCAGGGCGTCGGGCCCAAGCTTGCTCTGCGCATCACGACCGAGCTCAAGGACAAGGCGCCCGCCATGATGCTGCGCGGCCATGGCGAGGACGGCGTCGTCGTGGCGCTGGCGCCGCGCGGCCCCGAAGCCGACGCCGTCGCGGCGCTGGTGAAACTGGGTTATTCGCAGGGCCAGGCCGCCGAAATGGTCGCCCGTGCCGCGAACGACCTGGGCGGCGCCGCGCCGGTCGACGCCCTGATCCGCGAAAGCTTGCGGGCGCAGGGACGTTGACCTACAATCTGACTAGTCAGACTAGTCAGGATGGTATGATGGAAAAGAGTTGGGCGCTGCAGGACGCGAAAGCACGATTCTCGGAAGTCGTCCGCGAGACCGCGAGGGGCGCGCAGCGCATCACATTGCACGGCGAAGAAACGGCCTTCGTGATTTCCGCCGAAGAATACCGCCGCCTCAAGAAGAAGCCGCCGCGCAAGAAGGCGAAGTCGCTCTACGAACTGTTGCGGTCGGCGCCCAAGGTGCCGGGTTTCAAGCTGCCGGAGCGCAAATACGAGCCGATGCGCAAGGTATTCTGATGTTCGTGCTCGACACCTGCGTTCTGTCGGAGATCATGCGGCCAAGGCCGGATCCGGCGGTCGACGCGTGGTTCGAGGCGCAGTCCGCCGGCCTGCTCCACATCAGCGCGCTCACTGTTGGCGAAGTCTGGTTCGGCATCGACCAACTGGCGACGGGCCGCCAGCGCCGAAGCCTGGAGCGGTGGTTCTCTGAAACGATCGTCGAAGGCTTCGAAGGGCGAATTCTACCCTTCGATTTCGACGCGGCCTTTCGCTGGGGCGGCCTGCGGGTGGAGGTCCCGGCCGCGAAGATTGTCGACTCGCAGATCGCAGCGACGACCATCGTGCACGGCTTCACATTGGTGACCCGGAATGTGAGCGATTTTGCTTACAATGGCCTGTCTGTTCTCAATCCTTGGCGGACCTAGATTGATTATGGCCGTCAAACCCAAATCCAATGCCGACCGCCTCGTGACGCCCGAGCGCAGCGAGGACGACTCGCTCGAAGCCTCTCTGCGCCCCAAGCGGCTCGCCGATTTCGTCGGGCAGAGCCAGGCGCGCGAGAACCTGTCGATCTTCATCCAGGCAGCCAAGGCGCGCGCCGAAGCGCTCGACCATGTGCTGTTCTCCGGGCCGCCCGGCCTCGGCAAGACGACGCTGGCGCAGATCGTGGCGCGCGAACTGGGCGTCAATTTCCGCTCGACCTCGGGTCCGGTGCTGGCCAAGGCGGGCGATCTCGCCGCCATCCTGACCAATCTGGAGCCGCGCGACGTCCTCTTCATCGACGAGATCCACCGCCTCAGCCCCGGTGTCGAGGAAATCCTCTATCCCGCGATGGAGGATTACGAACTCGACCTCGTCATCGGCGAGGGACCGTCGGCGCGCTCGGTCAAGATCACGCTCAATCCCTTCACCCTGGTCGGCGCCACGACGCGCTCGGGGCTGATCACCACGCCCTTGCGCGACCGCTTCGGCATTCCGGTGCGGCTGAATTTCTATTCGGCCGAGGAACTGCTCGCCATCGTCGAGCGCGGCGCGCGGGTGCTCGGCCTCGTCCTCACCGCCGACGGCGCGCGCGAGATCGCCGGACGCGCCCGCGGCACGCCGCGCATCGCGGGGCGCCTGCTCAAGCGCGTGCGCGACGTCGCCGCCGTCGCCGGCCATGGCGTGGTCGACGCGAAAATCGCCGACGCGGCGCTGAACCGCCTGGAAGTCGACGGGCGCGGCCTCGATGCCTTCGACCGGCGCTATCTGAAGCTGATCGCGGAAAACTATTCCGGCGGCCCGGTCGGGATCGAGACCATCGCGGCGGCGCTGGGCGAATCCCGCGACGCGCTCGAGGAGGTCGTCGAGCCCTTCCTGCTGCAGCAGGGCTTCGTGCAGCGCACGCCGCGCGGCCGCATGCTGTCGGGCGCGGCCTATGGTCATCTGGGCCTCGCGGCGCCGCCGCGCGATCCTGCGCAGATGGCGCTTCCGATCGAGAACGACGATGTCTGAACCCGCCGGCCTCGGCTACTTCCAGGGCAAGACGCACATCCTGCCGATCCGCGTCTATTACGAAGACACCGATCTCTCCGGCGTCGTCTATCACGCCAACTATCTGCGCTACATGGAGCGCGGCCGCATGGAATTCTTCCGCCTCTCGGGCATCACGCGGATGGCGATGCTCGACGACGCCGAGCCCACCGCCTGGACGCTGCGCAGCGCCTCGCTCGATTTCCACCGCCCCGCGCGCGTCGAGGACCAGCTCGAGGTCCGAACCACCTGTCCGCTGCTCACCGGCGCGCGCATGCTGGCGGACCAGAAGATTTACAGCGGCGACACCTTGCTGGTGCACGGCAAGGTCGAGGCCTGCATCATGACGCTGAAAGGCAAACCGCGTAGAATTCCGCAAGCCGTGCGCGACCTGCTGCGGCCCTATCTTCAATAGGTTAAGTCTTTTGGAAACAGGCGCTTAACCTTTGACGCCCAAATTCGGCCACCTTTGAATGACTTTTGCGCCTGAGCGGGCGCTCCGCGGGAAAAAGGGTTGATGATGACGTTCCTCCGCACCATCGTCGTGGCGCTCGGCCTGCTGGGCCTGACCGTTGCATCTCCCGCCTTCGCGCAGCGCGCGCCCGCCGCGGCGCCGACCGGCGGCGCGACCAAGACGCACGATCTCGACACGCCTTCCGCCGCGCCGACCACGACCATCGACGTCGCGCCCGCGGGCGGCGGCGTCGACGCCAGCCCCGGCGGCATGTCGGTGATCTCGGTGTTCCTGCGCGCCGATCCCATCGTCAAGGCGGTGATGGTGATCCTGCTCATCGCCTCGCTGTGGTCCTGGACCATCATCATCAACAAATGGCTCGCCTTCGCCACGCTGCGCCGCCGCGCCGCCAAGTTCGAGAAGGTGTTCTGGTCCGGCCAGTCGCTCGACGAGCTCTACCAGCAATTCGCCGCCAAGGCCGATCACCCGATGGCAGCGACCTTCGTCGCCGCCTTGCGCGAATGGCGCCGGGCCTTCGAGGGCGGGGCGCCGCGCGAGGCGCTGGTGCCCGGCGTCAAGGACCGCATCGAGAAGGCGATGAGCGTCACCATCCTGCGCGAGACCGACGGGCTGGAGCGCCAGCTCGGCTTCCTCGCCACCGTCGGCTCGACGGCGCCGTTCATCGGTCTGTTCGGCACCGTGTGGGGCATCATGAATTCCTTCACCGCCATCGCGGCGCACAACAACACGACGCTCGCCGTGGTGGCGCCGGGCATCGCCGAGGCGCTGTTCGCCACCGCCATGGGCCTGCTCGCCGCCATTCCCGCCGTCATCTTCTACAACCGCTTCGTCAACGAGATCGCGCGCTACGGCACCAGGCTCGATGCCTTCGCCGATGAGTTCTCCGCCATCCTGTCGCGCCAGCTCGACGAAAAGGCGCGCTGATGGCCGCGGTGCTGCAGCGAAGCGGACGCGGCCGCCACGGCGCCCGCCGCCGCGCCATGGCCGAGATCAACGTCACGCCCTTCGTCGACGTCATGCTGGTGCTGCTGATCGTGTTCATGGTGACGGCGCCGCTACTCACCGTCGGCGTGCCGGTCGACCTCCCCAAGACGCGGGCCCAGACGCTGGGCCAGGACCGCGAGCCGCTCTCGGTCACCGTCAAGCGCGACGGCAAGGTCTATCTGCAGAACACGCCGATCGCCGAGGACGAGCTGGTCGCCAAGCTGACGGCCATCGCCGCCAACGGCTACGACCAGCGCATCTTCGTGCGCGGCGACAAGGCGGTCGACTATGGCCGCGTCATGGAAGTGATGGGCCTTCTTTCCGCCGCAGGCTTCACTCACATTGGGCTGGTGACCGATGTCGCAAAGCCTCGCCCTGACGCGCGCTGAGCGCCGGCCGACCACGGCGCGCGGACCGCGTGTCGGCGTGGTCGCGGCGGTGCTGCTGCACGGCGCCATCGTCGCGGCGACCCTGTTCACCTGGCAGCACAAGCTCGACATCGCCGACGAATCGCCGCCGGTGGTGCCGGTCGATCTCGTCACCATCGGCGAGAAGACCAACATTGCGCCGACCGTGCAGCGCCTGCAGAAGCCGCTGCCCGTGCCGGACGTGAAACCGCCGCAGCTCGAAACGCCGGTGCCGGTGACCACACCGCCGCCGCCGCAGGCCGAAGCCGCGCCCGACGTCGCGCCGCCGCTGCCGGCGAGCAAGCCGGCGCCCGCGCCGATGCCGGTCAGCAAGCCGCACGTCCAGCCGGCGCCGGCCAGACCCGACAAGCCCAAGCCCGCGACCGACGATTTCAGCGCCCTGCTCAACAAGCTGACCGCGCCGGCTGCGGCGCCGCGCAACGCCCGCACCGCCGACCGCACCGTCAAGGGCGTCGGCGCCATGAACGCGATGACGATGGATCTGGTCGACGCCTTGCGAAACCAGATCGCGCAGTGCTGGAATCCGCCGATCGGGGCGCCGCGCGCCGAGGAACTGGTGGTCGATTTCGACCTGTTCCTCAATCCCAACGGCACGGTCGCACAGCCGCCACAATTGACTGCAGACTCCGCAGCGAGGGCCGCGAGCGATCCCTATACCAGGGCCGCGGTCGACGCGGCGCGGCGCGCGATCTTCACCTGCGCGCCGTACAAATTGCCGGCCGACCGTTACGGTCAATGGCGTGAGATCAATCCGTTTCACTTCGATCCCCGTCAGATGATGGGACAGTAGTTCTGGAGAGCAGCATGAAGAAAATCGCAATGGCGTTCGCCGCGCTGCTGGCGCTTTGCGCACCGGCCTCCGCCGCTCTGCAGGTCGACGTCAACCAGGGCAACGTCCAGCCGCTGCCCATCGCCATTCCCGATTTCGCCGCGCCCAACACGGCCGACGCGGCGGTGGCGCAGGGCATCGCCAAAGTGGTGCGTTCCGATCTCGATCGCTCGGGCCTGTTCCGCCCGCTCGATCCCAAATCGTTCATCGAGAAGATCGTCAACATCAACACGGCGCCGCAATTCGGCAGCTGGCGCGCCATCAACGCCCAGGCACTGGTCTCCGGCCAGGTCCTGTCGCAGCCTGACGGCAGGCTGCGCGTCGATTTCCGCCTGTGGGACGTGTTCGGCGAGAGCCAGATGATCGGCCAGCAATACTTCACCACGCCCGACAATTGGCGGCGCATCGCCCACATCATCTCGGATGCGATCTACGAGCGCATCACCGGCGAGAAAGGGTATTTCGACACCCGCGTCGTCTTCATCTCGGAGTCCGGTCCGCCGCTGGCGCGCAAGAAGCGCCTGGCGGTGATGGACCAGGACGGCTGGAATCCGATTTTCCTGACCCGCGGCGACTATCTGGTGCTGACACCGCGCTTCAACCCGACGGCGCAGATGATCGCCTACATGTCCTATATCGGCGCCAAGCCGCGGGTGTACCTGTTCGACCTGGAAAGCGGCCGCCAGGAGATGCTGGGCAATTTCCCCAACATGACGTTCTCGCCGCGCTTCTCGCCGGACGGCAACAAGGTGGCGATGTCGCTGGAGCAGGGCGGCAACTCCGACATCTATGTGATGGATTTGCGCACCCGCGCCATGACACGGTTAACGAGCGATCCGGGCATCGATACCTCGCCGTCCTTTTCGCCCGACGGCACCCAGATCGCCTTCGAATCCGACCGCGGCGGCAGCCAGCAGATCTACGTCATGAGCGCCGACGGCTCGAACCAGCACCGCATCAGCTTCACCCCGGGCCGCAACGGCACGCCGGTGTGGAGCCCGCGCGGCGACCTGATCGCATTTACCAATCAAAGCGGCGGATTCCATGTCGGCGTCATGGCCACCAACGGTTCGGGCGCCCGCATCATCACCAATGGCTGGGAGGATGAAGGCCCGACCTGGGCCCCCAATGGCCGCGTCATCATGTTCGGGCGCACCGCGCAGGGCGGCCGCGGCTCGCAAATCTGGTCGATCGACGTCACCGGGCGCAACGAGCGGCGCGTACCGACGCCGGGCGATGCCTCCGATCCGGCATGGTCGCCCTTGATCCAATAGGGCTCCTGTCCCTAAACTCCGTGTAACCTGAATTCTGGCTCTTTTTGGCCACGAACGCGTTAGAACGTAAGTTCCATGGCAATGCTGCGGTGCCGATCGAGGCCGCTGTCGTGCCGAAATTTGGAGGAGTTAGGATTCGATGACGAAATTATCTCTTGGCTTGAGTCTGGCCGCGCTGTCCGCGGCGTTGCTGCTGGCCGGTTGCTCCACGCCCAAGCCCGTCGATACCGCTCCGCCGCCGGGCAACAGCTATGCGACGCCGCCTTCGACGTCGTCCACCATCGTTCCGGGCAGCGCCGAGGATCTGCGCGTCAATGTCGGCGACACGGTCCATTTCGGCTACAACGAATACAACGTCGAGGACTCCGACAAGGCGACGCTGCAGCGCCAGGCGACGTGGCTCGCGAAATATCCCAGCATCCGCGTCACCGTCGAAGGCGACTGCGACGAGCGCGGCACGCGCGAATACAATCTCGCCCTCGGCGCCCGCAGGGCCAACGCGGTCAAGGAATATCTCGTCAGCCTCGGCGTCTCGGCGGCGCGCGTCGAGACGATCTCCTACGGCAAGGAGCATCCGGTGTGCTCGGAATCGACCGAGGATTGCTGGGCGCAGAACCGCCGCGGCGTGACCGCGATCACCGGCGGCGCGAACTCGTAGGCCCAGGTTCATGGATTGAAAAAAGGGCGCTCCGCCGGGGCGCCCTTTTTTGCATTTGACCTTCCCCTCAAGGGGGAGGTTATGACGAGCCTCATTTTGGGCTAAGTCTTCGCAAATGAATGGCCTTTTGCGCAGGAGTTCGGCATGACCCAGGCAGGAACCCGGATTCTCGGTGCCTGTTCCGTCGCCCTTTGCGCGCTGGTGATTGCCTCCGCCGCGGTTGGCGCCAGCGGCGGCGCCGCGCCTGCCGCACACTATATCGAGCCGTCGAACGGCGACGGCGGCCGCTTCATCCGCGTCGCCGGCCTGTTCGGCGAGAGCGACGAGGAGAAGGCGGCGCGGCTGCAGCACGAGGCCGACCAGGACGGCCAGATCAGCCGCCTCAACGACAAGGTGCGCGACTTGGAAGACAGCGTGCGCAACCTGACCGGCACCAACGAGGAGCTCAGCCACCGCATCGGCGAGCTTAACGACAAGATCGACCGTCAGCAGAAGGATTTCGAATATCGCCTGTGCGCGCTGGCGGCGCAGCAGCTCGGCACCGCGACGGGGCAGGGCGATCCCAACGCCGTGCCGTGTCCCGGCAGCGTCGCGCCGTCCGGCGGCGGATCGTCGTCGTTCAACGCGCCCCCGCCGGCGCTCTCGGGCACTGCCGAGACGCAGCTCGGCGACTCGCGCGGCGGCGCTGCGCCGCAGCGCCTGGCGCCGCCGCCCGGCGTGCTGGGCACGCTGCCGGCCGGCGCGGACAGCGCCCCGCCGCCGCGCAGCACCGGGTCGGGCGACGACACCCGCGCCCAGTTCTCCACCGCCATGGAGCTGCTGGCCAAGGCGCGCTACGACGAGGCGAGCGCCGCCTTCCGCAGCTTCGCCGACGCCAATCCGAAGGACGATCTCGCCAGCCAGGCGGTCTACTGGGTCGCCGACATCGCCTATGTCCAGAAGGACTATGCCGGTGCCGCGCGGGGCTTCGCCGAGGTCATCAAGAAATATCCCACCTCGTTGCGCGCGCCCGATAGCATGCTCAAGCTCGGCCAGGCGCTGATCGCCGCCGGCCAGAAAAAGGAAGGTTGCACCGCCCTTGCCGCGCTCCCGGCCAAATATCCCAAAGCCGCCAAGGCGCTCCTCGTCCAGGGCGCCGACGCGCACAAGGCGACCTGCCGCGGCATCTCTTGAGAGCGAATTTGCCGCCGCGATGGAGAGCCTCCTCGCGGCCGGCGCGCCGTGGCCGGGCGCCGTCGCGGTATCGGGCGGCGGCGATTCCATCGCCCTGATGCACCTGCTGGCAGGCTGGGCGAAGGACACGCGTCGCGCGCCGCCCCTCGTCGTCACCGTCGATCACGGCCTGCGCGAAGCCTCCGCCGCCGACGCCCGCAAGGTGGCGCGCTGGGCTAGGGCGGCGAAGCTCAGGGCGCACACCCTCCGCCGCCGCGGGCCGCGGCCGAAATCCGATATCGAAGCGGCGGCACGGGAGGCACGCTATGCGCTGATGGGTGCCTGGGCCGCGAAGCGGAAAATCGCCGCGCTCTATGTCGCGCACACCCGCGACGACCAGGCCGAGACGTTCCTGCTGCGGCTGATGCGCGGCAGCGGCCTCGACGGTCTCGCCGCGATGCGCCCGGTCGCGCCCTATCCGATGCCGGGCTTTGCCGGGCTGTGCGTGGTGCGGCCGCTGCTGTCGCTGCCGCGCGAGGCCCTGCGCGCCCATCTGGTCGCGGGCAAACGCGCCTGGCTCGAAGATCCGATGAACGATGAGGCGCGCTTCGCCCGCGTCCGCCTGCGCCAGCTGCTGCCGGCGCTGGAGGAAGCCGGTCTGACCCGTGCCCGCATCGCCGGCGCCGCTGCGCATCTCGCCCGGGCGCGCGAGGCGCTCGACACCGTCACCGCCGCGGTGCTGGCACGTGTCGCCCGGCGCCGGGCGGAGGGCGTGCATGTCGATGTCGCCGCGCTGGTTTCGGCGCCGCGTGAGGTGGCGCTGCGGGCTTTGGCGGAACTCCTGATGACCGTTTCGGGACAGGCCTATCGTCCGCGATTCGAGCGTTTGGAGCGCCTGTTGGCGCGGCTCACCGGCCCCGGCCTCGGCGGCGGCTGCACCCTGCATGGCTGCCGGCTCTTCCCTGCCCCCAGTCGAAAAGGGGTCTTTGCCGCGGGAACCTTGGTGATTGCCCCCGAAACAGGCAGCGCCCGCGGCAAAAAATCCAAAAACGGCACGAAAGCGTAGAACCGCCGCAATCAGACGGCGTTAATCGCGACGTGGCATTATCATTGCGGTGCCGGCTTAAATTTCTTAACGTTTTGCAGGCTGGCAATGCGGTAGAAACGACCTATCTATTAAGACGGGTTTCCCGTGACTAGGCCTTGGCCCCCGCTCGAAAGGACGGCCCTTTGAACAATCTTCGCAATCTGGCGCTGTGGATCGTCGTAGCGCTTCTGCTGGTCTTCCTGTTCAACCTGTTCCAGGGCACGGCGCAGCATGCCAGCGCCCAGAACATCACCTATTCCAAATTCCGCCAGGAAGTGACGCTGGGCGACGTCAAGGACGTCACCATGCAGGGCGACACCATCAAGGGCACGACGGGGAACGGCCAGCCGTTCACCACCACCATTCCCGCCGGCGGCGCCAGCGCCATGGCCGACCTGATGAACGACCGCCACGTCAACGTCACGGTCGCGCCGCCGGACGACGGCTTCAACCTGATGGCGGTACTGCTCAACGCGCTGCCGATGCTGCTGCTGATCGCGGTGTGGATCTTCTTCATGCGGCAGCTCCAGGCCGGCGGCGGCAAGGCGATGGGCTTCGGCAAGTCGCGCGCCAAGATGCTGACCGAGCGCACCGGCCGCGTGACGTTCGAGGACGTCGCCGGCGTCGACGAGGCCAAGGACGACCTGAAAGAGATCGTCGACTTCCTCAAGGACCCGCAGAAATTCCAGCGCCTCGGCGGCCGCATTCCCAAGGGTGTGCTGCTGGTCGGCCCGCCGGGCACCGGCAAGACGCTGCTCGCCCGCGCCATCGCCGGCGAGGCCAACGTGCCGTTCTTCACGATCTCGGGTTCGGACTTCGTCGAGATGTTCGTCGGCGTCGGCGCATCGCGCGTCCGCGACATGTTCGAGCAGGCCAAGAAGAACGCGCCCTGCATCGTCTTCATCGATGAAATTGATGCGGTCGGCCGCCATCGCGGCGCCGGCCTCGGCGGCGGCAATGACGAGCGCGAGCAGACCCTCAACCAGCTCCTGGTCGAGATGGATGGCTTCGAATCCACCGAAGGCGTCATCCTGATCGCCGCCACCAACCGTCCCGACGTGCTCGATCCGGCGCTGCTGCGCCCGGGCCGCTTCGACCGCCATGTCGTCGTCGCCAATCCCGACCTCGGCGGCCGCGAGAAGATCCTGCGCGTCCATCTGCGCAAGGTGCCGCTGGCGCCCGACGTCGAACCGCGCACCATCGCGCGCGGCACGCCGGGCTTTTCCGGCGCCGATCTCGCGAATCTCGTCAACGAAGCCGCGCTGCTGGCAGCGCGCCGCGGCAAGCGCGTCGTGACCATGGCCGAGCTCGAGGACGCCAAGGACAAGGTCATGATGGGCGCCGAGCGGCGTTCCATGGTGATGAGCGAGGACGAGAAGAAGCTCACCGCCTATCACGAAGCCGGCCACGCCATCGTCGCCATCGCCGTCGAAGGCTCCGATCCGATCCACAAGGCGACGATCATCCCGCGCGGCCGTGCGCTCGGCATGGTGATGCAGCTGCCGGAACGAGACCGGCTGTCGCTGACGCGGCAGAAGATGCTTGCCGACATCACCATCTTCTTCGGCGGCCGCATCGCCGAGGAGATCACTTTCGGCCACGACATGGTGACGACCGGCGCCTCCAACGACATCGAAGTCGCCACCCGCATGGCGCGCGCCATGGTGACGCGCTACGGCATGTCGGATTCGCTTGGGCCCCTCGCCTATGCCGAGAATCAGGAAGAAGTCTTCCTTGGCCATTCGGTGTCGCGCACGCAGAATATCTCCGAGGCGACGGCGCAGAAGATCGACTCCGAGATCCATCGCATCATCGATGAGTGCTACCAGCGCTGCTACAAGATCCTCAGCACCCAGGCCGAAGATCTCAAGACGGTGGCCAAGGGCCTGCTCGAGTACGAGACGCTGACCGGCGACGAGATCGTCGGCCTGATGAAGGGCATCAAGCCAATCCGCACGCCTTACGAGGAACCGGCGCCGGATCGCGGCCCGGGTCCGAGCGTGCCGGCCGCCGGCCGCCCGCGCGGTCCGCTGGTCCCCGAGCCGCAGCCGGGACGCTGATAAGGTATGTGGTTGCATTTAGGGGCGGCTTTCACGGGAAATGTGAAAGCCGCCTTTTGCATTTTATCTGGTCAGCATGGCCTGCGAATGCACGTAGCGAACGCCGCATGACCGTCATCCTGGGCATCCTCAACATCACCGACGACTCGTTCTCCGACGGCGCGCGCTATCTCGATCCCGCCGCAGCCATTGCGCATGGCCGGGCGCTTGCCGCCGACGGCGCAGCCGTGCTCGACATCGGCGCCGCTTCGTCCAATCCGGATTCGAAGGGCGTGCCGCCGGACGTCGAGATCGCGCGCCTCGCCGCTGTCCTGCCGGCGCTCGCCGGCACGCCGCTCTCCATCGACACGTTTTCGCCCACGGTGCAGCGCTGGGCGCTGGCGCAGGGCGTCGCCTATCTCAACGACATCCAGGGCTTTCCCGATCCTGCGCTTTACCCCGCGCTGGCGGCCTCGCCCGCCAGGCTCATCGTCATGCATTCGGTGCAGGCGCGGGGCGCCGCGACGCGTGTCCCTGTCGCGCCCGGTGAAATCCTGGATCGCATTGTCCGCTTCTTCGACACCCGTCTTGCGGCGCTCGAACAGGCGGGCATCGCGCGCGACCGCCTCATCCTCGATCCCGGCATGGGCTTCTTTCTCGGCAGCGATCCGGAAGCCTCATTCACCGTGCTGCGCCGGTTGCGTGACCTGAAGGACCGCTACGCCCTGCCGCTGCTGGTCTCGGTGTCGCGCAAGTCGTTCCTGCGCCGCCTCGCCGGGCGCGACGCGGCCGCCGCCGGCGCCGTCAGCCTGGCCGCCGAGCTTCACGCCGTGGCCGAGGGCGCGGACTACATCCGCAGCCATGCGCCGGGGCCGCTCAGGGACGCGCTTTTGCTGGCAAAAAAGCTCGCCGAGCCTGCCGGCTGACGGGAACTTCGTCGCCGCCCTTAACAAAAGTTGCGGGCCTCCGCAGCAGAATGCTGGTAGAAAGCGCCGCACGAGAGGGTTTCCCATGAGCCGCAAATATTTCGGCACCGACGGCATTCGGGGCCGCGTCAATTCCGGCGCCATGACGCCGGCGATCGCGCTGCGCGCCGGCATGGCCGCCGGGCGCATCTTCACCCGCGGCGAACACCGCCACCGTGTCGTGATCGGCAAGGATACGCGGCTCTCCGGCTACATGATCGAATCCGCGCTCGTCGCCGGCTTCACCTCGGTCGGCATGGACGTCTTCCTGTTCGGACCGCTGCCGACGCCGGCGGTCGCCATGCTGACGCGTTCGCTGCGCGCCGACATGGGCGTGATGATCACCGCCTCGCACAACCAGTACCAGGACAATGGCATCAAGTTCTTCGGCCCGGACGGCCGCAAGCTCTCCGATGCGCACGAGACGGCGATCGAAGCGCTGATGGATGGCGGTTTCGAAACCGGCCTCGCCACCGCGCCCAAGCTCGGCCGCGCCAAGCGCGTCGACGATTCGCAGGCGCGCTACATAGAGTTCGCCAAGCGCACCTTTCCGAGCGAGTTGACGCTCGAGGGCCTGCGCATCGTCATCGACTGCGCCAATGGCGCCGCCTACAAGGTCGCGCCCGAAGTGCTGTGGGAACTGGGCGCCGAGATCATCCCGCTCGGTGTGACGCCCGACGGCTTCAACATCAATTCGGGCTGCGGCTCGACCTCGCCCGAGGCGATGTCGGCCAAGGTGCGCGAGATGCGCGCCAATTTCGGCATCGCGCTGGACGGCGACGCCGACCGCGTCGTGATGGCCGACGAGAACGGCCGCATCATCGACGGCGACCAGGTGCTCGCGCTGCTGGCCAAATCCTGGGGCCAGCGCGGGCGCCTCAAGGGCGGCGGCGTGGTCGGCACCGTGATGTCGAACGCCGGGCTCGACCGCTACCTGAAGACGCTCGATCTCAAGCTCGCCCGCGCCCAGGTCGGCGACCGCTACGTCATCGAGCAGATGCAGAAGGGCGGCTTCAATGTCGGTGGCGAGCAGTCCGGCCATGTCGTGCTCAGCGACTTCTCGCCCACCGGCGACGGGCTGATCGCGGCGCTGCAGGTGCTGGCGGTGCTGGCGGCGCAGGGCAAGCCCGCCAGCGAGGCGGCGCATCTCTACGAGGCGATGCCGCAAGTGCTCGAAAGCGTGCGCTTCCAGAAGGGCTCGCCGCTCGCCAATGCCCGCGTCGCCGAATGCATCAGGGACGGCGAGGCCCGCCTCAACGGCTCGGGGCGCCTCTTGGTGCGCAAGTCCGGCACCGAGCCCGTCATCCGCGTCATGGCCGAAGGCGACGACGAGGTCCTGGTGCGCGCCGTGGTCAGCGACGTCGTCGCCGCCATCCAGGAGGCCGCGGCTTGAAGCCAGTCAGGCTTCTCGCCATCGCCGGATCGGATTCGAGCGGCGGCGCCGGCCTGCAGGCCGACATCAAGACCGCGAGCGCGCTCGGCGCCTATGCCATGACCGCCGTCACCGCCGTCACGGCGCAGGACACGCTCGGCGTCGGCGCCGTTCACCTCATCCCGTCGGACATCGTGCGCCAGCAGATCGAACGCTGCCTCGCCGACATCGGCGCCGACGCGATCAAGACCGGTATGCTGGGCTCGGCCGAGATCGCCCGCGCCGTCGCCGCCGCACTCGCCAGCTGCGCCCAGGGCATTGCGCTCGTCGTCGATCCGGTACTGGTCTCGACCAGCGGCACCGCCTTGGCGGATGCCGGCGTCGTCGAGATCCTCAAAGCCGACCTGTTCCCGCGCGCCGCGCTGGTCACCCCGAACATTCCCGAAGCCGAGCGGCTCTGCGGCTTCACGCTGCGCACGCCCGAAGACCTGCTGCGTGCCGGCGAGGCTTTGTTGTCGCTGGGCCCTGAGGCCGTGCTTTTGAAGGGCGGCCATGGCGGCGCCGACACCGTCAGCGACCTCCTGTTCACGCCGGACGACGCGCCGCGCGCCTATATCGCCAAACGGGTCGACACACCGCACACCCACGGCACCGGCTGCACGCTGGCGACCGCGATCGCCTGCGGCCTCGGCGCCGGCCTCGCCCTCGGCGACGCGGTCCAGCAGGCCCATGACTTCGTGCAGGCCGCGATCCGCGCCGCGCCCGGCTTCGGCGCGGGCAACGGCCCGATCGATCACCTGCAGCGAGGTGCGAGTAGCGCGTAGCGAATCGGGTTGTCCCTATTCGCTACCACTCGCTATTCGCTCTTTATCACGCCACCATCTTCTCCAGCCGCGCGCGAATGATCGCTTCGGCTTCCGCCATGATGTGGTCGATCAGTTCCTTGCACGTCGGGATGTCGTGGATCAGGCCCTGCGTCTGGCCGGCCGACCAGATGCCGTAATCGGTGTCGCCGGTGTCGTAGACCTTGCCGCCGCGCGTGCCGGCGACGAGATCGCGCACGTCCTCGAACTTGGCGCCGCCCTTGCGTTCGATCTCGACCACCTGCTGGCTGATCTTGTTCTTCGCCACGCGCGAGGAATTGTGCATGGTGCGGAAGATCATGTCGGTGGCGCGCTCGTCGTTGGCGACGAGGGCCTCCTTCACCTTCTCGTGGATCGGCGCTTCCTTGGTCGCCATGAAGCGCGTGCCCATGTTGGCGCCTTCGCAGCCCAGCGCCAGCGCGGCGACGAGGCCGCGCGCATCCGCGATGCCGCCCGAGGCGATCACCGGGATCTTCAGCTTCGCGGTCGTCACGGGAAACAGCACCAGGCCGCCGATGTCCTCCTCGCCGGGGTGACCGGCGCATTCGAAGCCGTCGATCGAGACGCAATCGACGCCGATGCTCTCGGCCTTCACCGCGTGGCGCGCGGTGACGCATTTGTGGATCACCTTGACGCCGGCGGCCTTGAAGGCGGGCAGGTGCGGCTGCGGATTGTTGCCCGCGGTCTCCACCACCTTGCAGCCGCTTTCGCAGATCACCTGGCGGTATTCGTCATAGGGGATCGGATTGATCGACGGCAGGATGGTGAGGTTGATGCCGAACGGCTTGTTGGTCATCTCGCGCGTCTTCTTGATCTCTTTGACCAGCGCCTCCGGCGAGCCCGGCGTCAGCGCGGTGAGAAAGCCCAGCGCACCGGCATTTGCGACCGCGGCGATCAGTTCTGCCTTGCCGACGCGGGTCATACCGCCGCAGGTGATCGGCACCTCGACGCCGAACATCTCGGTAAAGCGTGTCTTGATCATGGCTTGTCCCTTCCCTGGTATCTCTGGGACCAAGCCTGCCGCGTTTTTGAGACCGGCGAAAGAGCGGTGCCCCTAGGGAAGGACGGTTATTTCATCGTCCTGCAGGGACGGGACGCTTTTCAGCCGCACCTCTTCAGCGGCTCCTTGTCGCCACGGAACGTCGGGCCCTCCACGATCACCTGAAGCGAGGATTCGTCGATGCGCAGCGGCGCGCATCATGCCGTCAGCGATCCACGAAGGGATCGTGCATCATGATCGTATCGTCGCGGTCGGGGCTGGTGGAGAGCAGGGCCACCGGCGTGCCGATCAGTTCCTCGATCCGGCGGACATACTTGATGGCGTTGGCCGGCAGGTCGGCCCAGCTGCGCGCGCCGCGCGTCGAGCTGTTCCAACCCTCCATCGTCTCGTAGACCGGCACCAGCCGGGCCTGCTCGCCCGAGTCGGCGGGCAGGTAGTCGAGCACGGCGTCGCCGAGGCGGTAGCCGACGCAGACCTCGATGCGCTCGAACGTGTCGAGGATGTCGAGCTTGGTCAGCGCGATGCCGTCGATGCCGCCGGTGATCGCGGTCTGGCGCACCAGCACGCTGTCGAACCAGCCGCAGCGCCGCTTGCGGCCCGTCACCGTGCCGAACTCGTTGCCGCGGGCGCCCAGCGTCTCGCCGATGGCGTTGACCTGCTCGGTCGGGAACGGCCCTTCGCCGACGCGCGTCGTGTAGCTCTTGGTGATGCCCAGCACATAGCCGATCTGGCGCGGCCCTATCCCTGCGCCCGCCGCCGCCTGGCCCGCCACCGTGTTCGACGAGGTGACATAGGGATAGGTGCCGTGATCGATGTCGAGCAGCACCGCCTGCGCACCCTCGAACAAGATGCGTTTGCCGCCGCGCCGCGCCGCGTCCAGCTCGCGCCAGCTCGAGCCGATATAGGGCAGGATCGCGGGCGCGATCGCGCTCAGCGCCGCCAGCAGCGCGCCGGCATCGATCTCCTCGGCGCCGGCGCCGCGCCGCAGCGTGTTGTGATGCGCCAGCAGGCGCTCGATCTTGGCGGGCAGCGACGCCAGGTCCTTCAAATCCACCACGCGGATGGCGCGGCGCCCGACCTTGTCCTCATAGGCCGGCCCGATGCCGCGCTTGGTGGTGCCCAGCCGCTGCAGCGAGTTGGAGGATTCGCGCACCGCGTCGAGCTCGCGGTGGATCGGCAGCACCAGCACGGCGTTCTCCGCCAGGACGAGCACGTCGGGCGTCACGTCCACGCCCGCGTCCTTCAACCTTGCGATTTCCTCGATCAGCGCCCAAGGATCGACCACCACGCCGTTGCCGATGATCGAGCGCTTGCCCTGGATCACGCCCGACGGCAGCAGCGACAGCTTGTAGGTCTTGTCGCCGACCACGATCGTGTGGCCGGCATTGTTGCCGCCCTGGAAGCGCACCACCATCTCGGCCCGATTGGCGAGCCAGTCGATGATCTTGCCTTTGCCTTCGTCGCCCCACTGGGCGCCGATAACCGCGACGTTGGACATATTCCGTACCCGGATGAAACGAGTCTCCCGGCAAGGGATTCGCCGGGCACGGTGATGACTTATAGCGCCGCGGTGCCGGCCGCGCGAACCGTTTCTGCCGCTGCGACGATGCGGCATTCCACGCGGGACGCGCGCCTTGCTATGCTCGGTTCGACGCGATTTTGCGGGTCACCATGCCATATCGGCAGCGCCTTGCGGCACAGCTCACGCCCTACGCGGCGGCGCCCGCGCGCATCGGGCACAATGGCGGCCCGACGCTCGACCTCTCCTGGGAAGCCTGGCTGTGGCGCCAGGCGCACGCCGCGGCCTGGAAGCCGCCGCGCCGCGACATCGCGCTGCATCGCCTCAAGCGCGCCGAGCGCCTCGGCCTCGACTATCGCTCCTATGCCGGCGTGCTGATGAATCGCGGCACGCATCTGGGCGCCGCGATCTTCCTGCTGGACGGCCTCTCCGCTTCGGAGCTGGGCGCTGCCTCCGAACGCATCGTTGCGATCTGCGATTGCCGCATTCTTGTCGGCCTCGCCGACGCGCGCGACGCGGACGCCGCACTCCTTGCCCGCGCCGATGCGGTGGTCGCCGGCAACGATAGCCGCGTGCTCGTCCGCGCCATCGATCGTTTCATCCTGGCGCATCACCTCACGCCCGGCGGCACGTTCCTGGTCGGCAGCGCAGCGGCGCATCTGCGCGCCGCCGAAGACGTCGGCCTCGCGCTGTTCCTCTGGGCGCACAATTATTTCGGCCGCGCCGCGAGCTGACGGAGCGCCTGGACATATTCGATGGCTGTCGCCAACCCTTGGAATCGACAAGCGGATTCGGCGCCCGAAGTTTCATGACGCCGCCGGCGTAAAATTTTTGTCATCGCGCTGCGGTTCCCGCGGAACGCAAGCCGTCTTCGGACAGTTTTCGAAATGGACTTGTATTCTAGAGGGAGTCTTCGAAATGCAGGCGACGAATTCCAAACTGCTGCTTGGTGCAGCGGTGTGCGCGCTTTTTCTTGCAGGCTGCGGTTCTGACGGCCTGAGCGTCGGTGCCTCGAACGGTATCGGGGCTTCGGCGGGAAGCTCGGAGACTCCGCCCGGCAATACCGCCAGTGGCGACGGATCGGGCAATGGCAGCAGCGGTTCGGGCAGCGGATCGACATCCGTCGGCGGCGATACCGGCTCTGGTTCTGGCTCCGGGTCGGGAACGGGATCGGGTGGTACGGGAACGAGCCTGCTTGGCAATGGCACCGTGACGGTGACCGCTGGCGGCACCACGGCGACGACGCCGACGATTCTCAATGGCGCCACCGGCACTGTGGCGAACAAAGCCGGCGGCCAGACGGCATCGCTCCTGACCACCGGCAACGCGCTGCTGCCGACCGGCACCACCGGCGCCTTGCAGTCCGCCACAGCATCCTTGCCGGCCTCTGCGACTGTCGCGAATACATCGCTTGGCGGTTCCCCAACGCAGCCGGTCGGCGTCAGCGTGTTGTCGCCGACGCAAACGCAAGGCAGCGTCGTGACGGCGGGCGTGGCGAGTGCCGGGCAGACCGGCACGGTCACGGTGAATCCGTCCGGGACGGCGGCTGCCGCGACGGCCACGGGTGTGTTGAACGGACAGTCCGCGCTCGCCAATGCGACGGTGGGACACGACAACGTCATTACCGGCAGCAACGCCGTGGTCGGCGCCAGTGCGGTATCGCCGACGCAGAACCAGGGCAGTCTTGTCACCGCGGGCGTCGCGTCGAACGGCCAGCCCGCGACGGTGAACCTCGCCGGCAAAAATGTCGGACCCAAGAAGATCGGGCCGACGCCGCAGGCGTTGACCGGGCACTGAGAGTTCCACGGCATAACCCCCTTGATGGTGGAGGAGCAGTCCTCCACCATCGGCTTTTGGTCGGGGGGCTGTCGTGCGGGGTTTTCTTGTTGCGCTTTTGCTTGCACTTCTGGTCGCGCCGGCCCTCGCCGAAACCAGCCCGCTGATCATCGATCGCGCGCGCAGCGACCGCACCGAGCCCAAACCAGGGCACAGACAACATCAACTGGCGCAACCCAAGCCCGTTAACCGCCTGGCGCAGGTTACCCCGTTCGTTCTCACCGGCGTGCGCATCGAGGGCACCAGCCTGGCGCCCGCCGTGCTCGGGGACGCGACCAAGGCGTTCATCGGTCAGACCGTGGACGCCAAGGCGATCGGCGAGATCGCCAATAAGGTGTCGGCCGCCTATGCCAGCGGCGGCGATGTCGCGCTCTACACCGTCACCGTGCCGGACCAGGATTTTGCCGGCGGCGTTCTGCGTCTCATCGTCACCGAAGGCTATATCGAGCACGTCGACGTCAATGGCGACGTGGAGGGCGATGTCTCGCGCGTGGTCTCGCTGGCGGGCAAGCTGACTGTGGAGCGGCCGCTTCGGCGCTCGACCCTCGAACGCTATCTCTCGCTGATCCGCGACCTGCCGGGCCTGACGGTCGATGCCCAGCTGCTGGCCGGCAGCGCGGCGGGCGCCGTCAAGCTGTCGCTGACCTTGAAGCAGAAAGATCATGCGCTTGCGCTGTCGTTCAACGATGGCGGCAGTTCGCTTCTGGGCCGTTTTCAGGTGCAGGCGGATTTGACGCTCTACAATCTGCTGCGCGAGGGCGAGGAGACGACGCTGTCGCTCGGCACCTCGACGATTGTCAGCCGCTACCAATACTTCGCCCTCTCGCATGGCGAGGCGCTCGACGACGAAGGCACCCGCGCCGGCGCTTCCTATGGCTATCTGCACACCCGCGTGCCGAGCTTTGCGCTGGACGGCACGGCCCAGACGGCGCAGGTCTACATCTCCCATCCGGTCATCCGCAGCTATGACGAGAATCTGTCGCTGGTAGCGAGCCTGGACAGCATCGATTCCAGCAACGCGCTCCTGGGTCAGCTTCTGGCCAACGAACATGTGCGCGCCTTTCGCCTCTCTGCCGGTTACAGCCTGACCGATCCCGACTGGCTGCTTTCCCTGGGCGCGAGCGCCAATTTCGGCCTCGACATCCTGGGTGCCGGCGTCGGCGATCCGCTTGCCGCCGACAGCGATTTCAAGAAGATCGTGCTGCAAGGACGCTACAATCATCTGCTTGGCGCCGACTGGGTGGTGCGTCTGCATCTGGTGTCGCAGCTCGCCTCCGACCGCCTTCCGGTGTCGGAGCTTTATGCGCTGGGCGGCGCCGAATTCGGCCGCGCCTTCCTGTCAGCTTCCGCCCTGGGCGACAGCGCCGTCGCAGGCTCCCTCGAGGTCGGTTTCGCGCCCAAGGTCTTGCCGTCTTGGCTCACCGGGACCGAGTTCTTCGTCTTCGCCGACGATGGCATGACCTGGTATCGCGCGCGTCACGCCGCGGCGGCAATCGATTTCGACCTCGCATCCGCCGGCGCCGGCATTCGCATCCCGGTCGGCGCCAAGACCAGGCTGGAACTGCAGGCGGCCGATGCGCTGCGTGCGGACGCGCCCGGCACGCGGGCGGGCGAATGGCGCTTTCTGTTCGCCCTGACATACGGCGACTGACGTCGCCACTATTTTGCCACGCAAGCGCGATTGCCTTTGCGTCGCGCCGCAATCGCGCCGAGGAGGGGCGTTCTTGCACGACAAATTCGTCCTGTTCGGGCCCCAGCATCTCGTCGTCATCGCGCTGACCTTCGCCATCCCGGCGCTGCAGGCGGGTCTGGTGCGCGCGCGGCCCAGGGCCGACGCCGCGATCCGCTATGTCTTTGCGGCGCTGCTCATCGGCACCTGGATCGGCTGGTATGCGCTCTTCATCGCCCGCGACTGGCTCGGCGCCGGCAACGAACTGCCGATGAACCTGTGCGATTGGGCGACCGTCGCGCTGATCGTCACGCTCATTCGCCCGAACCAGAAGGCCTACGAACTCGCCTATTTCTGGGCATTGGCCGGCACCATGCAGGGCCTCGTCACGCCCGACGTGAATTTCAGCTTCCCCGAGCCGCAATTCGTCGTGTTCTTCCTCGGCCACGCCACCATCATCGCGGCGGTGCTGTATCTCACCTTCGGCGCCCGCATGCGCCCGGTGCCGGCCTCGATCCCGCGCGTCGCCGCCTGGACCTTCGCCTATGCCGCGGCGGCCGGCCTCACCGACTGGTTTCTCGGCGTCAATTACGGCTTCTTCCGCGCCAAGCCGGGCCACGCCACGTTCTACGACCTGCTGCCCGCCTGGCCGTATTACATCCCGGTGACGATAGGGCTCGGCATTGTCTGCATCCTGGTCCTCTACGCGCCGTGGTTCGTTGCCGACCGCCTGCGCCGGCGCCCTTGACGGAGGCTGCGTTTGGCGGCCCGATGGCGGTCGCGAATTCGCAGCCACGGCGTAGCGCCGCAAGCAACGATACGTAAGGGAAACCACCATGACCGAGGCCTGGATCATCGACGCCTGCCGCACGCCGCGCGGCATCGGCAAGCACCCCAAGGGTGCGCTGTCGCAGATTCATCCGCAGCGGCTCGGCTCCACGGTGCTGCGGGCCTTGGCCGAGCGCAACGCCATCGACACTGCCGAGGTCGACGACGTGATCTGGGGCACCAGTTCGCAGCGCGGGCCGCAGAGCTGCGACCTCGGCCGGATGTCGGCGCTCGACGCCGGCTACGACATGCGCAGCAGCGGCGTGACGCTCGATCGCTTCTGCGGCTCGGGCATCACCTCCGTGAACCTTGCGGCCTCGACCATCATGGCCGGCATGGCCGACCTGGTCGTCGCCGGCGGCACGGAGATGATGTCGATGCCGAACCGCCGCAGCGCCGAAGACGGCCCGCCGCTGTTCGACATGGGCAACCTCCATCTGCGCGCCCTGCATCCCCAGACCAACCAGGGCGTCTGCGCCGACGCCATCGCGACGCTCGAAGGCATCACGCGCGCCGACGTCGACGCGCTGGCGCTGGAAAGCCAGCGCCGCGCCGCCGCCGCGATCGCCGGCGGTCACTTCGCGAGGAGCCTGGTCGCCGTGCACAACGAGGACGGCTCGGTGGCGCTCGACCGTGAGGAATTCCCGCGCCCGGGCACCACCGCCGAAGGCCTCGCGGCGCTGAAGCCGTCTTTCGAGCAACTTGCCGACGTGCCGCTCAACGCCGACGGCCTCACCTTCCGCAAGCTGATCCTGCAGAAATATCCGGACCTCAAGATCAACCACATCCACCATGCCGGCAATTCCTCGGGCGTGGTGGACGGCTCGGCGGCGCTGCTGCTGGCCTCGCCGGACTACGCCAAAGCCCACGGACTGAAGCCGCGCGCCCGCGTGGTGGCGATCGCCAACCAGGGCGATTGCCCGACCCTGATGCTCAACGCGCCGGTGCCGGCGGCGCGCCGCGTGCTGGCCCGCGCCGGTCTAGCGCTGGGCGACATCGATCTGTTCGAGATCAACGAAGCCTTTGCGGTGGTGGCCGAGAAGTTCATTCGCGACCTGAAGCTCGACCGCGACAAGGTCAACGTCAATGGCGGCGCCATGGCGCTCGGCCATCCCATCGGCGCCACCGGCGCGATGCTGATCGGCACCATGCTCGACGAACTCGAGCGCCGCGACCTCAGGCGCGGCCTCGTCACGATGTGCGCCGGCGGCGGCATGGCGCCGGCGATCGTCATCGAGCGGATCCTGCACTAGGCGGACGGAATTTTGGGTTGGCGGGCGGCAAAATTTCGCCCGCCGGAATAAAGAGAGCGGGCGAAGGGAATCGAACCCTCGTCAGTAGCTTGGGAAGCTACAGCTCTACCATTGAGCTACGCCCGCGCGCGGCTTGGCATAGCACGTCCGGGTGCGGGTCGGAACCGGGCTGGTGCCACTGTTCTGTCGGGGCACGGCGCAAGCCCTTCACGAAGCGCGAGACCGGTGACGGCATGCGCAGCCGCGAACTGGATATCCTCGGGCAGCGGAGGTTCACGCTCATGGCGCAGCCATCTTGCCGGGCAGGCCCCAGGACCGGCCGCGAAAAGACTCCGCCACCGCCCAGGCGGCGCCGGTGATCGCGGTGGAGATGCAAATCTCCGACCAATCGAAACGATTCGTCGGGGCGGCGATCACCGTCGGCACCCAGACAAGCAGGGTGAAGAGGCTCACCATCGCCGCTTCGAGCGTCGCCGCCAGGCGCGGCAGCACGCCGAAAAGAATCCCGGCGCCGGCTGCGATATGGGCGGCGCCCGTGAGATAGGCGAGCGGCACGTGCAATGGCAGCCAGGACGGAATGAGCGGCGCCGTCTGGTCGAGATAGACCATGTGCGACAGCCCGATCGCCGGCAGCGCCAGCGCAAAGACGATCTGGCCGGCGCGCACCTGGCCGAGCTTCGCGAGGACGCCGCCGCCGCGCGGCAACAGCGAGAAGATCGTCCAGGCGCCGGCAATGAGCGTGAGGTTCTCGCTCACATCGTACCAGCTGGCTTCGACCAGCGGATGCGCGGCCACGTAGGGTACCTGCATGAGCAGCAGCCGCAGGAGCAGGGCGCCCGCGAGCGCGAGCGCCGCCGGCCTGGCCGTGCGCGGCACGAGAAGCGCGGCGCCGCCTGCAAGCAGCAGGGCGCCGAAACCGGTCGCCAGCGTGTCGTGCCACGCGATCCACCGGGGTACGGGCGGCCACGCCTGCGCGAAATCGGGGAACCCGACGATGAACGCGCCCAGCAGCGCGCTGCTCACGGCAAAAAGAACCCGGCCCAGTCCCGTCAGGCGCATCGCAGATCCCCCCGGTTGCGCGGCTATCATCCCGCGATTGGGCGCGCGAGGACAATCACGTCCGGTTGATGAGAGATCTTGCCGGACGCAGCCCCGCTCAGTGCGACTCGCTGTGTTGTGCCGTCAGGCGATCGTCATCCGGGTCGGGCGGCCGGCGGCTGCGATGCGGCGCGCCGCTGCCGTGGCCGGACACCTGCGCGACCGAGACCGGCTCCGGCCCGTCGCTGTCGCCGCCGTGGCTGGCGCGCGAGGTCGTGCCCGGGCCGGCGGTCTGGACGGGCGGCGCGTCGGCGTCGTCGTCGTCCGTGTCGGGCGGCGGCGCGGCGCTCTGCGGCCCCGCCAGCATCAGCGCGTGATGCGCGTTGTCGAGCGACCATGAGCGGAAGCGGCCGAGGAAGCTTTGCCCGAGCAGCGCGGTGCTGCCCGTGCCGCCGATGCTGGCGACGACGTTGTGCATGACGATGTTGCCGACCTTCAGGGTGCGAATGCGGAAGGTCCGCGACGGCTCGTCGGTGCCGTCGGCCAGTGTGTAGGTCGTTGTCCCCAGGAAGTCGCTCTTCTTGACGGTGCCGGCGCGCAGCAGCTTGCGGAACGCATCGGCGGGGATGTTGACGTCCGAGGCGCCGCTGTCGACGACGCAGTCGAGCGAGACGAGGCCATTGACCGAAGCCGGCACGACATAGACGCCGCCATCCTGCTTCATCGCGATGGAATCCGGCGCCGCCGTGCCCTCCGCCGCCACGTCGCAGCCCGACAGGGCGCAGGCCGCCAGCACCGCCCATGCGATATGAAGCTGCCTGATCATCGCGCCCTCCCAGCCTTCGCCGCCGCCCGCAGTCGGCCCGGCAATGGGGGCTATTTCGAGGGCCAATTGGAGCGAATCTGTGTCTTCGCCCGCCCTCGCGCCTGTGTTGAACCACCCGCCGCGGGCGATTACCTTGGGCCAGGGCGTTTCGCGCGGCATCGTTGAGAAAGAGCCAATGCCATTTCGCGACGCTATCCTGCC
>Ga0210397_10000339_pt1 | contig 33193 bp, 26 predicted proteins | sample IncBWH2OmetaG_FD_160126 | JGI IMG/M metagenome (GOLD analysis project Ga0210397, IMG submission 160126) | Forest soil microbial communities from Barre Woods Harvard Forest LTER site, Petersham, Massachusetts, United States - Inc-BW-H-2-O ...
AGAGGATATATTGATTCCGGAAGATATTCCGCTGGATATTGTTTATGAAGATGATCAGATACTGATTGTAAATAAAAAGCCCGGCATGGTGGTGCATCCGGCACACGGCAATTGGACCGGTACGCTTGTAAATGCATTAGCCTTTCACTTTGAAAATCTTCCGACACATGTAAACGGTGTTATCCGTCCGGGGCTGGTACACCGCATCGATAAAGACACTTCAGGCTTACTGGTAATTGCGAAAACCGATTATGCTATGACATTTATGGCAAAACAGTTTTCGGACCACAGTATAGAACGCACCTATTACGCCATCTGCTGGGGTGTACCCGATCCAAGAAGTGGTACGGTGAAAAATTATCTGGGACGCAGTACAAAAGATCGTAAGATCATGACGACGTACGAGAATGAAGAAGACGGTAAACTTGCGATTACTCATTATAAAGTGCTGAATGCGTATCATTATGTTGCGTTGATTCAGTGTAATCTGGAAACCGGTCGTACACACCAGATCCGTGCGCACATGAAATCGATCGGGCATTCTTTATTCAACGATATGACCTACGGTGGAGACTCTGTTGTAAAAGGAACGGTAACAGGCAAGTACAAACAATTTGTCGAAAACTGTTTCGGATTATTACCACGTCAGGCTCTTCATGCAAAAACACTGGGCTTTATACATCCGACGACAAAACAAAAAATGCAGTTTGATAGCGAGCTGCCAGCAGACATGCAAGCTGTATTGAATAAGTGGGAACGTTATGTAGGGGAAGAAATGTAAAAGACTGTCTACTTCCTATGACACTCGGTATCCGTTACATGCTGCTTTCTATTGTGTCGTTTTCACTTATGCATTTGTGTGTGAAAGCAATACCAGCAATTCCCGTTACGCAAACCATTTTATTGCGGTCTGTTTTCTCTATTGTTTTCTGTTACATCGCAATCAAACAAGCCAGGGTTTCTATATGGGGAAATAATAAGACCTTTCTCATCTTACGTGGATTGGTCGGCATGCTATCTCTCATTTGTTTTTTCTATTCCATACAACTATTACCTTTAGGAACAGCAGTAACAATAGGCAATCTCGTTCCTTTCTTTACGTTATTTTTGGCATTTTTATTTCTGAAAGAAAAGATTCCTTCTTTAAAATGGCTCTTCTTTAGTATTTCATTTTGTGGTGTGCTTTTAATAAAAGGACTCGATAAAGAAGTAAACACAATTGGTATTGTGCTTGGTTTACTTGCCGCCTTCTTTACTTCAACAGCGCACTTCATCGTTCGCAAATTGCGCGACACCGACGACACTTCTGTGATCATGTTTTACTTTCCATTCATTACCATACCATTCATGTTACCATTTGCTTTTTTTCAATGGAAAGCACCTGATGCACGCGAATGGCTGTTTTTAGTATTGATTGGAATTACAACACATGTGGGACAATTATTTCTTACCAAAGCATATAAATACGAAGAAGTTAAAAATATCTCGTATGTGTATTATTTAGGTATCGTACTTTCCTTTATCTACGGCATCACCTTTTTTGGCGAATTCATCGGCTGGAAATCTTCTGTTGGTGTGGGATTGGTGATTTTGGGGATGGTGTTAAATGTATTTGTTTAGTTACCTATTGGTGTGAAATTCCAAATCACAAAAAACAAAATCCAAACGGAGAAAATGATATAGTTAATTATTCCCTGTATTTAAAAAAGCAAAATATACTAACATTCTTATTATGTTTTCAGCCGTTTGGATTTTGTTTTTTGTGATTTGGAATTTAAAAAAGCTACGCTTTTTTAGCTCTGTTCCAGTATTCATCCATCTCTGCCAGGCTCATAGTATTTAACTCCTTGCCATCTTTTTTAGATTCTGTTTCTAAATATTGAAACCGGTGTATGAATTTTTTGTTGGTACGCTCCAGTGCATCTTCGGGATTGATGTTTAAAAATCTGGCGTAATTGATAAGGGAGAAAAATAGATCGCCTAGTTCACCTTCGGCTTTAAATGCATCAATTTTTTTATCGTCTTCTATATTAAATTCCTGTTTAAATTCTGCCAGCTCTTCTTCAACCTTTTCCCAAACCTGTTTCTTCTCTTCCCAATCAAATCCTGCTCCTCTGGCCTTTTCCTGTATTCGCGTTGCTTTTATCATTGCCGGTAACGATTTGGGAACGCCGCTTAAGATCGATTCTTCTTTGGGTTTTTCTGTCATCTTGATCTGCTCCCAGTTCCGCTTGACCTCCGCTTCGTCTTCTACTTTTACATCGCTGTAAATATGGGGATGTCGACGGATCATTTTTTCCGACAGCGTGTTCAATACATCACCAATATCAAATTCATTTGTTTCTGATGCGATCCGCGCATAAAAAACCAGATGCAGCATAATATCACCTAACTCTTTTTTGATCTCATCCATGTTCTTGTCAACAATGGCGTCAGACAATTCAAACGTTTCTTCAATAGTCAAATAACGCAGGCTTTCAATGGTTTGCTTTTTATCCCACGGACATTGTTCTCTCAACTCGTCCATGATCGTTAACAATCTGTCAAATGCTTTTAATTGCTGTTCTCTTGAATTCATAACAAAAAGACGTTTAGGTAAACAAATATCCATATTCCTAGCTCTTATGTGCGTTTTCTGGCAGATATTTTAAGGGCTTGTTGATAAAATATTTGTTTGTATAATTTTTAAAAGAAAAGATTGTAATGCATTCTTTTTGTAAATTTGGTTGGAAACAAACCTCTTTAACAGTGACTTTAATTAAATCTATTTCCGGAATACGCGGAACAATAGGCGGAAAACCAGGAGATTCGCTTACACCTATTGATGTAGCCAAGTTTGCAGCCGCTTATGGTACCTGGGCAAGAACAGCTTCGGAAAGCAATACTATTGTTGTTGGCCGCGATGCTCGTTTATCTGGGCCATGGGTTTCATCTATTGTTACAGAAACATTACGCTGCTTAGGATTTGATGTTGTTGATCTGGGTTTGTCGACTACACCAACGGTTGAAATGGCCGTAGTATGGGAAAAGGCAGCAGGAGGCATTATCATTACTGCGAGTCACAATCCTGGCCAATGGAACGCACTGAAATTGCTGAATGCAAACGGAGAATTTGTTTCTGAACGCGACGGCAAAAAAATTCTTGTTCTGGCAAAAAAAGAAAATGTAAGCTTTGTTGATGTAAAGCATTTTGGTGCTTACCGCAAAGACGACAGCTATATACAAAAACACATTGATGCTATTTTAAAATTACCACTGGTTGATATTGAAGCAATCAGAAAGAAAAATTTCAATATTGCCATTGATTGTGTAAACTCTACTGGCGGCATTGCGTTACCTTTATTGCTTAAGGCCTTGGGTGTACAGCATGTCTCTGAATTTTATTGTGAACCCGACGGACACTTCCCGCACAACCCTGAACCATTGGCAGAGAATCTTTCTTTTATTTCAAACGAAATAGAAAAAGGGCATTATGACCTGGGAATTGTTGTTGATCCGGATGTTGATCGTTTGTGCTTTATCAATGAAGATGGCAGCATGTTCGGCGAAGAATACACCTTGGTAGCCATTGCCGATTATGTATTGAAACATACACCAGGCAATACGGTTTCCAATCTTTCTTCTACGAAAGCATTAAAAGATGTAACGGAAAAAGCCGGCAAACATTATATCGCTTCTGCTGTGGGCGAAGTGAACGTGGTTACTGCCATGAAAAAAAATAAAGCCGTGATCGGCGGTGAAGGCAACGGCGGTGTTATCTATCCGGAATTGCACTACGGCAGAGATGCCTTAGTTGGTATTGCATTATTTTTATCACACTTAGCAAAATACGGAAAGTCTATTTCCATGATGCGTGCAAGTTATCCAAACTATGTTATTTCAAAAAACAAAATTGAAATGACGGATGATATTGATGTGGATTGCATCATTGAGAAGATCAAAGAACATTATGCAAAAACACCTATGATTACAGTGGATGGTGTGCGTTTTGATTTTGATGCCGGCTGGGTACATTTACGTAAATCAAATACCGAACCGATCATTCGTATTTATGCGGAATCTGATACACATGCTACTGCCGATAACCTGGCACATAAAATAATCAGCGACATAAAAGAGGTACTTGATACACATGCGTGTTTACTTAGATAATGCAGCAACAACGGCTCTGGATCCTCTGGTTCTGGAAGCTATGATGCCTTATTTAACAGAGCACTTCGGCAATGCTTCTTCCATACATGGCCATGGCCGCGCAACGCGGTCGGCCATTGAAATTGCCCGTAAGAAAATTGCCGATCTGCTGAACACAACTGCAGCAGAAATATTTTTTACATCCGGCGGAACAGAAGCCGATAATACCGCTATTATCGGTGCGGTGGAAAAACACAATATCAAGCACATTATTACCAGCCGTTTGGAACATCATGCGGTATTGCACACCGTTCAGTTTCTGGAAAAACTGAATCGGGTAACAGTGCATTATGCAAATGTGAATGAACAAGGTGTGATTGATTTTGCTCACTTGGAATCTTTGCTGAAAGAAAATTCTAATGCGCTGGTTAGTCTGATGCACGGAAACAATGAGATCGGAAACATATTGAATCTTCACAAAGCAGGTACTTTATGTCAGCAATATAAAGCGTTCTTTCACAGCGATACCGTACAAACCATCGGACATTATCCCCTGCATTTATATTCCTTACCGGTTGATTTCATTGCCGGTTCGGCACATAAATTTCACGGACCAAAAGGGATCGGTTTGTTGTATCTGAAATCCGGTTCTACGATTTATCCTTATATGCACGGCGGCGCACAGGAACGTAACATGCGCGGCGGTACAGAAAACACCGCAGCAATTGTCGGCATGGCAAAAGCGCTGGAACTTTCCTACGAACGCATGCAAGCAGACCGTACATATATTGAAGGTTTGAAAAAATATATGATCGACGAATTGAATAAAAAAATTCCGGATCTATTATTCAATGGCGAATCGGCAGATATGGATAAAAGTCTGATGCATGTATTGAATGTAAGTTTACCTCCTTCTGAAAAAAATGAAATGCTGGTAATGAATCTGGACATCGCAAAGATCTCTGCATCGGCGGGAAGTGCGTGTACCAGTGGAACCAATATTGGTTCACACGTATTGGAAGCTATTGGCGCAAAAAACGATTGGGGTTATGTGCGTTTTTCTTTCGGAAGAAATAATACTAAAGAAGAAATAGATTACTGCATCGAAACGTTAGTAAAGAGTATCAAATAAAATTTGTTTTATATAAATAATTTTTCTGTGACTGGTATTACTTTAGTTATAGCTTATATATAAACCCAAATCGTATACCAAAAGAATAAAAATATTTAACATCCTTCATATCACTATTGGAATTATATATCGGAGTCAATGATCGCTTTACATTCGGTTCAATAATTAAGAGTGTTTTTTTCGAGAACTTTACCGATGCTCCAATACCAAGATAAGCACTTAAGATCGGATTCATAATATTTGAATACACAGACTGATTGTATCCTATATTTGGTTTGTCTTTCCAGTAAGCGCTCACCGGTAGGCCAAATACCGGACCAACGGAAGAATAAAAACCGACTTTACAGGAGTCTCCAAATTTAATATTCAATAGCAGCGGAATCTCGATGTAATTGATTGATTGAAATTTTTTAACATCTTTATAATAGACGCCATTTTGATCACGTCTGTCGTAGATTTCATGAAACGATTTTGTACTGTACCACACCCCGGATGTTAATCCTAGTCTTTTGTTTAAATCGTAGATAACCAATATACCCGACGTCTGCGCAAGCGTCGGATATGTTTTATTGCCTATTAGGTTTTGATTGGATATTTCCGGTGAAGAAGTAAGCCCGAGCCAAAAACCTTTCTGCGCAAATCCTTTTATGGAAAATAAAAAGAACAATATGGTTAAGAGTTTTTTAATCTTTAGCATTTTTTAAAGTTTTTTATTAATCACAAAATTCAATATTCTTGCACAGCATGTGCTCAGATTCTGTTACAATTTTCTTAGCATAAGCTAACAACGCATGTCTTTGATTATTATTACATTCTAATATATCTGTTAGATATTATAACAATAATATTGAAATTTATTGATTACTTTACTGCATCAAAACGTTAGTAAAGAGTATCAAATAACAACCGTATGAAAAATATACTTGCATCTTTTTTTATAACCGCATTAGCTATCAGTTCTGTGTATGCACAAATGGGCAAACCGTTCCCGAATCTGCCTTGCAAAAAATTAAGCGGGGTGGCATTTCCTGTTCCGGATAGTGTAAAGGGAAAGTATACCATTGTTGGGATTGCCTTTTCTAAGAAAGCGGAAGAGAGTTTAAAAACCTGGTATGAACCTGCATTTCAAACATTCATTCAAAAAAAGAAAACTATTTTTGCCGAACAGGTATACAATGTAAACACCTATTTTATTGCTGTAATTACCGGCGCTAATAAAATTGCCGGTGATGATATTTTCAAAAACATTAATGCCCAAACACAAAAGGAATTAAAACCATACGTATTGACCTACATTGGTGAATTCGCTTCGTACAAAAAAACATTGAACATTACAGAAAACGATGAACCATACTTTTTTGTATTGGATCAAAATGGTGTGATCTCGTACATAACGTATGGTGCATATACGGCAAAGAAATTAGAAGAGATTGAGGAAGTAGTAAGTACGGACGAGTAAGAATATTTTATTGAAAGCGTTATTACATTATGGAAGTAATTATTCATAGGACAAAAAAAGACTTTTTCCGATTTATAAACTATTGGTCTTTTGAAAGAAAACGAAACATTCGTTTATTAATTTTTATTGCATTGTCGTTGTGGACAACCCCTTCTTTTGAATCTATTATTAAAGGCAATTTTTTCATTAGATTTTTAGTTATTCTAACCGGTTATTTAATATTAATGATTATAGCATATTGTATTAATTTACTCTTGCTGAAAAAAGGCTTCAAAACAAAAAAATCTCTTTTAGAAGAAACAATTGTATCTGTTACAGATGAAGGAATATCTACGAAATCAGTATCTTTTCATAAATTAATACTTTGGGAAGAAATTAATAAAATTGAAAATAGCACAGAATTTATTGTCATACTTCATGGCTTTAGAAGAAATATTCTTATCCCAAAACGTTTTTTTAATTCTCAAATTGAGGCTGACAATTTTTATGAATCTCTTCAAAAAATCTACCTTCCTAAACGCGCCTATTTAAGATCGATAAATGGTAAACATCTTTATAAATGGGCATTTTTAGGACTAATTCCAAACGTTGGCCTGATTTCAGGAGCTATACTCGCATTCAAAGGAATCTTTGTTTTTAAAGATAAAAAATTAACCGTTATCGGCATTGCTAGCATTGCATTTACTTTTATATTTTGGTTTACTCTCCTAAAGATTTCAAACAATAGTCAATCAAATATAGATTTCAGCAATAAGCTTGCAATATCTAAATTAAACGACTTAGTAAAAGACATCGAATATCATAAAATTGGATCTAATATTTATCCTGACAACCTCGAACAATTACATAATAACAACTCATTTTCTCTATTAGACCCAATGAGCTTATCAATGTCTAGTAAAGAAAAATTTGTTTACAAAAAATTAGGTGATAATTATACATTATATTCAACTGGACTGGATCGTATTGCTAATACTAAGGACGATTTATATCCAAGTGATAGTATTGCCAAACCGGGCTTCATAATAGTAAAATAATTCATCATTCTTATATGTATTACACTATAAGGGCTTAAGGTAAATAAAAAGGAATACCTAAATATTTTTTTCATTCTTACTATGAAAAAACTTTTTTCCAATCTTACGTTCTGGGTACTCACCGCAATTATACTGGGTGTATGGATCGGGCATTTTTATCCGGCATGGGCATTGATGTCGGTATTAGATAAACCCATAAAATTAAATCTTTTCATTACTGATATAGAGATCAAAATAACTCTTGCTGAATTTCTCAGCAGTCTGTTTATTTCCATCATAAAAATCTTTATCAATCCCATCATCTTTCTTACCATCACATTAGGTATTGCTTCTATGAGCGACCTGAAAAAAGCTGGTAAGGTAGGCGCAAAAGCTCTGTTGTATTTTGAAATTGTAACAACGTTTGCTCTACTAATAGGTATTGGTGCGGCCTGGCTCATACAGCCAGGTGAAGGAGTTATAACGTCAACGATTGCCGGCGCAGACATCAGTACCTATACCAAGCGGGCAGAAGATTTTAGCTGGCTGCATTTTTTAAAAGACAATGTAACCCTGCAGGTTGTGCTCATTGCAATCATTTCAGGAATCATTTTAAGTAAATATTCAAAACGCCAGCAAATTATTGATTGGCTGCAGCCTGTTTCTAAAACATTATTTAAAGCCTTGCATTATGTGATGCTGCTCGCACCCATCGGTGCTTTCGGAGGTATGGCTTTTACCATTTCAAAATACGGTCTCTCAACATTATTACCTTTAGGCAAACTGATGCTGACGGTATATACCACCATGGCATTATTTATTTTTGTGGTACTGGGATTAATTTTATGGTATTATAAAATCCGGCTTTGGTCATTTTTAAAATACATACGCGAAGAATTACTGATCGTACTTGGTACGTCGTCTTCCGAAGCTGCACTGCCTTCGCTTATGGAAAAGCTTGAACGCATGGGATGTTCCAAGCCGGTTGTTGGTTTGGTTGTACCTGCCGGTTATTCCTTTAACCTCGATGGCACCACCATTTATCTTTCTATGTCGGTTTTGTTTTTAGCACAAGTATTTCATGTGCATCTGGATCTTACACAGATTCTTTCCATCATCGGCATACTTATGATTACTTCTAAAGGTGCAGCTGGTGTAACAGGGAGCGGTTTCATTGTACTGGCTTCTACCTTAACAGCGGTGAAAGTTATTCCGGTTGAAGGTTTGGCACTCTTGCTGGCGGTAGATCGTTTTATGTCGGAAGCCCGTGCCATTACTAATTTTATCGGTAACAGTGTAGCCACCATTTTTCTGGCAAACAATGAAAAAGAATTTGACCACCACAAAATGGAGGAAGTGTTTGGTAAAACGAAACCTTTAAGGTCTTTTTAACAAAGAGTATCAATAACTGATTTGCCTGCAACTAATTAATAAACAGTCCTTACAGGTTTTCTTTACAAACGAGATTACCTCAGAGCTTATCTTTTGTCGCTCGGAGCTAAACTAGTTTACCTTTTTGCTTGTGTAGTTTACTTCGGAGCTTATATAGTTTACCTCGGAACTAATCTGGTTTACTTCAGAGGTAAACTTTCGGACTTCGGAAGTAACCCGGATTACCTTTTTACTTATATAGTTTACTTCCGAGGTAATATAGATTACTTCGGAGCTTATATGGTTTACTTCAGAAGTAAACTTGGGTGTTCCTGTATAAATCAAATTGCATTTCTTACATTTATTTTGTTTCTTAAGTATGTAATAACGAGTAGTCTATATCAAATAACGATTTGATAATTTTAAATAATTACAACAACGGAACTATTAAAATACTTTAGCACTTAATAGCAACACATAAATACTTTTCAACCTAACATTTATATTTCGCATGAAAACATACAAATTATTTGACCCTCAAAAGCTTGGCTCCATAACATTGAAAAATGCGATGGTTATGGCACCTATGACCCGATGCAGAGCTATCGGAAATATTCCAAACGACTTAATGGCAACTTATTACGGACAACGTGCCGATGCCGGGTTGATTATTACCGAAGGAACTTCGCCTTCGCCAAATGGTTTGGGTTATGCCCGTATCCCGGGCATTTATAGTAAAGAACAGGTTGAAGGCTGGAAAAAAATTACTAAAGCCGTACACGATAAGGGCGGCAGAATATTTGTTCAGCTGATGCACACCGGCCGTATCAGCCACATTGCAAATATGCCTGCCGGCTCTGAGATTCTTGCCCCATCAGCAGTGAAACCAGCCGGACAAATGTGGACGGATTCTCTACAAATGCAGGATTTCCCTACGCCAAAAGCAATGAATTTTGACGACCTTGAACAAACAAAAGAAGAGTTTGCTCATGCTGCTTCGAATGCGATCGAAGCAGGTTTTGATGGTGTTGAACTACACGGGGCAAACGGTTATCTGCTTGAACAATTTCTTTCTCCGATCAGTAACCTGCGTACTGATTCTTATGGCGGCAGTATTGAGAACCGCTGCAAATTTGTGCTTGAAGTTGTAGAAACTGTAGCAGATGCCATTGGCATTGAGAAAGTGGGTATTCGTCTTTCGCCTTATGGCGTTGCGAGTGATATGCCACACTATCCGGAGATTGATGTTACGTATGAATATTTATCTCTTGCACTAAACGATATAGGAATTGCCTATATACATCTTGTAGATCACTCGGCTATGGGAGCACCGGCAGTTCCTCTTGAAATCAAACAGAAAATCCGCGCGAGTTTCAGTAAGACAATTATCATGTGTGGCGGATTCAACAAAGAAACAGCTGAAGCAACGATAGAGAGCGGACTGGCAAACTTAATAGCTATTGGCCGTCCGTTTATAAATAACCCCGACCTGGTTGAACGTTTGAAAAAAGATGAAGCACTTGACCAAAATCTGAATATGGACCAGTTCTATACAGCAGATGAAAAAGGCTATACCGATTACCCGGTATTTGCAGGTTAGTTTTACTTAATGATATAAAATAGAAAAGGCTCTTCACTAGAAGAGCCTTTTCTATTTATGATTATTCTAAACAGTTTACACCTTCTCCAATATCGTTCTCCAGCTCGTTTCTTTACGGATCTTCAGACGCAATTCGCTAATCGCAACTCGCTCTTGCTCCATCGTATCACGGTGACGAATTGTTACAGTATTATCTTCCAATGTCTGGTGATCAACCGCAATACAGAATGGCGTTCCGATTAAATCGTTGCGTGTATAACGTTTACCTATCGAATCTTTATCTTCATACGTTACCTTGATATCGTATTTCAATTCGTTATAAATTTCCATCGCTTTTTCCGGTAAGCCGTCTTTCTTTGTGATCGGAAGAATAGCAGCTTTGATCGGTGCCAAGGTCGGATGTAATTTCAAGTACACGCGTTCTTTCAATGTTTCACCTTCGCCGGAAGATTCTTCGGTGTATGCATTACACAATACGGCTAGGAAACATCTGTCTGCACCAACCGAAGTTTCAACTACATAAGGAACATAATTACCAAATGGCTTTCCGGTAGTTTCATCTACATCGTTATCAAAATATTGTTGTTTCTTTTTCGATAATTCCTGGTGGTTACCCAAATCGAAATCAGTACGTGAGTGAATACCTTCCATTTCTTTAAAGCCAAACGGGAATTCAAACTCGATATCTACCGCAGCATTTGCATAGTGCGCAAGCTTTTCGTGATCATGAAACTTTAATTTTTCTGCCGGCAAACCAATTGCTTTATGCCAGTTCATACGTGCCTGTTTCCATTTTTCGTACCATTCCATTTCTGTTCCCGGACGAATAAAGAACTGCATTTCCATTTGTTCAAACTCGCGCATACGGAACGTAAATTGGCGTGCAACAATTTCGTTACGGAACGCTTTACCAATCTGCGCAATACCAAACGGTATTTTCATACGACCTGATTTCTGTACGTTCAGGAAGTTTACAAAAATACCTTGTGCTGTTTCCGGTCTTAAATAAATGGTGCTTGAATCTTCTGCTACTGAACCTACTTGCGTAGAGAACATCAGGTTGAACTGGCGCACTTCTGTCCAGTTTGATGTACCACTTACCGGGCACGTAATTTTTTCATTTGTGATCAGATCCTGTACACCTTTTAAATCATCCGCTTCAAGCAAGCGGGCAAGTTTTTTAACCAGTGCATCGGCTTCTGCTTTTTTACCGGCCGCTTCCATTTGTGCCGCACGCTCTTCTACCAAAACATCAGCTCTGTATCTTTTCTTTGAATCTTTGTTATCGATCATAGGATCGCTGAAACCATCAATGTGGCCGGAAGCTTTCCAGGTTAACGGGTGCATAAAGATAGATGCGTCAATACCAACGATGTTATCGTTTAATTGCGTCATTGCTTTATACCAAACTGTTTTGATGTTGTTTTTCAATTCAACACCCATTTGTCCGTAATCATATACTGCTTGCAACCCGTCATAAATTTCTGATGAAGGAAAAACAAAACCATATTCTTTCGCGTGCGAAACGATTTTTTTCATCAGGCCATTTTCAGCCGGGGCAACTACTTTATTTTCCATGTTACTCGTTATATTACAAAATATTAAATAACTATTTTTATAGGCTTTAATACAGGAGTTGATTCTTTTAAAATTAAATCCATCTCCGGATTAAAATCGTACCATTTAAAATGGTTATTTGTTAAGTTTGCAAATTAAATATGTTTCTATGGCATTGCCTAATAAAAAATCCAAAACAGCTGTCTTTCTGATTAATCTGGGTACACCTGATAGTCCAAATACACCCGACGTGCGCAAATACCTGCGTCAGTTTTTAATGGACAGAAGAGTGATTGATATTCCGTGGTTTAACCGTTGGATGCTGATTAACTTAATCATAGCACCTTTCCGTGCTCCAAAATCGGCACATGAATATAAAAAACTGTGGACCGAAAAAGGCTCACCGCTTATGTTTCATGGTGTTGCAATCAAAGAATTGCTGCAAAAAGCATTAGGCGACGACTATAAAGTTGTACTGGGCATGCGTTACCAGAACCCGTCTATTGAATCGGCTGCTAAAGAGCTGGAAGCCAAAGGCTATAACAAAGTCATTGTACTTCCATTGTTCCCACAATATGCGTCTGCTTCTACCGGTTCTGCTGTTGAAGAAGCCTTACGTGTTTTGGGTAAATGGGAAATTACCCCACACATTGAAGTTGTTTCTAAATTCTTCGATCATCCGTTATTCATTAAAGCCTTTGCTGAAATTGGTCGCAAGTATCTGAATGAAACAACCTGGGATCATATTATTTTCTCGTATCATGGTATTCCGGAAAGACAGATTAAAAAAGCTTCGATCGGCGACCAGTGCAAATTGGGAACCTGCTGTCAGGTATACGGTACACGCAACGAATATTGCTACCGCGCACAGTGTTATGAAACAACAAGGTTATTAGTGCAGGAATTAGGTTTAGCTGAAGGTTCATATTCCGTTTCGTTCCAATCACGATTGGGCAAAACACCTTGGATCAAACCATACACAGATCACAACATTGAAGAACTGGGTAAAGCAGGAAATCAACGTATTTTGTTTTTTTCGCCTTCATTCATTGCAGATTGTTTAGAAACAACGGTTGAAGGTGGCGAAGAATATAAATTACTGTTTGAAGAACATGGCGGTAAAGACTGGCAGCTGGTTGAAAGCTTAAATACAAGTTCAACTTGGGTTGACTGTTTGAAGGATATGGTCGTTAGCAAAAGCTAATAGTGAATGAACTTTACTACGCATAAAAAAGAAATTTCTGAAATCGGTTTTACTGTCATCAACGATATTTATTCTGCTGATGAACGTAAAAATATTATATCAGCAATTGAGCAAGTAGATAAAACAAACCCAACATTCAGAAGTTCTGCAGACCTTTTTGCAATCAGACAATTTTTAAAAGAAATTCCTGACTGCATTCCACTTATTTTTAATAGCACGCTCAACGCTGTCATTAAAGATCTGTTTGGTGAAAATTATTTCGCAGTAAAATCAATTTATTTTGATAAGCCTGAAGGTTCAAACTGGTTTGTATCTTATCATCAGGATTTAACTATTTCTGTAAATAAAAAAGTAGACTTGCCGAATTTCGGACCATGGACGGTAAAGCAAAACCTATTTGCTGTACAGCCACCATTGGATTTTTTGAAAAACATATATACAATACGCATTCATCTGGATCATACAGATGAATTCAATGGCGCATTAAAAATTATTTCTGAATCTCACTTGAAAGATATTTACAGACCCGAACATATTAATTGGAAAGTTGAAACAGAAATTACTTGTAACGTATCTGAAGGTGGAATTATGATTATGAAACCTTTATTGCTTCATAGTTCAAGTAAAACAACAAATAACAAAAAGAGACGTGTTATTCATATTGAGTTTTCAAATCAGGAATTACCCGACGAAATAGAATGGTCTGAACGAATGAATCTATAATGGTTAAAAAAAGAATTCAGGAAATTGATGCACTCAGAGGTTTTGCTGCTGTAGCTGTGGTTTTATTTCATTTTGCTTTAGGTAAAGATGAATTAAAATATGGTTTTAATATTGGCTTCACCGGAGTAGATCTGTTTTTTATTATCAGCGGCTTTGTAATTTTTCTTTCTATACAAAACAGTAAAGACTGGAAAACATTTTTATGGAACAGATCTGTTCGTCTATACCCGGCTTATTGGGTGTGTGTAACAATCACGACGCTTTTAATCATTTTCAAAAATCAGTCTATTTATTTTACCAAAGAACCCTTCGAATTTTCAAATAACATATTGCTGAAATATGCAGCCAATATGACCATGTTTAATTATTATTTAAAATTTGATTACATCGATCAACCTTACTGGACCTTAACAATTGAACTTTGCTTTTATTTATTGATTGCATTTTTCCTGTTCACAAAACGCATTAAACATATTGAAGCAATAGGAGCTCTTCTCATATTCACCTGTTTTACTTGTTCTTTTGATTTCATAACAACCAATTTTATCGGTCATAAGATTATTATGCTGATTCCTATAATTAAGTTTTTCCCTTTATTTTATTCAGGTATACTTTTATATTTAATGAAATTTGAAAAAATTACACCAAAACGATTTTTGCTTTTTTTGCTGTCAATGATCGTTCAGTGCGCTATATTTTATAACAACGATAGTCCTCCGGGTTTCATCAATTTTTATGAATACGCCCTTTCATTAATCTGTATTTACGGTGTTTTTATTTTATATCTGTTTAATAAGCTTTCCTTTATAATAAATGGTGTAACAATTTGGCTCGGGAAAATTTCTTACAGCTTATATCTTATTCATCAATACCTTGGCGTATCCATTATCCTTCCTTTTCTAATGGATAATCTGGGCTTAAATTTCTGGGTATCTGGATTGCTGGCGCTGATATTGCTTTTAGTAATTGCAACGGTCATTCATAGATATATTGAAAAGCCGGCATTACTTCATTTTAAAAAATAAGTTTGATTTTTACTTATAAAATTTCTGAATCACTATACACACATACTCCACATCTTCTTTCTTCATGCCGGTATAAATCGGCAAACTCAAAATAGTTTCTGATAATTTTTCTGTGACAGGTAAGCTTCCTTTTTTCAGGTTTAAAAAACTGTATGCTTTCTGCAAATGTGGTGGCACAGGATAATGGATTCCTGTTTGAATACCGTGCTTCGTTAAATGTTCTTTTAATTCATCCCGCTGTTTTGTTTGTATTACAAATTGATGAAAGATGTGCTTACAAAAATCCGGTGTAACAGGAAGAATAATTTCTTCCGCGTCTTTTAATAAATCAAAATACAACGCGGCAAGACCAATACGTTCTTCGTTCCAGCGATCGAGGTGTTTTAATTTTATCGACAACACACCTGCTTGTATTTCGTCCAACCGTGAATTTACTCCTGTGGTTTCGTAATAATATTTTTCTTCCGAACCATAATTGCCAAGCAACCGAATGCTGTGGGCCAATGCAACATCATTGGTTGTTATGGCTCCGCCATCACCATAGGCACCAAGCGGTTTCACCGGATAAAAACTTGTGGCATTAACAATTCCGAAGCTTCCCGTTTTTTTATTTTTATAGGTGGACCCGTGCGCCTGTGCATTATCTTCAATTATATGTAAACCATGCTTTTCTGCAAGATGTATAATTGCATCCATCTCACAAGGTAAACCATATAAATGTACCGGAATGATCGCTTTTGTTCTGGAAGAAATTTTTGAAAGAATCGTTTCAGCGGTAATATTAAATGTGCGTGAATCAGGTTCGGCTAGTATTGGTATGGCGTCTACTTGTGTAATAGCCAGTAAAGTTGCTATAAAACTATTGGCTGGTACAATTACTTCATCTCCTTTTCCAATTCCCAAAGCCCGCAATGAAAGGGTCAGTGCATCCAATCCATTGCCTGCACCAACACAGTGTTTTACCGCATGATATGCAGCATACTCATGTTCGAACTGTGTAAGGTGCTTTCCTAAAATATACCAGGCATCTGCATGAAGCTCTTTATAAAAAGATTGAACTTCATGTTCAATTTCCTGATTCTGATTAGCAAGCGTATAAAAAGGAATGTGTTTCATAAGAAAATGAAAAGCCGAAAAAACAAGTTGTCGGTCTGCTTTTCGATACATGAGTTTACATTAATTTCTTAGAAATAAAAAACTCCTGACGAAGCCAGGAGTTTTTATCTGTTAATTATTTATCGGAATAAGAATCGGCATAGAAGATACTTTAACTTCTTCCCAGGTACCCAGATAGGTTTTACGCATAACCTTTTTAGGTGTCACAATAATCATATCTTTATCTTGTAACGAATTAGATATCCCTCCCATATTTAAAAATTCCTGAGGTGCATTCTGTGGCTGCAAACCCTGAGCAGGCCTTTTACCTCTTCCGAAATATACTTCCCATTCAACAACTTTATAAGTAGCATCTTCCGGTTGACTTTCTGCAAATTCTGCATTCGGAACAGCTTTTATAGAAATGGATTTTAGTTGTGATGATGCTATTCCCGTTTTAAGATTTACAGGTTGCCCATTTACACGTACCTCAATTGTTGGTTTAGGAATCGCTTTTACTTTGAACGTCTCATCGCCTATATATTGCCCTTTGTTGTAAACTGCAATTTTTGTGATTGCAGTATTCGGGATAATGTATACACGGCCTTTGGTTCCTGTTGATTTTATCGTTGCACCTATTGCTTTAAATTCGGGATTGTATTCTGCACCCAAGGCAGGTATCATAATATCAACTTTATTACCGCAATTAAAATACAAGCCGGTCTGCGCCGCCGATTGAATCTGTATCACCGGTTTTACTACATAGTATTCTTCATTGACAGTATATATTGTATCTCTTCCATCCGGTGTTTTTACTCTGATTTGTGCCGTCCAGGTTTTCTTCAACAATCCATCTACTGAGTAGGCACCGCCGCCTGCCAGAAAATTATACGAACCAACACCATCGCCATTTACAGTAAGCGGTTGTGCACCAACATTCATTTTTGGTAATTGAGAAGTTGATGTCGCTGCCATCATAACTTCTGCTTCATATCTGGTACCGGCAGGCACATACTTGCTTTTTGCCCGAACAACCGGCAGTAGCTTATTTACTTTGTAATCACCTAAACCAACCGTTGTAAGATATTGATTCATCAACGTGCTTTCAATATTCGTAACTTTCGTTTCCAGATCACTTACTACTGCCATCGCCGCAACCAAAGGTGTCTGTGCAAAATTCACTTGTGCAAAATCTTTATTTTTCTGATCAGCATTGTTTTTATATATAGGATCATCTTTTGCATCTAATGCAAATGGAGCAAACTTTATTTTCGAAGACGCATTTACAAACGCTACATATTCATTTAATTTATTTTGAAGTTCGTACGCCTTTCCATTTGATTTGTTTGTACCAAGCATATACACTTCTACTTCGGTTTCTTCTTTCGCACCTTTCAGATTTCCATCTTCATCATAGCCTCCGGTTTTCACAATCAGTTCGGTTTTTAGTTTTTCCATATAAGCCCTCATCGCTTCGGTCTTTTCGCGTAATGCCTGTGCATTTTTTGCAAGCAACACTTCATCGCTCCGGTTTCCTCTTTCTTTAACGGCTTCCTTAATATCTTTCAACCGATCGCCGTTATAGATCGATGCATTCGTTACACTTGTTTCAATGCTTTCATTTAATGCATAAAACTTTTCAATAACTGCTGAACTTACCTGCAAGGCAAGCAGCGCTGTTAGCACTAGGTACATCATACCAATCATGCGTTGTCTGGGTGTTTCTTTTCCTGTTGCCATAATTCAAACCTGTTTAGTTTTTATAAGCAAAAGTTTTTTTGCTTTGATTGAATAATGGTGCGATACAAAAAAAGATACAGCTTCACGAAAAATATTTTTTATGAAAATGTCTTCGAAATATTTTCTTTGTTTTTTCTGTAACTAAAAATAATACGCTGCATTATGCTTTTCATAAAACACTGTTCTTATGAAAACACCTGTCATTTATTTCTCAATAGTTTTTGTTGCTTGCATAAGCTGTACACCGATGAACCGAACCATTGGCATACGTCAGGTATATACATATCCTGAAAAAAAGAGTTTTGCAGAACGACGGCTTCCTGATCTGACTTCGATCTTATCAACTCCCTCACAGGTTTTTATGATTGAATCTTCTGCAGACACTATTCTGTATGGAAGGGAAGGAACAATTATTTCTATCCGACCGTCTTGTCTGCGCATTGATTCTTCATTTTTTTTATATGAAGGAAAAATAAAAATCGAGTTGAAGGAATTGTATACAAAAGAGGCGTTACTAAGAGAACGTGCCTGCACAGTCTCGAACGGAAGTATGTTAGAGAGCGACGGATCTATATACATAAATGCTTATTCTGATAACGGTGCTAAACTTTCTATTGATTGCGATGATGCTATTCAGATCCGCTTGCCCAAAGAGGTTAAAGAAAACATGGCTTATTTTGAAGGTGAAAAAGATGAAAACGGAAATATGAATTGGACAGTAAGCGATTCAATTCTCCCGGTGTATGAAAAGGAGGAAACGTATTATGAGTATAAAGATTATAAGGGGGAAGAAAATTTTATGATTCGGGTAAGCGAAACCCAAAACGAAGCTGAAACCTATTTTTTTTCTATTAAAAACTTCGGTTGGATTAATTGTGACCGTTTTTACGAAGATTCCAGAGAGAAAAAAGATTTCATCGCACAATTTATTTTGCCTTCAAACGAAAAAAATGTTGCCGAATCCTATAACTATATTGTCTTTGATTCGTTGATGAGTGTAATCCCTATTTATAAGGATGCTTCCGGACATTGGGTTTGTCCGAATTTACCTCTTGGAGAAGCAATTACCTGCATTTCGATTCAAAAAGCAGGAAATAGGCTATATTATGGTTCAAGAAAAACCCACGTAGGTAATTGGGTACTTACGGTTAGATTACAAGAAATAAAAGAACAGGAATTAGAAAAATTGTTGGAATTAACTCTTTAATAGAGTAATTTTAAACGTATATGCATGTGTGTTTTTGACATAAAAAGCCTTTAATCAAGGTTTTAATTGAAAAAATTTTAATGTGTATATAGCTGTTTATGAACTGTGTCTAAATTCAATTATCAAATTTCCTTTGAATTGTTGGATTTTAGATATAATGTGGATAAATTAGCACACTGAATTGGAAAAGACTATCTATTAATTAAACAGGTTATGAAGAAAATGAATCATGTTATTAAACATGCGGTTATTCTAGTAGCGGGTGTTTCACTTCTTTTTTCGTGTAACAAAGGGAACCCTACTAGTATTAATCCGGGGAAAGCAAGTACTACAACAGGAATGGCTTTCAACGAAGAAAATGGCTATCAGGTAGCTGACTATGCTGGTCAACCAGAAGGTCCAAACTTGGTATACATCGAAGGTGGTCGTACCGTTCTAGGTTCTTTTGAAGAAGATTTGATGAAAAACGGTGACAATGTTGAAAGAACAGTTACTGTTGCATCTTTCTATATGGATGAAACAGAAATTGCAAACATCCACTGGTTAGAATATTTATTTTATGTTCAACGTGACTCATCTCAGGAGTTTTATGAGTCTGCTTTGCCAGATACAACTGTGTGGGCATCTGAACTTGCATACAACGATCCATACGTAGATCACTATTTCCGTTATCCTGGTTTCCGTTATTTCCCGGTTGTTGGGGTTAACTGGATCCAAGCAAACGATTATTGTGTATGGCGTACAACTGTAGTGAACAATCAACTTGCACAAAATGCAGGTATTGATGTTCCTGAAGGTGGTGGCCGTATTCCATTGGAATCTGGTGTAGTTCTTCCAAACTACCGTTTACCATCTGAAGCTGAGTGGGAATATGCTGCTCAAGCACTTATCGGTAACCAGTGGTTAGATGAAAACCAAACACACAAACGTTTATATCCATGGGATGGTCACGCATTGCGTAACCCTTATGGAAAACAAATGGGTATGTTCCTTGCAAACTTTAAAAGAGGTCGTGGTGACTATGCTGGTATTGCCGGTAAGTTGAACGATGGTGCAATGATCACTACTTACATCTACGAATTCCCACCAAATGACTTCGGTTTATATTGCATGGCTGGTAACGTAAACGAATGGGTTTACGATGTTTACCGTCCATTATCTTTCGAAACATTTGATGATTTAAACCCACTACGTCGTAACGGTTTCTTAGATGAAGAAAAAGGATATGACAAAGCTGGTTTCCAATCTTTAGTTGATGACCACGCTCGCGTATACAAAGGTGGTTCTTGGAAAGATGTTGCTTACTGGATGTCTCCTGGAACAAGAAGATATTTAGCTGAAGATTCTTGTACTGCTACAATCGGTTTCCGTTGTGCAATGATCCAAGCAGGAACAAACTATTAATAGATAGATCTTATTCATAAAAAATCCCGTCCCGAATACATCGGGACGGGATTTTTTATTTTACACCATTCTGTTTTATAACTAATCGGCGACCATAGCAAGAAGCGCAACGCTTACTTTTGATGCGCCTGCATTTTTCAATAACATTCCGCAAGCCTCTAATGTGGCCCCGGTGGTAAGTACATCATCAACCAATAAAATATGTTTGCCTTGAATTTTATCTATATTCCGGATAGCATACACGAGCTTTACGTTTTCAAATCTTTTTGTACGCTTACTTCTGGCCTGCACAAATAAATTTCTTTTCCGGTATAAAACACGTTCTTCAATCGGCAACAACATTATCTGCTGGATACCTTCAGCAATCTTGGTTGCCTGATTGTACCCACGTTTTCGCATTTTAGATTTATGTAACGGAATTGGAACAATTAAATCAATGTTTGCTGCATCCATAGATTCTTTGATCCGGTCTGTCCAGATCATCGCAAGACGTACTGCAACATCCGGAGCATCGCCATATTTAATCGCATGTAAAATTTTTTGTGTTTTATTTTTCGAATCAAACAACAGATACGCCCAGACAAATGATGGTCTTAATTCAATAGATAAACGCAAGTACAGAGAGTCAGGCGAATAATCGTCATGTACAAGAGGCAATGTGCTTAAACATGCTGCACAAACATCTGTTTCTCCCTGATATAGACCGCTGTCGCAAACAATACAATGTGGTGGAAATAATACATCCGACAAGCAGCCGGTTATATCTCCGACGCTTTTTAAAAGTTTTTTCATAAAAATGATTCCTTAGCTAATTGGTTTGTTAAATTAGTATTTCCTTTGATAAAAAGTATATGGAATTTGAAGATCTTGATCTAAATAAAGACTGGAAGCGGTTGATGTACTTCTTTATCCGCACTACCGGAAAAAAACCAACGACCAATACGCTCCTGTTTTTGATTGGAGTAAATGAACTGGGCAAAGGTAAAAAGGCATTTTCAAAAGAAGAAAAACAAGATCTGATGCATATTGCTACATGCAAACTGCTAAGTCTTTCAGGCTATTACGAATGGGAAGGCTTAGATTCAGATGGTTGGCCACATTATAAAGTCATCAAACCGGTTCCTAAATTATCTCTTGAAGAACAGGAAGATTTATTAAAGTTTCACATGATCGAATATTTTGAAGAACATATTCGTGATGAACGCCAACGCGAAAAAAACACAAAAAATACTGCTAACCTTAAACCAATCATCAAACCCAAATCTTCTGAAAACGATTTATCTGATTCTTCAGCAGAATAAAATAATATACGAAAATTCAACGTATGAAAATAATTACTTATAATGTTAACGGTATCCGTTCGGCAATAACCAAAGGTTTGTTAACATGGGTTAACGCAACAGCCGCAGATGTTTTGTGTTTTCAGGAAATCAAAGCATCTACGGATCAGATTGATGTTGATGCATTTAAGGCCATGGGTTATACAACATATGCGTTTCCCGCTCAGAAAAAGGGCTACAGCGGTGTTGCCATTTTCACAAAAGAAATACCCAAACATGTTGAATATGGTTGTGGAATAGAAAAATACGATTATGAAGGTCGTGTTATACGGGCCGATTATTCAGACTTCTCTATTCTCAATGTTTATATGCCTTCTGGCTCAAGTGGAGAAGACCGGCAACAATTTAAATTTGAATGGATGGATGATTTTTTCATTTATGTTTCGGAATTACGAAAAAATTTTCCAAATTTAATTGTCTGTGGTGATTACAATATCTGCCACAAACCAATAGACATCCATAATCCCAAGTCTAATGCTAAAACTTCGGGGTTTCTTCCTGAAGAACGTGATTGGATGAGTAAACTATTCGATTCGGGTTTTATAGACGCTTTCAGATATTTTAATCAGGAACCCCATCACTATACCTGGTGGAGTTATCGTGCCGGTTCGCGCGGAAAAAATTTAGGTTGGCGGATTGATTACCATGCCGTAACGAAAGAAATGGAATCAAAATTAAAACGCGCTGTAATTTTGCCTGATGCCGTACATTCTGACCATTGTCCGGTTTTAGTAGAAATTATGTGTTAATAAATTTGTTTCTATTCAAAAATTGGTATATTGCTATACTAAAAATCAACGTTTATACGACTCATACGTATAAGCCAAAAAAGCTAATTGAGTACATTATAATTTCTCACGATACAATGAAAAAATCGTTACTACCACTTTTACTTGCAGTCCTTGTTATGGGATCCTGTTCGAATGATAAGGATGGAAAATCTGAAAATGCTGAAGCATTAATAGAAGCCAAAGGCGGTAAATATTCCGGTGGAATTTTTAAATACAATGAAGCAGAATTTCTTAAAAATTTATTCCCTCATAACATTACGGACGCTACTTCATACAGAATAGCATCTCAAGTATATGAAGGGTTAATGAAATTTACACAAGACTCTCTTCATCTTACAACAGGGCTTGCAGAAAGCTATACTGTTGATGAAACAAAAACAGTTTACACATTTAAACTTCGTAAAGGAGTATTCTTTCACGATAACGCTTGCTTTCCTGAAAGCAAAGGCCGTGAATTTACTGCTGAAGATGTGAAATATTGTTTCAGCTTATTATGTACATCTAACCCTCAGCAAAACCAAGGGTTCAGCATGTTTCAAGGAATACTTAAAGGTGCTGATGCTTATTATGAAGCAAGTACCGGCGGTAAAAAACCAGCCTTTGAAGTAGAAGGTATTAAAGTAATTGATCCATATACTATTGAGTTTTCTTTAATCGAACCAAACTCTATTTTCTTATACAACCTGGCTCGTCCTTTCACATTTATCTTTGCTAAAGAAGCATATGAAAAATACGGTCAGGAAATGCGTGTTAAAGCTGTTGGTACAGGACCTTTCGTTATTTCAAGCGTAGACGAAGGAACATCTGTAAATCTATTAAGAAACCCGAAATACTATTTGAAAGATGAAGAAGGTACACAACTTCCATATTTAAATGGTATTGCAGTAAAATTCTTAAAAGATCGTAAAATTGAATTGATCGAATTTAAGAAAGGCAACTTCCACATGATGTATCGTCTTCCAACAGACTTCATTATTGATATTGAAGAACAATCTGTTAAGAAGACAGGTGAATACGGAATGTATGAATTACAGAAGAATGCTGAGATGGCTGTTCACTTCCTTTCTTTTGCTAATCAAGGAAAAATGTTCAACAACGTTAACCTTCGTAAAGCCATTTCTTTTGGTATCGACAGAAAAATGATTTTGGATAAAGTATTAGATGGCGAAGGCGATGCACCAGGTTTCTGGGGTATTACACCGGTAAACGTTTTCCCTGAATACAATGCAAAATCAATTACAGGATATACATTGAATTTAGATTCAGCAAATTATTACCTTAAAAAAGCAGGCTTCAAAAGTGGTGCTGATGTTCCTAAAATTGTTTTAGAGCTTAACTCAGATGGCGGAAGAAACGAAGCAGTAGCAAACGAAGTAAGAACACAATTAAAAAACAATCTAAACATCACAATTGAAACAAATGTAGTAACAACTGCTACGTTAATTGATAATATGATTGGCGGTAAATCAGATTTATTCAGAGTAGGTTGGATTGCTGATTATCCAAGTCCTGAAAACTTCTTATGGTATCTGTACGGTAAAAATGTTCCTGCCAATGCTTCAACATCTTCTTATCCAAACATGGCTCGTTACAAAAACAGCAAGTTTGATGAATTGTATGAACAAGGCTTAAAAGCTCAAACAACTGCAGAAGCATATAAATATTTCTTAGAAGCTGAAAAAGTTGCCATGACTGAGGCTCCTATCGTAGTATTATGGTACGATGAAGCATACAGATTAATGCAACCGACGGTTAAAAACTTCCCTAACAACGCAATGCAATACAGAGATTTCACATCTGTTTATTTAACTCCGCCAAAAGCTGAAGCAAAATAATAGCATGCTGAATTCTTCGTTGTAGACGAAAGATCATTTAAAAACCCGTAATAATTTCTACTGAAATATTACGGGTTTTTTATCATATTTTAATAATTGAAATTGAACAGCGTTATAGTAACATGATGCATGGTAATAATACATATGATGAGCTATTAATTAATCTTAGAAAATACAAGAAGAAGTATTATCTAAACAGATTGGTACGTGGATCGTTGATTACCATTGGGCTTGTATCAACTGTCTTTTTAGCCTTAGCTCTGACAGAACATTATGGCCGGTTCAACAGCTTTGTCCGTCTATCCTTCCTTATTGTTCTTACTGGAAGTGTTGCCTATACATTAGTCGGCTGGATAATAAACCCTATCATTAAACTTCTTCAGTTAGATAAATCGCTCTCAAATGAGGAAGCATCTAAGCAGATCGGAGCATTTTTTCCGGAGATCAAAGACAAGCTTACCAATACCTTACAATTGCATGCGACGAATACAGATTCTGCTAATAATGATCTGATTCTGGCAAGCATCCAGCAAAAAACAAAAGAGCTGAATACATTCACATTTGCACGTGCAATTGATATATCTGAAAACCGTAAATATTTACGCTATGTATTGCCTCCTATTTTTCTAATAATCATTTTATTAGTAGTTATACCAACTTTGTTAACAGAGAGTGCAAACCGTATAATTAAATACAATAACCAATTTTTAGAACCTGCACCATTCACATTCAACATTTTGAATAAAAATCTGGCTGCATATAAAAACCAAGACCTCGAAATTGAGCTTGAATTAACCGGCGAAGAAATTCCGGATCAGTGCTACATTTTGGTACATAATCAACGCTATAAACTAAAGCGAAAAAGTAGCGGAACATTTATATATGACTTCAAGAATGTTCAGCGAAATGAGATATTTCAATTTGAAGCTGCAGGATTCTCCTCAAAGGAATATGAGCTTGAGGTAAGTGTTAAGCCGGATATTAAAGGCTTAGATATCTTCTTGCAATTCCCTGCATATCTTAAAAAACCATCAGAGTCCATAAAAAATGGCGGAAATTTAACCATTCCTGAAGGAACCACAGCCACGTGGAACATTGAAACCATTCATACGGATGAATTATTAATGATATTTGAAAGCGATAAAAATCGTTCGATAAAAGGGGGAAAAGATGGGGGTATGTTTGAGTTCAGAAAAGCCTTCCGAAACGATGATAAATACTCCATAGTAATAAACAGCTCTAAAAATGCTCAAATAGCCCCGATTCAATATACACTACATGTCATTAAAGATCAGTACCCTGGCATTGTTGTAGAAGAATTCCGCGACTCAACTTTAATGCAAGAAATTCAGTTTGGTGGTTCATTGTCAGATGATTATGGAATAAATCGCTTGCAATTACAGTACGCCATCAAAGATTCTGATAAGAAAATAATTAAAAAAGGTACCAAACAGGTTCCTGTTGAAGCCGGAAAACCCAATCAAACATTTTATTTCAAATGGAGTATTGATTCTGTTCAGATCACACCCGGTCAGGAATTGGAATATTATCTGGAAGTATTTGACAATGACGGAGTAAATGGATCAAAAAGTACAAAATCTGCCCTTTTCTCCTGGAAAATTCCTTCTGAAGAAGAGTTAAATCAGGAATTAAAAACGGCTTCAAGTTCCACGTCAAACCAATTTCAGGATGTAGCAGAGCAGGCAAAACAATTGCAAAAGGAAATGCAGCAACTGGAAGAGCGTTTAAAAACGAAAAAACAGCTCAGCTGGCAGGATAAAAAAGCCATGGAAGAAATGGTTAAAAAGCACAATGAGCTTGAAAAAGACCTGCAGCAGTTAAAAGAAAATCTGAATAAGCTTCAGGAAAAACAGGATAAATTTGATCCGGCATCTCAGGAATTGGCTGAAAAAATGAAGCAATTAGAGAAGTTGATGAATGAATTGCTGGATGATGAAACTAAAAAAATGATGGCAGAACTGGAAAAACTGCTTCAGGAAAATGCCCGCAAAGAAGATCTGGAGAAAGCATTAAAGAACCTTACTAATAAAGACAAATTTTTAGAAAAAGAGTTAGAGCGGAACCTTGAAATTTTCAAGCAAATGCAATTTGAGCGCACTCTTGAGAACAACATCCAAAAACTTGAAGAGCTTACAAAGAAACAAGAGGATTTGTCGGAAAAGACTTTGGAACAGAAAACACCTAAAGAAGAATTAGAAAAAGAGCAGGAAGGGTTAAACAAGGAATTTGATCAACTTCAGGAAGAAATGAAAAAACTTGAAGAGATGAACAAAGAACTTGAAAATAAAAAACCGCTTGAGAATCTTGAGCCGGAAGAGAAAGGCATTGAAGAAGAAATGAAAAACAGCAGTGAGCAGCTGCAAAACAATCAGAATAAAAAAGCCGGATCTTCTCAAAAAAATGCAGCAGAAAAAATGAAGAAAATGTCCGAGAAAATGCAGGAAATGCAGGAAAGCATGCAGGCGGAAGAGGCTTCTGAAAACATGAGAGACCTGCGCCAGATTTTGGACAATTTACTTCATGTGTCGTTTGATGAAGAAAATTTAATGAAGGAATTCCGGAAAGTTCAGCAATCTGACCCAAGATATATAGCCTTAGGACAACAACAATTAAAGCTGAAAGACGACAGCAAAATAATCAAAGACAGCTTGTATGCGCTGGCCAAACGTGTCCCTCAGATCGAAGCTTTTGTAACAAAAGAGGTAATAGCCATGAACCAACACATGGATGCTGCCGTACAACATATTAAAGAACGTCGGCCGGATCTTGCTGCTTCGGATCAGCAGTACGCAATGACATCTATGAACAATCTTGCATTGATGCTGAATGAAGTGTTAAAACAAATGCAACAGGAGATGGCAAGTATGCAGCCCAAAATGGGAAATGCTCAATGCAACAAACCTAAGCCAGGGTCTTCGGGAAAACCGAAACCAGGTAATATGAGTCAGATGCAACAGCAATTGAGTGATAAAATTGAGCAACTGAAGAAAAGCGGGTTAAGCGGTAAAAGTTTGTCGCAAGAATTGGCAAAGCTTGCTGCAGAACAAGAAGCACTGCGCAAATCATTGCAGGAGATGGAAAAGATGATCAAAGAGCAAGGGGGAAAACCAGGCAATGAAATGAAGCAGTTAAGCGATATGATGGAGCAAACAGAACGTGATCTGGTAAATAAAAACATTACCAATGAGACAATCATGCGTCAGAGAGAAATTCAGACACGCTTGCTCGAAGCAGAAAAGTCGATGAGAGAAAGAGACTGGGACAATACAAGAGAGTCAAAAACTGCTACGCAAAAACCAAATGTTTATCCGCCTTCATTAGAGAAATATCTAAAGGCTAAAGAAAAACAAGTTGAACTTATTAAAACCAACCCACCTTCCTATACCCCCTATTTCAAAGAAGAGATAGATGATTATTTTAAGGTTCTTGATTAGCATTCAATACAACAAATGCCGTTTAATTTACATTCTTTTCAAATGACCTTAGACTTATTTTGTTATTAATTATCAATGAAATAACTTGCACTACATTTTAGAAAACACATGGAATCCTTGCGCATACAGATCCCTTCATTAGTAGAAAACATTCGCATTGTTGAAAGTTTTATTGATAATGTTAAAGACACTTTTGAAATAGATGATGACATCTATGGCAACATTATGGTTGCTATAACCGAATCAGTTAATAATGCTATTCGTCATGGAAATAAAGAAGACAATAGAAAGAACGTAACATTAACGGCATCCTGCACAGAAAATGTGTTGGTGTTTACTGTTGAAGATGAAGGTCCAGGGTTTAATCCGGATACATTACCTGATCCGACTGCCCCGGAAAATCTTGAGAAGATAGGTGGTCGAGGGATTTTTTTAATGAAGCACTTAGCCGATGAGGTTAAGTTTTCAAATGATGGCCGTAAAGTAGAATTAACATTCTTTAACAATTAGTCTTGAAAGAAGAATCTATCTTCTTTTTTAACGAAGACACTTCGTATCAATTAAGACAACGTACAGAAATACGTTCTTGGTTAAAAACAATTGCTAAAAAAGAAAAGTATTCAATCTTAGAACTAAACTATATTTTTTGTTCGGATGAATACCTGCTTCAGATAAACAAAGATTTTTTAGATCACGATTACTATACCGATATTATTACTTTCGACAATAGCGAGCTTAAAGGAAAGATAGAAGGTGATATTTTTATTAGCATTGATCGTGTAAAAGAAAATGCCCAGCTACAACACACAAGCCTTAAAGATGAACTTCATCGTGTATTGGTACACGGACTGCTTCATTTAACTGGTTATAAAGATAAAACAGCCAAGGAAAAGGAAATCATGCGGAAAAAAGAAGACGCGTCTTTATCTTTGCGTAGCTTCTAAACAGCACTTATTATTCTTCAATAATTGGTTCTGATTTCTGTCTCATGAATGAATAGATGAAATTGAAACCCATTACAACCAGAATGTGTTTGTCTTTGCAACAAGTTTTGTTTCTGCTTAATCTTACTAATAATTGTTATTAATGCATTTATTGGTTTAAAGAAAAACACAAGCTCTGCTCTGATTGAAAAGAAAGCGCAAAAGCGAATAGATTGTTCCACGTGAAACATTTAGCTGAATCAGAGGAAATATTAATTGGTAGAGAATGCTTCTTAGAAACTCTCTTTATAAATAAAGGAAAAGACAAGGTGAAGGCAAAATGTTTCACGTGGAACATTTTCAATTAGGGCATTACTCTTGCAACGAAGTGATATGTTCCACGTGGAACGTCGTTATAAGAAAAGCAATAATACAGATTGTTTCACGTGGAACAATACACAATAAATAAATGACAAAAGGATATGTTTCCTGAATATGATGTAATAGTAGTTGGTGCTGGACACGCAGGTTGTGAAGCGGCTGCGGCTGCGGCTAATATGGGCTCTAAAGTATTGCTTGCAACAATGAATATGCAAACAATAGCCCAAATGAGCTGTAATCCGGCCATGGGTGGTGTAGCAAAAGGACAAATAGTTCGTGAGATTGATGCCTTAGGAGGTTTGTCTGGAATTGTATCCGACAAATCAATGATACAGTTCAGAATGTTAAACCGTTCAAAAGGCCCTGCTATGTGGAGCCCTCGTTCGCAGAATGACAGACATATGTTTGCCTGGGAATGGAGAATGCAGTTGGAAGCATTACCTAATGTTGACTTCTGGCAAGAAATGGTCTCAGGTTTGATTGTAAAAGACGGAAAAGTATGTGGGGTAAGAACCGGACTGGGTATTGAGATCCCTTGTAAATCTGTAGTACTAACAAACGGCACATTCCTGAACGGGATCATACATATAGGAGAAAAACGTTTAGGAGGCGGAAGAACAGGAGAGAAGGCAGCAACAGGTATAACAGAGCAATTAGTTGAACTAGGCTTTGAAAGTGGCAGAATGAAGACGGGAACGCCTCCCAGAGTAGATGGAAGAAGTTTAAACTATGCCATAATGGAAGAGCAGGCAGGAGATGAAAACCCATCAAAGTTCTCTTATTCAAAACAAACTACTCCATTGGTAAAACAGCGTTCCTGCCACATAACCTATACCAATCAGGCAGTACACGAAACATTAAAAGAAGGATTCGACCGTTCTCCTATGTTCACAGGGAGAATTAAAGGGTTAGGCCCGCGTTACTGCCCATCCGTAGAAGATAAGATTAACCGGTTTGCAGATAAAGAAAGACACCAGATCTTTGTTGAGCCGGAAGGCTGGAATACTGTAGAAGTATATGTAAATGGTTTCTCAACTTCCTTACCGGAAGATGTACAATACAAAGCACTGACTAAAATTGCCGGATTTGAACACGCAAAAATGTTCAGACCGGGCTACGCCATAGAATACGATTACTTTCCACCTACACAGCTTCAATTAAGCCTGGAAACCCGGTTGGTTAAAAACCTTTTCTTTGCCGGACAGATAAACGGAACAACGGGATATGAAGAAGCCGCTTGTCAGGGATTAATGGCTGGTATCAATGCACACAAATCTGCTAAAGAAGAAGAACACCTGATCTTAAAAAGATCGGAGGCATACATTGGTGTATTGATTGATGACTTGGTAAACAAAGGTACAGAAGAACCTTATAGAATGTTTACATCAAGGGCTGAATATAGAATTCTGCTTAGACAAGACAATGCAGACTTGCGATTGACTCCAATCGGATATGGTATTGGTTTAGCTAAAGAAGAAAGATACCAGGATATGCTGATAAAGAAATCGCAGAGTGAAAAACTGGTTGAGGAAATTAAAAATACCAAAATACAACCAGAAATAGCTAACCCTATATTAGAGGAGAAAGATTCTGCAGCTGTTCGGGAGAAAGTAACACTATACAATTTGCTAAAAAGACCCAATATGGAAATCGAGGGCTTTGCAGAAAAAGTAGAAGAGATAAAAACCTTAATTGCCCCTTACACACAGGAAGAAGTTGAACAGGCGATGATAGAGGTTAAATACAGAGACTATATAGACAAGGAAGAGCAGATGGCTCAAAAAATGACGCAATTAGAAAACCTCGTATTGAATCCAGACTTCGACTATAAAAAGATACAAGCTCTATCTCTGGAAGCTCGGGAAAAATTAAGCAGATTAAAACCAACAACACTCGGACAGGCATCCAGAATAAGTGGAGTTAATCCATCTGATATATCAATATTAATGATTTACATGGGAAGATAATATGGCTAAACAAATTACGACTTGCAATTATTGTGAATGTGATGATTTAAATTCAATATTAAAAGTGCGCGATCTAAGTGTAACAAAAGAGAATTTTGAATTGTTGGAATGTTTTTGCTGTGGATTGATACATACAAATCCTCAGCCGGAACCACAGGAAATAGGAAAATATTATCAATCTGAAGACTATATTTCGCATACAGATACTAAAAACGGATTCATAAATAGCTTATACCACTTAGCAAGAAAGTGGACGCTAAATAGAAAACTAAATATTATAAGAAAATATCATAGGAATTCTTCCTTACTTGATATAGGCTGCGGAACCGGATACTTTGCAAACCACATGAAAGAAAATGGCTTTCAAGTATCGGTGATGGAACCGGACAAGGAAGCAGCAAATAAGGCTTTTGAAAAGCTGCAGGCACAACCCTTCCAAAGTCTAAAAGAAATTACAGGTAAATATGAAGTTATAACCATGTGGCATGTTTTTGAGCATGTTCATGATATAAACGAAACATTTGCTAAAATAGAGTCTCTTCTACATAAAGATGGAATTTTAATAATAGCAGTACCAAACCCCGAATCTCTGGATGCTAAAAAATACCAGGAATATTGGGCAGCATATGATGTACCAAGACATTTATATCATTACAAAAAAACTGTAATTAAACAAATCGCCAATAGATATGAATTAAAAGTAAACAAGATTCTTCCTATGAAATTCGATAGTTATTATATAAGTATGCTAAGCGAAAAATATAAAGGAGGAAACATTATAAAAGCTTTCTGGAATGGTTTTATCTCTAACATAAAAGGAGGGAAAAATAACACCTCAAGTTTAATTTATATCATAGAAAGAAAATAATGACTCGAATACTCCTTACTCTTTTTACAGTAATTCTTTATGTACGATGCGCAAACATCGTACCTCCAACTGGTGGGCCAAGAGATCTTGATGGTCCGAAAGTATTATCCTCATACCCAAGAAACGGCACCACGAATTATAAACAGAATTACATTACTATTACCTGCGACGAGCTTATTGACGATAACCAGTTAAGCTCTAAAGTTGTGGTAAGCCCAATAATAGAAGGAATATACAGCGTAAAAGTTAAAAATAATACATTAAAGCTGAGCTGGAAAGACACATTAAAACCGAATACAACATACACATTTAATTTTTCAGAAGGAGTAAAAGACATTCGGGAAGCAAGCACATTAAAGAATTACAGTGTAACATTTTCAACGGGAAGTGATATAGACTCTAGTCACCTCAAATCTAAAATAAAACCCTTACCTGGAGAGAACACAAATCCAAATAGTAAAATATTACTTTTTGAAGAAACAAAAGATTCGATTACATCTTTACTAAACAGAAAACCGGAATATGTTGGAACCCTGGATTCGGGAATGATAAAAATTAATTATATAAAAGAAAACACTTATACCGTTCTAGCAATTATAGATAATAACAAAAACAACAAATGGGATAAAAATGAACCCGTAGATATAAAAACATTTGAGATAAAAAATACAGTCAACGAAGAATTTTCACCACAAAAAACAATTCTAGATACAACAAAATTATTGTCTGCAAATTCAATGGGGAAATTTGTTAACTTATTATTTAGTAAAGGATTACAAAAAATAATTATAAAAGATGAGCATGGAACATATACATTAAATAAACAATCCAGCACTAAATACGCCATTGAAAATGAATATAAACTAACCGATACAAGTAAAATCCAAATTGATTATGTGGATTCAATGGGAATAAGTGGTGTATTTTATAAAAAAATTAAATTCAAAGATATTGATTTACAAAAAGATA
>Ga0210397_10000340_pt1 | contig 33094 bp, 24 predicted proteins | sample IncBWH2OmetaG_FD_160126 | JGI IMG/M metagenome (GOLD analysis project Ga0210397, IMG submission 160126) | Forest soil microbial communities from Barre Woods Harvard Forest LTER site, Petersham, Massachusetts, United States - Inc-BW-H-2-O ...
CAGGATTACCGCGCCATCGTCATGACCGGAGCAACCGGAGCTCTGGGCTCCGACATCATCGGACAGCTGCGGCGTTTTGTGCCGGCGGCCGAACTCGGGGTCAGCGTTCGCGCGCCCGAAAGGGCCACGGCACTGAAGGCCGTGGGCATCCGGGTGCGGCGAGGGGATTTTACCGAGCCCGCATCGCTCGAACATGCATTCGAGGGCGCGCGGCGAATCCTGCTGATCTCGACGCGGACGCCTGGCAACGCCGCGCGGTTTGCCGAGCAGAAGAATGCGATCGATGTGGCGATGCGTTGCGGCGTCGAGCATATCTTCTACACGTCCATCGTGCAGCGGCCGGGAACGGCATTCGACGTTGCTGCCGGTCACAATGACACCGAGGCCTATCTCTCCACGATCGGGGCCGCGCACACCGTGCTGCGCAACGGCCAATACATCGAGAATCTGCCGATGTTTCTTGGACCGAGCATCTTCACCGGCGATCTGGCGCTGCCGCCCGATGGTCCGACCGCCTGGGTGTCGCGCCTCGATCTGGCGGAGGGCATCGCACGACTGCTGATTCAGGAGGCCCCGTTGCCGGAAAACGTGCCTTTGACGGGCCCGCAGGCCCTGGACTTTGCCGAGATCGCAGGGATCGCAGGCCGCGCGGTTGGCAGAACCATCACAAGGCGCATCATCTCGGGCGGCGAATTTATCGCGCGATTGAGCGCGCGCGGATTTTCCCCGCCACTTGCCCATTCGCTCGCCAGCGGGTTCTTGTCGCGTGCCGCCGGTGAATTGGCCGCGACAGATCCTGCGCTCGGCGGTCTGCTCGGTCGGCCGCTGCGTCTGGTCGTGGATGTTCTGCCGGATTTGCTGGCGCGCATCGCGAGCTCTGCCGGGGGCCGTGCCAGGGCGGCGCCGTAAATTCGAAGGCTTTGCCGCGGCGCCCGATTCGGTTTCGGTCGACGGAAGAACCTACTTCCCCGCGACCGCGATCGCCTCGGGCGGCAGGCTCGCGAGCAGGGCATGCAGCGTGGTCAGTGTCGAACGGTCGGCAATGCCGTCGACTTTGCCCGGACGGAAATGGCGCTGGAAGGCAGCGACCGTGTCCATCGTCGGCCCGTCATATTTTCCGGTCACCGGCACGCCGTAGCCATATTTGGCGAGCGCCTGCTGCAGGTTCTGGACATCGTCGCCGATGCTGCCGATCTTCAATGTCTCGCTGCGCACGACCGGCGCCGGCTGCACCCAATGGCCGACGCCGGAATTGGCCAGGGAATGCCAGGGAAACTTCTCGCCGGGATCCTTCTTGCGCGACGGCGCCACGTCGGAATGCCCAAGCACGCGATGCGCCGGCACCTCGCGGCGGAGCATGATGCCGCGGCACAGCGCGATGACGGCGGCGATCTGGCGCGACGGAAAATCGGGATAGCCCCAATCATGGCCGCGATTGATGATCTCGATGCCGATCGAGCAGGAGTTGATGTCGTTCTCGCTGGCCCACGACGACACGCCGGCATGCCAGGCGCGCTTGGCCTCCGGCACGGACTGCACGATGCGACCGTCCTCCAGCACGATGTAATGTGCCGACACGTCGGTGCCGACCGTACACAATTGCTTGATCGCGCCTTCGACGTCCGGCATGCCGGTGTAGTGCAGCAGGATCATATCGGGGACGCGGCCCCTGGTCCGGTCGCCGAAATTCGGCGACGGAATCACGTCGGAGACGGTCGAGGAATCCGGGGTAAAGATCCTCATGTTCGTGCTGGTCCGCGGAAGCGGCAAGGCACGCTGTCGCTTCGAATCAGATCCATCTGAGGTGGACGAACCAAGCGGCATGAACGACTCAAACTGGACAGGACAACGACAATGATCTCAAACTCGGACCCTGACTATTCCTTGACGAGGTGATCCGCAACGACGGAGCCTACAGCGGTTTCGCATTTTACCCGACTGTGTGCGACACGCATCACATATGCATTGGCGTCTCTCGCGAGCGGACCGAAACGACGGATATTCCCCTCGGCGATCGCGCGTTCGCCCCTGCGCTGCCAAGCCCGTCAAAAACGTTCCAAAACCCAAGCCGATCGTCAACGCTTTCTTAACGCTAAGCACCGTTACTGTGCTGAAGAGCTGGACCCGGAATTCCGGGGACGGCCGCGCGACGCTTCAGTCCTTTCGATCCGGGATGTGCTCGTTGGGGACTGAAAGAGGCGTGGCGAACGTCGGATTTGGGACACGTGGCCCTCGTTCACGCAAAAAATCCCCTTGTCGGCCGTAAGCTTTCACTCGGAAATGCGGGCCTGCGAGGGGACGCCCGCGGGACCGGCGGTCGCGCGCGGCTTTTCGGATCGCAGATCCCTGGAAGGCGCAAGGATTCGAGGCGCTATGGGCTCGTGCACGTCCAGCTCGTTGTTTTTGCGCGGATTCGGAGCGCGCGCGTGAGTCCGCCCGCCCCGCGCCATGTTCCCGTGCTCGGACGCGAGGCGGTCACCCTGCTCGAGCCGCGCCCCGGCCGCACCTATGTCGATGCGACGTTCGGTGCCGGCGGCTATACCCGGATCATCCTGGAAACGCCCGAGACGCAAATCATCGGCATCGACCGCGACCGGACCGCGATTGCCGGCGGCTTCGATCTGGTGGATCAAGCGGACGGGCGGCTGACCCTGGTCGAGGACCGGTTCTCTCGTCTTGACGAGGTCTGCGCCGCGCAGGGCGTCTCCGCCGTCGACGGCGTCGTGATGGATGTCGGGGTCTCCTCGATGCAACTCGACCAGGGCGGCCGCGGCTTCTCGTTCCGCCTCGATGGTCCGCTCGACATGCGCATGGGCCAGGATGGTCCGACCGCGGCCGATGTGGTCGCGCGCGCGCCGGAAAGCCTGCTGGCCGACATCATCTATATTTTCGGCGAAGAGCGCCATTCCCGCGGCGTCGCCCGGGCCATCGTCGCCGCGCGGAAAGCGGCGCCGATCACGACCACCCGCGCGCTCGCCGATCTGGTCGGTCGGGTGGTCCGGTCGAAGCCAGGCGATATTCACCCGGCGACGCGAACGTTCCAGGCGCTCCGGATCTTCGTCAACGAGGAACTCGACGAACTGCAGGAAGCGCTGTCGGCGGCCGAGCGGGTGCTGAAACCGGGCGGCCGGCTTGCCGTGGTGTCGTTCCATTCGCTCGAAGACCGCATCGTCAAGAATTTTCTGTCCGAGCGGGGCAAGGCCGGTGGCGGGTCGCGCCATTTGCCGGAGATCGCCCAGGTTCCTCCGAGTTTCGAGCTCCTGACCCGGCGTCCGATCGTCCCCGGCGAGGCCGAAATCGCCGGCAATCCCCGCGCGCGGTCGGCCAAACTGCGCGGCGCCATCCGCACCGCAGCAGCAGCGCATCCCGACCGGGCGCTGCCGTCGTGGCCAAGACTCTCCGACGTGATGCGGGGAGGCTGACCGATGCGGATCATCCATCTCCTGGTGATCGGCGCGCTGCTCTTTGCCGCGGCCTACGTCTATCGCATCAAGATGGAATCCACCGCGCGCGTCGAGCGCGTGCTGAAGTTGCGCGCGGAGATCCGCGAGCAGCGTGATGCCATCGCGGTGCTGCGCTCCGAATGGGCCAAGCTCGATGCGCCGCTGCGGCTGCAGGGGCTCGCCGAACGCCATTTGCCGCTCAAACCGCTCAACGCCAACCAATACGACCAGCTGAAGAACCTGCCGGAACGGCCGCCGAGCTTTGTCCGCCCGGGCGAGCGTGATCCGATCGGTGCGATGATCAACGCCGTCGATACGGTGGCCGAGGCGCCGAGCGTGACCGGCTCGTTGCCCGCGCAGGAGGACAAGCCATGACTGCGGCGCGCGGCGCAAAAGCGAGAGCCACCGAACCCTGGCATCGGCGGCTGGTCCGCAGCCTGCTTTACGGCCGCAATGTCGACCGCGCCGCCAAGGCGCGCGCCCGCGTCGGGTTCGCGATCCTGGCCTTTGCGGCTGTATATTCCGTGATCGGCGGGCGCCTCGTGATGTTCGCGATCGGCGCCGACGGCCACAGCACCGCCGGCCGCGCCGCGGCGCAGGACGCCATCGCCACCGCGCGGCCCGACATCGTCGACCGCAACGGCGAAATCCTCGCCACCGACGTCAAGGCACCGAGCCTGTTCGGCGAGCCGCGCCGCATCATCGACAAGGACGAGGCAATCGAGCTTTTGACCGCGACCCTTCCGGATCTCGACACCGGCGAGGTGCGCGACCGCCTGTCGTCGAAAAAAGGCTTCGTCTGGCTGAAGCGCGAGATCAACGCGCAGCAGCAGCAGGACATCCACCGTCTCGGCATTCCCGGCATCGGCTTCCTGCGCGAGAACAAGCGTGTCTATCCCACCGGCAACGAGGTCGCGCACCTGATCGGCCTCGTCAATATCGACAACCAGGGCATCGCCGGCATGGAGAAGTGGCTCGACAACAACGGGCTGGCCGACCTGCACCGCGCCGGTTTTGCCACGGATCGCCTGCAACGCCCGATCGAGCTGTCGGTCGACCTCCGGGTCGAGCACGCCTTGCGCGACGAGCTGTTGAAGGCCAAGGACAAGTTCCACGCCAAGGCCGCCTCCGGCCTCGTCACCAATGTCAGGACCGGGGAGATCGTGGCGATGGTCTCGGTGCCCGATTTCGACCCCAACAACCCGAAGGAAGCGCACGATCCCGATCGCATCAACCGTCTGACCACGGGCGTCTATGAGATGGGGTCGACCTTCAAGGCCTTCACGCTCGCGATGGCGCTCGACAGCGGCAAGTATGACCTCAACTCGATGTGGGATGCGCGCGGGCCGCTGCATTACGGCAAGTTCGCGATCCATGACGACGAGCCGAAGGGCCGCTTCCTCAACATGAAGGAGGTGTTCACCTTCTCGTCCAATGTCGGCGCGGCGCGGATCGCGCTGTCGCAAGGCGTGGAGGCGCACAAGGCGTTTCTGCGCAAGATGGGCCAGCTCGAGCGGCTGCGCACCGAACTGCCGGAGAGCGCCTCGCCAATCCTGCCAAAGCGCTGGTCGGACCTAAACACCATCACCATCTCGTTCGGCCACGGCATCGCGGTCGCGCCGCTGCAGGCGGTGATGGGCGTCAGCGCGCTGGTCAATGGCGGCTACCTGATCCCGCCGACCTTCCTGAAGCGCAACGAGGACGAGGCGATGGCGCTGGCCAAGCGCGTCATCAAGCCGGAAACCTCCGAGAAGATGCGTTTCCTGATGCGGCTGAACGCCGAGATCGGCACCGCGCGCAAGGCCGACGTCAAGGGCTATTATATCGGCGGCAAGACCGGCACGGCCGAGAAGGTCATCAACGGCCGCTATGCCAAAAAGCGGGTTCTGACCGCTTTCACCGCCGTCATTCCCGCCGACAAGCCGCAATATCAGCTCCTGATCATGCTGGATGAGCCGCAACCCTTGAAGGAGACCTATGGCTTCATCACCTCCGGCTGGAATGCGGTGCCCACGGCCGGCAACGTGATCGCGCGGATCGGGCCGCTGCTCGGCATCGAGCCGCGGTTTGACCTGCCGCCGCCCGACCGCCTGATTCTTGCGGCCTCGCGCACAACGCAGTAAGCCGTCACCCGGGCGGTGATTTGCGCCGGACAGGAACCTGATGAGACTACGCGAGCTTTTCGGCGACGATGCTCCGATCGATCCGGCGGCCGAGGGCGTCGAGGTGACGGGACTGGCCGTTGACAGCCGTCTCGTCCAGCCGGGCTCACTGTTTTTCGCGCTCTCCGGCGTCAAGACCGATGGCGGACGCTTCATCGCGCAGGCGATCGCGGCTGGTGCGGTCGCGGTGGCCGGCCGGCACCCGCCGCAGGGCGGATGTTCCGTGCCGTTCATCGCCACATCAAATCCACGCCGCGCGCTGGCCCTGACCGCGGCCCGCTTTTTTCCGCTGCAGCCGGCAACGATTACGGCGGTGACCGGCACCAGCGGTAAGACCTCGGTCGCGGCCTTCACGCGCCAGATCTGGCAGCAGCTCGGGCATGCCTCCGCGAGCATCGGCACCATCGGTCTGGTTTCGCCGAGACGCACCGTCTATGGCTCGCTGACCACGCCCGATCCGATTGCGCTGCACCGCCAGCTCGACGAGATCGCGCGCGAGGGCGTTACCCATCTCGCCTTCGAGGCCTCCTCGCACGGGCTCGATCAATATCGGCTCGACGGCGTGCGCATCTCCGCGGGTGGCTTCACCAATTTGTCGCGCGAGCACCTCGACTATCATCCCGATCTTCAACACTACCTTGCAGCCAAGCTCAGGCTGTTTCGCGACCTGCTGTCGCCCGGCGATGCCGCCGTCATCTCCGCCGATCACGACTGCTCGGCCGAGGTCATCGATGCGGCGCGGACGCGGGGCTTGCGGATTCTTGCAATTGGCCGACGTGGCGATGGAGCGGGCGAGGGCATTCGCCTGGTGGACGCTGTGGTCGACGGCTTCACGCAGACGCTCACCCTGGAGCATTGCGGCAGCACGGTTTCGGTTCGATTGCCGCTGGTGGGTGACTTTCAGGTCGAGAACGCGCTGGTGGCCGCGGGCCTTGCCATCGGCACCGGCAGCGATCCGGACGCGGTGTTGGCAAGCCTTGAGACGCTCGAAGGCGCGAAAGGCCGGCTCGAGCGGGTCGGCGAGCAGAACGGCGCGCCGATCTTCGTCGATTACGCGCACAAGCCCGATGCGCTGGCGAAAGCGCTGCAGGCGCTGCGGCCTTATGCTACTCGCAAGCTCGTCGTCGTGTTCGGCTGCGGCGGCGACCGCGATGTCGGCAAGCGTCCGCTGATGGGCGAAATTGCAACAGAAAATGCCGATCGCATCATCGTCACCGATGACAATCCGCGCAGCGAGGACCCGGCCAAGATCCGCGCCGCGATCCTGGGCGCGGCCAAGGGCGCGGCCGAGATCGGCGATCGTGCGGCCGCCATTCGCACTGCGATCGAAGAGCTTCAGCCAGGCGATGCCTTGCTGATTGCCGGCAAGGGCCACGAAACCGGCCAGATCATCGGCGACCGCGTGCTGCCGTTCAGCGATCATGATGCCGTCGCCGCCGTGCTCGCCTCGAGGGTCGCATGAGCACGGCGCCGTTGTGGACCGTCGCGGACGTGGCCCGGGCGCTGGGGCTGTCGGAGGCCTTTGCGGATGCGCCGATCGATTTCGTTACCCAGGACAGCCGCCTGGTCAAACCCGGCAGCCTGTTCGTGGCGCTGAGCGGGACGCCGAGCGGCGGCTTCATCTCGAGCTTTGCCAGCGCGCGCGACGGCTGGGAGTTTTGCGCCAAGGCGGAAGCCGCCGGCGCGGTTGCGGCGATCGTCCCGCACCGGATCGATGGCCTGAGCATCCCTCAATTGATCGTGACGGACACGCTGATCGACGGATTGTGGGCGCTGGCACGCGTTGCGCGCGCGCGCTTTTCCGGTCCGGTGATCGGGCTGACCGGCAGTGCCGGAAAGACCTCGACGAAGGAGTTCATCGCCGCCTATCCGAATGCCTATGCGAGCCCGTCCAGCTTCAACAATTTCTGGGGCGTGCCGCTCACGCTGTGCAACGCCGATCCGAAAGCCGCGGCCTGGGTCGTCGAGATGGGCATGAACCAGACCGGCGAGATCGCGCGGCTCAGCGAGCTCACCCACCCGACGGTGGCGCTGATCGTGAACGTGCAGCCGGTGCATCTGGAAAAGCTCGGCAGCCTCGAGGCGATCCGCCGTGAGAAGATTTCGATTGTGCAGGGTCTGCCGAAGGATGGCATTCTGGTGCTGCCCGCCGGACTTCGAGCGCCGGAATGGGCTGGCAGGATCCTTCGTTTTGGCGAAGGATCCGAGGTGAGTGAACTCAGGCATGTCGCGCGCGGCGAGAGCTGGGACGTCAGCATCGACGTCTGCGGCAAGACGGTCGATTTCAGCCTGACGCCGGGCGCGCCGCACCGCGTGCAGAACGCGCTCGCGGCGCTTGCCTCCGTGCGCGCTGCGGGACTCGACGCCGCAGCGCTTGCGCCGGCGCTCGGCCAGGTCGGCATCATGACGGGGCGCGGCGTGGAGCAGTCGAGCGCCGGCGTGACGCTGATCGATGACAGTTTTAACGGCAATCCCGCGAGCATGGCTGCGGCGCTGCAGAGCCTGACCGCGCGGCCGGCGCGCGACGGGCGGCGGCTGGCGATCCTGGGCGACATGCTTGAGCTCGGCGCGGAGGCGGCGGCCTATCACCAGGCCATGGCGGCGCATCTCGATGGCGTCGACGGCGTCTATTGCGTCGGTCCCTTGATGCGCAGTCTGTTCGACCGGCTGCCCGCGGGCAAAGGCCTCGGCTGGCACGAAGACCCGGCGACGCTTGACCCGCAGACAATTGCGGCGTTGTTAAGGAGCGGCGATCTCGTGGTGGTCAAGGGCAGCAAGAAAATATTTTGGGTGAATAAGTTCGTGCCGAGGCTTCTCGCTGCGCTGCAGGCAAAGGCATAGACTGATCCGTATCCGGCGCCATGCCCTTCCCTCGCGACGGCTACGCCTGTATGTCGGGAGAGACGGTTGTGCCGGCCACAATTCGCCTCGCGCGATGCGATCAAGAGACATTGCATCCAAGGGGCGTGGATTGCAGCTGCGCTATAGGGCGGATTGAATGTTCTTCTGGCTGAGCGATCTCTCCACGTTCACGGGCATGGGCGTGTTCCGGACGGCTCTGAACGTCTTCCGCTACATCACGTTCCGCGCCGGCGGCGCGACTTTCACCGGAGCCCTGTTCGTCTTCCTGTTTGGTCCCTGGATCATCGACCATCTGCGCCTGCGCCAGGGCAAGGGGCAGCCGATCCGCCCCGACGGTCCGCAATCGCACATCATCTCCAAGAAGGGCACGCCCACCATGGGCGGGCTGATGATCCTGTCGGGCTTGATCGTCTCCACGCTGCTCTGGGCCAATCTGCTCGATCCCTATGTCTGGATCGTGCTCGCGGTGACGCTCGGTTTCGGCCTGGTCGGCTTCTATGACGACTACCTGAAGGTCACCCGGCAATCGTCGAGCGGTTTTGGCGGCCGCATGCGGCTCGCGATCGAAGCGATCATCGCGCTCGCGGCCTGCTACGCGCTGGTCCGGCTTGGACGCGATACTTCGGCAACCTCGCTGGCGATTCCTTTTTTCAAGGACGTCATCATCAATTTCGGCTGGTTCTTCGTGATCTTCGGCGCCTTCGTCATCGTCGGCGCCGGCAACGCCGTCAACCTGACCGACGGGCTCGACGGCCTTGCGATCGTGCCCGTCATGATTGCCTCCACCAGCTTCGGCATCGTCGCCTACCTCGCCGGCAACGCCGTGTTCTCGGACTACCTGCAGATCAACTATGTCTCAGGCGCCGGCGAGCTCGCCGTGCTCTGCGGCGCGGTGTTCGGCGCGGGACTGGGATTCTTGTGGTTCAACGCGCCGCCGGCCTCGATCTTCATGGGCGACACCGGTTCGCTGGCGCTCGGCGGCATGCTGGGCGCGATCGCGGTCGCCGTGAAGCACGAGATCGTGCTGGCCGTGATCGGTGGGCTGTTCGTGCTGGAGGCCGTCTCGGTGATCGTGCAGGTCGCCTCCTTCAAGCTCACGGGCAAACGCATCTTCCGCATGGCGCCGCTCCATCATCATTTCGAACAGCTCGGCTGGACCGAGCCGCAGATCGTGATCCGGTTCTGGATCATCTCGGTGATGCTGGCGCTGGCCGGGCTGTCGACATTGAAGCTCCGGTGATGACGATCCGATCATGATCCCCGCCACCTCATTCGCAGGCAAGACGGTCGCGGTGTTCGGCCTCGGCGGCTCGGGGCTTGCGAGCTGCCATGCCCTGAAGGCGGGCGGCGCCGAGGTCGTCGCGGGCGACGACGGCGTCGAGAGCCTCGCGGAGGCGGAAAAGGCGGGCTTCACGACTGCGGATCTGCGCAGGGTGTCATGGGCGAATTTCGCCGCCCTGGTGCTGGCGCCCGGCATACCCTTGACCCATCCCGCGCCGCATTGGAGCGTGCGGATGGCGCGCGATGCCGGGGTCGAGGTGATCGGCGACATCGAGCTGTTCTGCCGCGAGCGGCGGCGGCATTCGCCGGACGCACCGTTCGTGGCGATCACCGGCACCAATGGCAAGTCGACCACGACGGCGCTGACAGCGCATCTGATGCGCTTTGCCGGCTACGACACCCAGATGGGCGGCAATATCGGCACCGCGATCCTCTCGCTGGAGCCGCCGCGCCGGGGCCGCGTGCACGTCATCGAGATGTCCTCCTATCAGATCGACCTGACGCCGTCGCTGGATCCGAGCGTCGGCATCCTGCTCAATGTCAGCGAGGACCATATCGATCGTCACGGCACGCTTGCGAACTACGCGGCGGTGAAGGAGCGGCTGGTCGCGGGCGTGCAGCCGCAGGGCACCGCCATCGTCGGCGTCGACGACAATTTCAGCCGCAACACCGCCGACCGGCTCGCGCGCAATGGCAAGCGCGTCGTCCGCGTCTCGGTGAGGAATCCGCTTCCCGACGGCGTCTATGTCGAGCACGAGACCATCGTGCGGGCGGATGGCGGCGCGCGTAGCGAGATTGCCCGCATCGGCGGCATCGGCTCGCTGCGCGGCCTGCACAACGCGCAGAACGCGGCCTGCGCGTCAGCCTGCGCGGTCGCGCTCGGCGTCGGCCGCGACGTCCTGCAGAAGGCCTTGCGCAGCTTTCCCGGGCTTGCGCACCGCATGGAGCAGGTCGGCCGCAAGGGCAACGTGCTGTTCGTCAACGATTCCAAGGGCACCAATGCCGATGCGTCAGCGCATGCGCTGTCGTCCTTTGCCGATATCTTCTGGATCGCCGGCGGCAAGCCGAAGCAGGGCGGCATCACCAGCCTCACTGGATTTTTCCCGCGCATCCGAAAAGCCTATCTGATCGGCGAGGCGGCCAACGAATTCTCCGAGACGCTCGGCGAAAATGTGCCGCACGAGATCAGCGAAACGCTCGATGTCGCGGTTGCGAGCGCCGCACGCGACGCGGAGGCCTCGGGGCTCGCGGATGCCATCGTGCTGCTGTCGCCCGCCTGCGCCTCGTTCGACCAGTTCCGCAATTTCGAGATCCGCGGCGCGAAGTTTCGCGAACTGGTGCAGGCCCTGCCCGGCGTGAAGCCGGTGGTGTGAGGCGTTCGTCGTCACCGGGCTTGCCGCGGTGATCCACGTCTTGCTTTCTTGGCGGACGCAGATGTGAATGGCCGGGTCAAGCCAGGCCACGACGAAGACAACAGCCTCACTTACAATTTAGGTATGCTATTAACCTCTCGCTAACCCACCTGCGCGACCAATGGGCGGAGTTTTGCCGCGTTGGAGGCGCCCATGCTGTCCCGTGAAGAACGCAATCCGCTCTCCGAATGGTGGTGGACCGTGGATCGCCCGCTGCTCGGGGCGATCATCGCGCTGATGCTCTCCGGCATCATCCTGTCGCTGGCCGCAAGCCCGCCGGTTGCGACCCGGATCGGGCTCGATCCGTTCCATTTCTTCAATCACCACGTCATGTTCCTGCTGCCGTCGCTGATCGTGCTGCTCGGCGTCTCCTTTCTCTCGCCGCGACAGATCCGCCGCAGTGCGCTGATCGTGTTTGCCATTTCAGTCGCGCTGATCTTGGCGACGCTGCTGATCGGACCGGAGGTGAAAGGCTCGCGCCGCTGGATCACCCTGATCGGCCTCAACATCCAGGCTTCCGAATCCGCAAAACCCGCCTTCGTGGTGCTGGCGGCCTGGCTGTTCTCGGAATCGGCGCGGCGGCCGGAAATGCCGGCGACCTCGATGGCGCTCGCGCTGTTGCTGACGCTGGTGTCGCTCCTGGTGATGGAGCCGGATTTCGGCCAGACCATGCTGATCCTGATGGTATGGGGCGCACTGTTCTTCATCGCCGGCATGCGCATGATCTGGGTGCTGGGTCTGGCGGGCGCGGCCAGCGCCGGTCTGTTCACGGCCTACCTGCTGGTTCCGCATGTCGCGGGCCGCATCAAGCGCTTCATGAATCCGGCCTCCGGCGACACCTTTCAGGTCGACACCGCGATGGAGGCGTTCTCCAATGGCGGCTGGTTCGGGCTCGGTCCCGGCGAGGGCATCGCCAAGCGCAGCCTGCCGGACAGCCACACCGATTTCGTGTTCGCGGTCGCCGCGGAGGAATTCGGCATCATCCTTTGCCTGGCGCTGCTGTCGCTGTTTGCCTTCATCGTGATCCGCGCACTGTCGCGCGCCTATCGGAACGAGGACATGTTCTCGCGCTTTGCCGCTTCGGGGCTCGCGATCATGTTCGGCGTACAGGCCGCGATCAACATGTCGGTCAATCTGCAACTGATCCCGGCCAAGGGCATGACGCTGCCGTTCATCTCCTATGGCGGCTCCTCCATCGTCTCGCTGGCCTATGGGGTCGGCATGATGCTGGCACTGACGCGGCTCAGGCCGAGCACCGAGGTGGAATCGATCGAGGGCGCCGTGCGCGGGTTTGCGTAGCAAGCGCCGAGACCTCCTCCGACATTGCGAGGCGCCTTCGCGCCGAAGCAATCCAGAGTCTTTATCCATGGCGCTGGATTGCTTCGCTTGCGCTCGCAATGACGCTACGTTCCTTGTAAGACTTGGGTCATGAACTCTGCTCCCCTCATTCTGCTGGCCGCCGGCGGCACCGGCGGCCATCTATTCCCCGCCGAAGCGCTCGGCGTCGAGCTGATCAAGCGCGGCTTTCGCGTCCGCCTTGCCACCGATGCCCGCGCGCTGCGCTACAGCGGCTTGTTCACCCGCGACATGATCGATGTGGTGCCGAGCGAGACCGTGCGCGGCCGCAACCCGCTGTCGCTCGCCCGCACCGGCATCACGCTGCTCCGCGGCACGGCAATCGCGTTCAACTTGATCCGCCGGCTGAAGCCCGTGGCCGTCGTCGGGTTCGGCGGCTATCCGACCCTTCCGCCGCTGATCGCGGCGCGGCTCACCGCCACGCCCCGTGTCATACACGATGCCAATGCGGTGCTCGGCCGCGCCAACCGGTTCCTCTCTCGCCACGCCAGCGCGATTGCGACCGCGCTGCCCGGCGTGCTCGACCGCGATCCGGCGCTCGCGGGCAAGACCACGACCGTGGGCACGCCGATGCGGCCGGCGGTCCTTGCGGCTGCGGCCGTGCCGTACGCGGCCCCGCGAGCAGGCGAACCGTTCCGTCTGCTCGTGGTCGGCGGCAGCCAGGGCGCGCGCGTGATGAGTGACGTCGTGCCCGGCGCGATCGAGCGGCTCGATCCAGCCCTGCGCGACCGCCTGATCCTCACCCAGCAGGTCCGCGACGAGGACGCTTCGCGCGTGCGTGCGGTCTATGATCGGCTCGGCCTCCATGCGGAGCTTGCGCCGTTCTTTACCGACCTGCCGGCGCGGCTGGCTGCGAACCACCTGATCGTGTCGCGATCCGGCGCCGGCACGGTGGCGGAGCTCGCCGCGATCGGCCGCCCGTCGATCCTGGTGCCGCTGCCCGGTTCGATCGACCAGGATCAGTTCGCCAATGCCGGCGTGTTGGCCGATGCCAAAGGCGGCTTGCGGATCGCCCAGAAGGATTTTACCTCGCAGCGGTTGGCATCTGAGATATCGGCGCTGGCCGCTGCACCGGAGCGGCTGGCCGAGATGGCAGCGAATGCCCGCGACGTCGGCCGGCTCGATGCTGGCGAGCGGCTGGCCGATCTCGTGGCGAAAGTGGCGAGAATCTAGCCGAAAAACCGCTTGTCATGGCCCGCGAAAGCGGGGCATCCAGTACGCGGCGCGGCCGATTTGGACGACGGGCTTCGCGGATACTGGATCGCCCGCTTTTCGCGGACGATGACGTTGGGGAACTGCTCATGAGACTGCCGCGCGAGATCGGACCCATCCACTTCATCGGGATCGGCGGCATCGGCATGAGCGGCATCGCCGAGGTCCTTTGCAATCTCGGTTACACCGTGCAGGGCTCGGACGCCGCCGAGGGCGGCAACGTCACACGCCTGCGGGACATGGGCGTCAAGGTCGTTGTCGGCCACAAGGCCGAGAACGTCGACGGCGCTGACGTGGTCGTGGTGTCCACCGCGATCAAGCGCGACAATCCGGAGCTGGCAACGGCACGCGCGCAGCGCATTCCGGTGGTGCGTCGTGCGGAAATGCTCGCCGAATTGATGCGGCTGAAAAGTTGCGTCGCGATCGCCGGCACCCACGGCAAGACGACGACCACGACGATGGTCGCGACCCTGCTCGATGCCGGCGGCCTCGACCCCACCGTCATCAACGGCGGTATCATCAACGCCTATGGCTCCAACGCGCGGCTGGGCGCGGGCGACTGGATGGTGGTGGAAGCCGACGAGAGCGACGGCACGTTCCTGAAACTGCCCGCCGATGTCGTGATCGTCACCAACATCGACCCCGAGCATCTCGACCACTTCAAGACCTTCGAGGCGATCCAGGAGGCGTTCCGCAATTTCGTCGAGAACGTGCCGTTCTACGGCTTTGCCGTGATGTGCACCGATCATCCGGTGGTGCAGAGCCTCGTCGGCAAGGTCGAGGACCGACGCATCATCACTTATGGTGAAAATCCGCAGGCAGATGCGCGCCTGGTCGGGCTGACGCCGATGGGCGGCGGCTCGACATTCACGGTCACCATTCGCGATCGCAAGACCGACGTGACGCACGAAATCGCCGACATCATGCTGCCGATGCCAGGGCGACATAACGCGTCGAACGCAACGGCAGCCATTGCGGTCGCGCATCAGCTTGGCGTTTCCGACGACGCGATCAGAAAGGCGATGGCCGGCTTTGGCGGCGTCAAGCGCCGCTTCACCCGCACTGGCGAATATAATGGCGTCACCGTGATCGACGATTACGGCCATCATCCCGTCGAGATCGCCGCGGTGCTGAAGGCCGCGCGCGAATCCACCAACGGCAGGATCGTGGCCGTGGTGCAGCCGCATCGCTATACAAGACTGCAGTCGCTGTTCGAGGAGTTTTGCAGCTGCTTCAACGATGCGGACGCGGTCGTCGTCGCCGAGGTCTATGCGGCTGGAGAGGCGCCGATCGATGGCATCGACCGCGATCATTTCGTCCAGGGTCTCCGCGCGCATGGCCATCGCGAGGTGGTGCCGCTGCAAAAAGCCGCGGAGCTTGCCGGCATCGTCAAGGGGCTGGCGCATTCCGGTGACCTCGTCGTCTGCCTCGGCGCCGGCAACATCACGCAATGGGCCTATGCGCTGCCCGGCGAGTTGAAGGCGCTGGACTGACGTGGCAGCATTTCCTGATCTCACAATCGAATTGAAAGCCGCGATGCCGGACTTGCGCGGGCGATTGCTCGCCAATGAATCCCTTGCGCCGTTGACCTGGTTTCGCGTCGGCGGCCCGGCGCAGGTGCTGTTCACGCCCGCGGACGAGGACGACCTCGCCTACTTTCTGAAGAGCCTGCCGGGTGAGCTTCCGGTCACTGTGGTCGGCGTCGGCTCCAATCTGATCGTGCGCGATGACGGTGTTTTGGGCGTGGTGATCCGCCTGTCGCCGCGCGGTTTCGGTGAAGCCAGCGCCGAGAAAGAGATCATCAGCGCTGGCGCTGCTGCGCTCGATAAGCGCGTCGCCGAAGTCGCTGCCGCCGCCAATCTTGCCGGACTGGAATTCTTGTTCGGCATTCCCGGCACGGTCGGCGGCGCGCTGCGCATGAACGCCGGCGCCAACGGTGCCGAGACCAAGGACGTGCTGATCGAGGCCATCGGCATCGACCGCGCGGGCAAAAAGCGCGTCTTCGCCAATGCGGACATGAAGTTCGCCTACCGAAACAGCGGCGTCGATGCTTCGATCATCTTCACGTCGGCGCGGTTTCGGGGCACGCCGGCGGCGGCAGAGGCGATCCGCGCCCGGATGAACGAGGTGCAGACCCACCGCGAGACCGCGCAGCCGATCCGCGACAAGACCGGCGGCTCGACCTTCAAGAATCCGCCCGGACACAGCGCCTGGAAACTGATCGATGCCGCCGGCTGCCGCGGCCTGCGCCTCGGCGGCGCGCAGGTCTCCGAGATGCATTGCAATTTTTTGATCAACACCGGCAACGCGACCGGTCATGATATCGAGACGCTGGGCGAGACCGTTCGCGCGCGGGTCAAGGACGCCAGCGGAATTGAGCTGCAGTGGGAAATCAAGCGGATCGGGATTCCAATATGACTTTTCATTCCGGGGCGATGCGGTGCATCGGACCGGAATAGAATCTCCGGGTCCGGTCCTTCGAACCGCCCAGATGACGTCAAAGCAGCGGAAGCAAATCATGCGGATCACCATTCTGTTCGGCGGGACCAGCAAGGAACGCCTGGTATCGGTCGCAACTGCCCAGGCGCTGAGCGAGGCGTTGCCGGAGGCAGATCTCTGGTTCTGGGATGCCGATGACAGCGTCCATGAAACACGGCGCGAGACGCTGCTGGAGCACGCGCGGCCGTTCGAATTGGCTTTCAAACCGGACGGCCGTCGTATTTCCACGACGATCGAGATCGCGCTGGACCAAGCGCGGGTCGATGGTCGCCTGCTGGTGCTCGGCCTGCATGGTGGCCGGGCGGAGAATGGCGAGTTGCAGGCGGCGTGCGAGATTCGCGGGATAGCCTTCATCGGATCGGGGTCGGCGTCCTCACACCTCGCCTTCGACAAGATCGCCGCAAAGCGCTTTGTCGCGATTGCGGGCGTGCAGTCGCCGGCGGGCATCGCGCTCGCCGACGTCGAAGCGGGGCTCGCCGAATATGGCCGGCTGATCGCCAAGCCAACGCATGACGGCTCGAGCTACGGGCTCATTTTCGTCAACGCAAAGCAGGACCTTGTCGCCCTGCGTAACGCGGCCAGGACCGAAGCCTATCTGATCGAGCCGTTCATTGCGGGCATCGAGGCGACCTGCGCGGTGTTGGAGCAGGCGGACGGCTCGATCATCGCGCTGCCGCCGATCGAGATCGTGCCGGCGGAGGGCGTGTTCGACTATGAGGCGAAGTACATCGCCAAGGCGACGCAGGAGATCTGCCCGGGACGTTTCACGTCAGACGTAACCGCAGCGCTCAAGGACGAGGCGATCAAGGCGCACCGTGCGCTATCTTGCTCCGGCTATTCACGATCCGATTTTGTTGTCTCTGAAAAGGGGCTGTTCTATCTCGAAACCAACACCTTGCCGGGGCTCACCAAGGGATCGCTTTATCCGAAGGCCCTCAAGGCCCAGGGAATCGCTCTGGCGGACTTTCTGCAACAGCAGATTGTACTGGCAGAGAATAGATCTAAAAGTAGCAAATCTAGCTAGCGGTATCATATTCCGGTGTCGCTTGATGCAAGACCGGTAAAATCCTTAAGAATTCGGTTCAAAGCCCTCGAAAGTCGGGACAAAAAATCGCGCATCCCCGCCTGTTTTACCTTTTGTTTACCAGGACGTCCGAAGGTTAACGCTGGCGGCGCATGTGGCGCTGGGCTTGCCGAGGCGCGATGTCTTGCGGATTTCCGCTTCGACCACCCGTCCGGGCAAGCTCGCGAGCGTCATCGGTTCCGCAATCCCCGCAAGATTGCTGCGGGACGCTATTTTTGATTGACGAGCTGGTGCAATGGATGGTGCAGGACGCCTCGGTGCTACGCTGAGGCCAAGAGCCGACCTAAGGGCGGCTGACCTGAAAGCGGTTGCCATTGGCGCCGCGATCCTGCTGCGCGAGCGGCTGGGATTTTTGCATGCGCGCCAGCCCAAGCGCGTGGCCGGAGCTCCTGCCAAAGTGGCGATCGAGCGCAGGCCGCCGCCGCGCTTCGTCACGAAGATCGAGCGCTATCTGCCGCAACGGGTTGGCGTTGCCGCGAGCGTGCTCCTGCTCTTGGGCAGCGTCGGCTTCGGTGTCATCAAGGGCGGCCATCTCGACGATCTGACCGCGGCATTCAGCGACACCCGCAATGCGCTCGCCAATTCGGCCGGCTTCCGCATCACGGCGGTTGCGATCAACGGCCGCAAGCAGCTGAGCCAGGACGAGATCCTCGCCATCGGCGGCGTCACCGGCCGCTCCTCCCTCTTGTTCCTCGATGCCGGCGCGGTGCGCGACCGGCTGAAAGCCAATCCCTGGATCGCGGACGCCACGGTGCAGAAATTCTATCCCGGCCAGCTTCAGATCGACATCGTGGAGCGCAAGGCGTTCGCGCTGTGGCAGCAGGACGGCCGGCTCTCGGTGATCGCGGATGACGGCGCAGTGCTGGAGCCCTACGTGTCACGCCGCTTCGTCACGCTGCCGCTCGTGGTCGGCAAGGGCGCCGAAAGCAAGGCCCGCGACTTCCTCGCACTGCTGGCGCGCTATCCGCAGGTCCGTGACGTGACCAAAGCCGCAGTCTTCGTCGGCGAGCGGCGCTGGAACCTGCGGCTCAAGGACGGTCTCGACATCCGCCTGCCGGAATACGACGTCGGCAATGCGCTGGGCGAGCTGAGCCGGCTCGACAAGGAAGATCATTTGTTCTCCCGCGACATCGTCGCGGTCGACATGCGATTGCCGGACCGTTTGGCCGTGCAACTGTCCGACGACGCGGCGAAAGCCCGCGAAGAGCTGTTCAAGGACAAGAAGCCCAAGAAGAAGGCCGGTGACGCATGACCGGCCTCGATCGCACCCAGACGCCGAAGACGCGCCCGACGCCCTCGAAGCGGGTCGCGCTCGCGGCGTCGCTCGACATCGGCACCAGCAAGATCGCCTGCATGATCGCGCGGCTGAGACCTTGCCCGGCGAACGGCGCGCTGCGCGGCCGCAGTCATGCCGTCGAGCTGATCGGCTACAGCCAGATCCAGTCGCGCGGCGTCAAGGCGGGCGCGGTCGTGGACATGGCCGAATGCGAGCAGGCGGTGCGGCAGGCGGTCTCGCTGGCCGAGCGCATGGCCAAGGTGCGGGTCGAATCCGTGCTGGTCGCGGTCGCCGGCGGACGGCTGCAGGGCCAATTGATCGAGGCGGCCGCCGACGTTCGCGGCGGCACCGTTTCCCAGGCCGATGTGACGCGGGTGACGTCGACCGGCATGCGCCACGCCACCGGCGAAGGCCGCACCGTGCTGCATGCACTGCCGGTCGGCTACACGCTGGACGGCGTCAAGGGCATCCGTGACGCCAGGGGCATGGTGGCGCGGCAGTTCGGCGTCGACATGAACGTGGTCACGGCGGACGCCACGGTGGCGCGGAATCTGATGCTGGTGGTCGAGCGTTGCCATCTCAATGTCGAGGCGATGGCGGCGAGCCCGTATCTTGCCGGGTTGTCCATCCTGACCGATGACGAGGCTGATCTCGGCGCCGCGGTGGTCGAGATGGGCGCGGGCACCACGACGATGGCGATCTATTCCGGCGGGCGCTTCGTGCACGCCAGCGGTTTTGCGGTCGGCGGACAACACATCACCATGGACCTTGCACGTGGCTTGAGCGTATGCATTGCAGATGCCGAGCGAATCAAGACGTTATATGGCACCGTGTTGACCGGCGGGTCCGACGCGCGTGAGTTGATGTCGGTACCGGCCGGGGATGGGCAGGATGTACCTCAGATCGTATCACAGGCCACGATTGCCAATATCGTCCGCCACCGTGCGGAGGAGATCTTTGAAATGGTCCGGGACCGACTTGCGGATTCTCCCTTTGCGGCGGAGCCCAGGGGACAGGTGGTCTTGAGCGGCGGAGCCTCGCAACTCACCGGCCTCGTCGAACTCGCATCCCAGATTCTCGGCCGTCCGGTCCGCATCGGTCGGCCGCTCGGTTTTGGCCGATTGCCCAGCGAGGCGAAGACTGCGTCGTTCGCGGTCCCCACCGGGCTCCTGGTCTATCCCCAATACGCTCAGCTCGAACATGTCGAACCGCGGCATACGCGGCAACTCGGAACAGGGACCGACGGCGGCTATTTCGGAAAGGTTGGACGATGGCTTCGCGAGGGCTTCTGATGACCCGTTTCCATTCCCTAAGATTTTCAACATCTCCCGCGCCCGGCGGCCGGGGCGAACCCACGCTCGCGTAATCGAGAGGCACCCATGGCAGTCAACATCACCCCTCCTGACATCCACGAGCTGAAGCCGCGGATCACCGTCTTTGGCGTCGGCGGCGCGGGCGGCAACGCCGTCAACAACATGATCACCGCGGGGCTTCAGGGCGTCGACTTCGTCGTCGCCAACACCGACGCCCAGGCGTTGACCATGTCGAAAGCGCCGCGCATCATCCAGATGGGTACGCAGGTGACCCAAGGGCTGGGCGCGGGCTCGCAGCCCGAGATCGGCGCCGCCGCCGCGCAGGAAGTGCTTGACGAGATCCGCGATCATCTCTCCGGCGCCAACATGGTGTTCGTGACCGCCGGCATGGGTGGCGGGACCGGCACCGGTGCCGCCCCGGTGATCGCCAAGCACGCGCGCGACCTGGGCATCCTCACCGTCGGTGTCGTCACCAAGCCGTTCCATTTCGAGGGCGCCCGCCGCATGCGCACGGCGGAAGCCGGCATCGCCGAACTGCACAAGGTGGTCGATACGCTCCTGATCATCCCGAACCAGAACCTGTTCCGGGTCGCCAACGAGAAGACCACCTTTGCCGACGCTTTCGCGATGGCCGACCAGGTGCTCTATTCAGGCGTTGCCTGCATCACCGACCTGATGGTCAAGGAAGGCCTGATCAACCTCGACTTCGCCGACGTCAGGGCGGTGATGAGGGAAATGGGCAAGGCGATGATGGGCACCGGTGAGGCCTCCGGCGACAAGCGCGCGCTGACCGCGGCCGAGGCTGCGATCGCCAATCCGCTGATCGATGATTCGTCGATGAAGGGGGCGCGGGGTCTCTTGATCTCGATCACCGGCGGCAAGGACCTGACGCTGTTCGAGGTCGATGAGGCCGCGACGCGGATTCGCGAGGAGGTCGACCAGGACGCCAACATCATCGTCGGCGCCACCTTCGACGAGGCCCTCGATGGCGTGATTCGTGTCTCCGTTGTCGCCACCGGCATCGAACAGGCCGCGATCGCGCGCGCCGTGACCGCGTCATCCACCCCGTCCGCCCCGGCTGCGCCGACCACCATGTCGACCCAGCCGACCGGTTCGTCGGAAAGCCGTCTCGCCGACCTCACGGCGCGCCTCCGCGCCGACAACCAGCGCCTGGCCGAGCGTGCCGCGAAGCTCGAGGCCCAGCCGATTGCGGCCCCTCAGTCACGCCCCGGCACCAATATCGAGCGCGCGGCGCTGGCTGCGATTGCGGCGGCCGTCTCGCCCGAGGCGTCGGCGACCTCGTCCGTCCAGCCTGCCTCCTATGGCGACGTCACCGTGCGGCCGATCGCGCAGAAGCCGTCGCTGTTCCCCGATCCCGAGGCCCCGCGTCCTGAGCACAGCGAGCTGGCGACGCCACCGGAGACGTTCATTCCGCAGGCCGCCGAGCGGCCGCCGGTCCGCGCGCCGCGCATGCCGAAGTTCGAGGACCTGCCGATGCCGGCCCAGGCCGAGATCCGCCAGGCCCGCGGCGAGCCGGAGGAGGAGCACCCGCAGAAGGGCCGCATGTCCCTGCTGCAGCGCTTGGCCAATGTCGGCCTTGGCCGTCGCGACGAAGAGACCGAGCCGCCGGTGGCAGGCCGTTCCTCGGGTCCTGCGATGCCCGCGATGCCGCCGCTGCCGGAGCGCAAGCCGCAGCGCACGATCGCCCACCAGATCGCGACCCATGATCCGGTATCGGAGTATGCTCGTCGTCCGACTCCCCAGGGCCTCGACGCCCATGGCCGTCCGGCGCCTGTGGCGCCGGCGCCACAGGGCGACGATCATTTGGATATCCCGGCCTTCCTGCGCCGGCAGTCGAACTGAGAATTGTTACAATCAAGGTTGTGGAAAAGGTCCCGGCGCCCGGCTCCGGGACCTTCGCTTTTGGTCTGTAGACTTTCCGGAATCCTTCCATAAATGACTGATTTTAAATGATTAATTATTTCTCATGAGGTCGAATGGCGGGCAGGGAAGTGCTCGCTTCGGTTGTGGATTTTGGTCGACCTTTGGCATGATTGCGGCAGAGATTGGGTAACAATCAGTAAAAAAGCGTGAGTTGAGCTGTCTGGAGCTCTGACTATGGTTCTGCCGTGACTTGGGGAGCTTAGAGCGCGAGTCGGTCGAAGGGATTGGCCGATCTGAACTTTAAGCTGGTTTCGTGGGCGGTTTTCGGATGAAATTTGGTCGGCAGACAACGCTTCGCGCGCAAGCCACCGTAACGGGTGTGGGCGTCCACTCCGGTACTCCTGTCAGCCTCACGATCGGACCTGCATCGACAGATGCAGGTTTTGTTTTTGTCCGCACCGGGCTTGAGGGAAGTGACCGCGAGGTTCAGGCCAAGGCCGACGCGGTGGTTGCGACGCAACTTGCAACGGTGTTGGGCGACCGCAACGGCGTCGTCGTTTCCACCGCCGAGCATGTTTTGGCCGCCCTGCGCGGCATGGGCGTCGATAACGCCACGATCGAGATCGACGGCCCGGAAGTTACGATCATGGACGGCAGCGCCGCAGCTTTCGTCGCCGCCATCGACCAGGCGGGGATCGTCAGCCAGTCCGCCTCTCGTCGGTTCATCCAGGTGTTGAAGCCGGTGCAGGTGGCGTTCGGTGATTCGTTCGGCGAACTGCGCCCCTATGCGTCGGGTTTTCGCGCCGAGGTCGAAATCAACTTTGCCAACCCGATGATCGGGCGTCAGAAATATGCGCTCGACCTGAGCCCGGAGACGTTCCGCCGCGAGGTCTCCCGCGCCCGTACATTCGGTTGCATGAGCGACGTGACCAGGCTGTGGAGCGCCGGCTTCTCGCTCGGTGCGTCGTTCGAGAATACCGTGGTGTTCGACGAGACGCGGCTGCTCAATCCGGAAGGCCTGCGATTTGCGGACGAATGCGCCCGCCACAAGGTCCTCGACGCGATCGGCGACCTCGCGCTGGCTGGTCTCCCGCTGCTTGGCGCTTACCGTTCGGTACGCGGTGGCCATAAGCTCAATCACGCCGTGCTGACCTCCCTGTTGACCGATCGTTCGGCCTGGCGGGTGGTCGAGGCGGAGACGGCGCGTCGCGTGCGCAGCCACGCCGAAGTCGGCAGCGGCATGGTCGGGGGCATGGTCGCCCCGGCCTTTGGACCCGACGTGTCCTGAAGGTCTTCTTTTCCGACCGCGCGCTTTTGAAGCATTGTGAAATCGCGCCTTTTTGCCAAAATGATCCGTGAAGAGACGGAATCTGGACGCCTTAATCCGGGCGAATTGCCTGCCTATGTGGTTGGTTCACGGAGTTTTTTCGGCTACACAGGCCTTGGTTACGTTGCAAGCGCCAAGGGCGAGGCAATCATCGCATCCGTGACCCGTGTGGTCATGGATCGCGCTGCAGGCGACGGGTTTGAAAGGCTCATGTCGGTACAGATTTTGACGCGCAGACTGCGCGGCCTATTGGCCAGCACCAGGCGGCTCCAACTCGCCGCCTCGCTGGTTGTGCTTGCGCTTCCCTTGAGCGGCTGCGGCACCGGCGCGCTCTGGGACAAGTTCATGGCGAAGGACGACACCTTCAACGAGGAGCCGGCGGACAAGCTCTACAATGAGGGCTTGTACCTGATGAACGAGCGCCATGACAACAAGGCGGCCTCGAAGAAGTTCGAGGAGGTCGACCGCCAGCATCCCTATTCCGACTGGGCGCGCAAATCGCTGCTGATGTCGGCCTACGCCTTCTACAACCAGGGCGACTATGACAGCTGCATCGGTGCGGCGAGCCGCTACGTCACGCTGCACCCCGGCAGTCCCGACGCGGCCTATGCGCAGTATTTGATCGCGGCGTCGCATTACGACCAGATCCCTGACATCAGCCGCGACCAGGGGCGGACCGAAAAGGCGATCGCCGCGCTCGAAGAGGTGGTGCGCAAATATCCGAACTCAGAATATTCCGTCAGCGCCAAGGCCAAGATGGAAGGCGCGCGCGACCAGCTCGCGGGCAAGGAGATGGATATCGGCCGCTACTATCTGCAGAAACGCGACTACATCGCGGGCATCAACCGCTTCAAGACCGTGGTCACGCAATACCAGACCACGCGCCATGTCGAGGAGGCGCTGGCGCGCCTGACGGAGGCCTACATGTCGATCGGCCAGGTCGGCGAGGCGCAGACCGCGGCGGCCGTGCTCGGGCACAATTTTCCCGACAGCAAATGGTACAAGGACGCCTATAATCTGGTGAAGGCCGGCGGCTACGAGCCGGAGGAGAACAAGGGCTCCTATATTTCGCAGGCCTTCAAGAAGATTGGCCTCGGAAGCCTCGTCAGCTCTCAGTAGTTCTCGTAGTCCATCGGGGTATCATCTGATGTCCTGATCCGGGCCGCGCCGCATGCGCGCGTCCTTTGCTTGAGCGCCAATTTTGGCATCGAAACGGCGCGCGCGATCCACTATTCTGGGGTTGCTGATTCAGACCCCTTCGGTTTGAAGAGCGCGGGCGGGGCGAAGGCTGGACTTTGCCCATCCCTCCACTGGGACATTGTTTGGCATGCTGGCGCGTTTGTCGATCCGCGACATCGTCCTGATCGAACGGCTCGACATCGAGTTCTCTCGCGGTCTTGCCGTGCTGACCGGCGAGACCGGCGCGGGCAAATCCATCCTGCTCGATGCGTTTGCGCTGGCGCTCGGCGGCCGTGGCGACGCGGGCCTCGTGCGTCACGGCGCGGAGCAGGGCCAGGTCACGGCCGTCTTCGACGTGCCGAAGAATCACCCTGCCGCCGCGATCCTGTCCGGCAACGGCCTCGACGACACCGGGGAAATGATCCTGCGCCGGGTGCAGTTTGCCGATGGCCGCACCCGTGCCTTCATCAACGACCAGGCGATCAGCGTGCAGACGCTCCGGGCCGTCGGCGCGGCGCTGGTCGAGATCCACGGCCAGCACGACGAGCGGGCGCTGGTCGATGCTGCCACCCACCGCCAGTTGCTCGATGCCTTCGCGGGCCTCGAGAAGGAGGTCGCGGTGCTGGAAAAACTCTGGGAGGCGCGCCGCGCCGCCAACGCGGCGCTGGACGCGCATCGCGCCGGCATGGAGCGCGCCGCGCGGGAGGCGGACTATCTGCGCCATGCGTCCGACGAACTGAAGGTGCTCGCGCCCAAGGACGGCGAGGAGACCAAGCTCGCGGAGCGCCGCACCGCCATGATGCAGGGCGAGAAGATCGCGACTGACCTGCGCGAGGCGCAGGAGGCGATCGGCGGCGACCACTCGCCGGTGGCGGCCTTGTCGGCGGCGGTGCGCCGGCTGGAGCGCCGCGCCGCCAGTTCGCCGGCTCTGGTCGAGCCGGCGGTGAAGGCGATCGATATGGCGATCAACGCGCTGGAAGAGGCGGACCAGCATCTCGCGCGGGCACTGGCGGCCACCGATTTCGATCCGGCTGAGCTCGAGCGCATCGAGGAGCGGCTTTTTGCGCTACGCGCGGCGTCGCGCAAATATTCGACCCCGGTCGATGGACTCGCGGCATTGGCCGCGAAATATGCCTCCGACGTCGCCCTGATCGATGCCGGCGCCGAGCAGCTGAAGGTTTTGGAGGCGGCGGCGGGCGAGGCCGATCGCCGCTATGCTGCAGCAGCCGAAAAGCTCTCCGCGGCGCGCAGCAAGGCCGCCGACAAGCTCAACAAGGCTGTCAATGCTGAGCTGGCGCCGCTCAAGCTCGACCGTGCGAGGTTCATGACCGAGATCGCGACGGACGCGGCGGCACCGGGGCCGCAAGGCATCGATCGCGTCGAGTTCTGGGTGCAGACCAATCCGGGCACCAGGCCGGGTCCGCTGATGAAGGTCGCCTCCGGCGGCGAACTCTCGCGCTTCCTGCTGGCGCTGAAGGTCGTGCTGTCCGATCGCGGTTCGGCGCCGACGCTGGTGTTCGACGAGATCGACACCGGGGTCGGCGGCGCGGTCGCGGATGCGATCGGCGCGCGGCTGGCGCGGCTCGCGGGCCAGGTGCAGGTGATGGCGGTGACGCATGCGCCGCAGGTCGCGGCGCGCGCCGACCAGCACCTGCTGATTTCCAAGGAAACGCTCGACAAGGGCAAGCGGGTCGCGACCCGGGTCAACATGCTCGCCGCCGACCATCGCCGCGAGGAAATCGCCCGCATGCTGGCGGGCGCCGAGATCACGGCCGAAGCCCGTGCCGCCGCTGAGCGGCTGTTGCGCGCCGCGACGGCGTAGCATTGCTGTTACTGTCATTTCCGGGGGCGCGCGAGCGCGAAGCCGGAGGGTCGGGATTCTGGACTTGCGCTGCGGCAGCGCCCATGTTTCCTCTCAGCGCCCTCCGTCGTATTGAACTGCCATGGCCAGGACAGCAAACAAGACAGCAAAAGCAAAGCCGCTTCCCTCGGTCGCCGACCTCACCAAGGCGCAGGCCAAGGTCGAGCACAAGCGGTTGGCGCTGGAGCTCGAAGAGCACGACCGGCTCTATTATCAGGACGACGCGCCTAAGGTCTCAGACGCCGAATATGACGCGTTGCGCCAGCGCTTCAACGCGATCGAACAGCGCTTTCCGGAATTCGTCAGCTCGGAGTCGCCGTCGCAAAAGATCGGCGCGGCACCATCGGCCAAGTTCAAGAAGGTCCGCCATGCGTTGCCGATGCTCTCGCTCGACAACGCGTTTGCAGAGGACGACGTGCGCGACTTCGTCGGTCGCATCGAGCGTTTCCTCAAATTGAAGGACGAACAGATCGCGTTTTCCGCCGAGCCGAAGATCGATGGGCTGTCGATGTCGCTGCGCTATGAGGGCGGCGAGCTCATCACGGCGGCGACCCGCGGTGACGGTGCCGAGGGCGAGGACGTCACCGCCAATATCCGTACGCTAAAGGACGTGCCGCAGAAGCTCAAAGGCCGCAACGTGCCAGAAATCTGCGAGGTGCGTGGCGAGGTCTACATGACCAAGAAGGGGTTTCTGGCACTGAACGAGCGGCAGAAGGCCGCCGGTGATACCCCTTTTGTTAATCCGCGCAACTCAGCCGCGGGCTCATTGCGGCAGAAGGACCCAAGCATCACCGCATCGCGGCCGCTCGGCTTCTTCGCCTATGCCTGGGGCGAGATGAGCGCGATGCCCGAAGCGACCCAGACCGGCATGATCCATTGGTTCGAGCGCTGCGGCTTCCATACCAATCCGCTCACAAAGCTCTGCCGTTCGGTCGACGAGCTGCTCGCATTTCACCGCAGCATCGAGGAGCAGCGCGCAAAACTCGACTACGACATCGACGGCGTCGTCTACAAGGTCGATCGCATCGACTGGCAGGAGCGGCTCGGCTTTGTGTCGCGCACGCCACGCTGGGGGATTGCGCACAAGTTCCCGGCCGAGCGCGCCATCACGGTGCTTCGCGACATCGAGATCCAGGTCGGCCGCACCGGCTCGTTCACCCCGGTCGGCAAGCTCGAGCCGGTCGGCGTCGGCGGCGTCATCGTGCAGAACGTCACGCTGCACAACGAGGATTACATCAAGGGCATCGGCGGCGACGGCGAGCCGTTGCGCGAAGGGCGCGATATCCGCATCGGCGACACGGTCGTCGTGCAGCGCGCCGGTGACGTCATCCCGCAGATCGTCGACGTCGTGATCGACAAGCGGCCGAAGGACGCAAAAGAATTTCACTTTCCGAAAAAATGCCCGTGCCCGCTGCACACCGACGTGGTGCGCGAGGAGACGGCGACCGGCGAGGAGGGGGCCCGCGCCCGCTGCACCGGCGAGTTCGCCTGTCCCTACCAGAAGATCGAGCACCTAAAACTGTTCTGCTCGCGCCGGGCATTCGATATCGAGGGGCTTGGCGAGAAGCAGATCCAGTATTTCTTCGAGCAGGATTTTGTGAAGGAGCCCGCCGACATCTTCACGCTGCCCAAGCGCAACGCCAAGCTCAAGCTTGAGGAGATCGAGGGCTATGGCGCAACCTCGGTGCGCAACCTGTTCAACGCGATCGAGGAGCGGCGGAACATCGCGCTGGAGCGCTTCATCTACGCGCTCGGCATGCGCCATGTCGGCGAGACCACGGCGCTGGCGCTGGCGCGCGGCTACGGCTCCTGGCAGGCGTTCCACGACGCCGGCCTGAAGGTCGCCGATGGCGACGAAGAGGCTGTCGCCGAGATGGATGCGCTGGATCAGATCGGCGACACCGTGATCAAGAGCGTAGCCGCTTATTTCGGCGAGAGCCACAATCGCGGCATCGTGGAACGGCTGACCAGGGAGGTCACCATTCTCGATGCCGAGAAACCGAAAAGCAATTCGGCGGTCGCCGGCAAGACCGTGGTGTTCACCGGCTCGCTCGAGAAGATGACGCGCGACGAGGCCAAGGCGACCGCCGAGCGGCTCGGCGCCAAGGTCTCCGGTTCGGTGTCGAAGAAGACGGATTATGTGGTCGCCGGTCCCGGCGCGGGCTCGAAGCTTGCGGAAGCGCAGAAGCACGGTGTGACGGTGCTGACCGAGGACGAGTGGCTGAAGCTGATCGGGGAGTGAGTTTCGTCATTGCGAGGCGCGATAGCGCCTAAGCAATTCAGGCTGTCGTCGCGGCCAGATTCTGGATTGCTTCGCTTCGTTCGCAATGACGGCCCTCACATCATCCCCGACTCCTCCTCTTCCGCCTGCTCCATCAGCTCCTCGCTGACCACGACGTCGCGACGCGGCACCAGGAAGACCATGGTGGAGGCGCAGGCGATCGACAGCACCGCGATTGCGGCCGTCAGCGGCAATGTGGTGGCAAAATGGCCGCCGAAATAGGCGCCTGATTGCGAGACCAGCGAGCCCACACCCATCTGGAGAAAGCCCATCGCACCGGAGGCGGTGCCGGCGGCCTCGGGACGGACGCTGATGGCGCCGGCGGCCGAGTTCGACATCACGAAGGCATTGGCGAACATCACGATCATCTGCGTGCCGAACAGCAGCAATGGCGTCTGGTTCAGGCCAAGAATGCTCCAAACCAGGTTGAGCAGGCTGCCGGTCAGTTGCAGCGCAAGCCCGAACCAGATCAGCCGCTCGAGCTGGTGACGCGGCGCAAAGCGCACGCAGAACAGATTGCCGACCAGATAGGCAAAGCCGGTGGTCGCGAACCAGGCGCCATATTCGGCACTCGACCGGCCCATCTGCGTCACCACGATATAGGGGCCGCCGCCGGCAAAGGCGAAGATGATCTGCGAGGCCAGCACCTGGCACAGCATGAAGCCGATGAACGCGCGGCTCTTGAAGAGGCCGCCGACATCGCCGCGAAAGCCACCGCCTGGCACGCGCTCCCGGCGCGTTTCGGGCAGGGCCAGCGCGATGGCAACCGCCGTGGCAAGCGAGGCGGCGGTGATGAAGTAGAAGATCGCGCGCCAGCCGAACGCGGTCTCGATCAGGCCGCCGGTCAAGGGCGACAGCATCTGCGCGATCATCATGACCGCGATGACCAGGCTGATCCTGGCGCCGATCTGATCGCGCTCATAGAGATCGCGGATGATGGCGCGGCTCACCACCATGCCGCTGGCGCCGCCCAGCGCCTGCAGGAAGCGCGCGCCGATCAGTTGCGGCAGGGTCTCGGCGAAAGAGCAGGCGATGCTGGCCGCGACCATCAGCGACAGCCCCGCGAGCAGCACCGGACGGCGTCCAAACCGGTCCGACAGCGGCCCCATGATGATCTGGGAGCAGGCGATGCCGACCATGTAGAGCGACACCGTCATCTGCGCGATCGCAATGTCGCGGCCGAAGCTGGTCGCGAGCTTCGGCAGCGCCGGCACCAGCAGATAGAGCGAGATCGGCGCGACCCCGGTCATCACCACCAGCAGGATCAGCATGACACGCGAGGTCGCGGCCGATTTGAGCACGGCCTCAGGCGGCTTGCCCATCATTCCGTGCATGCGCGCTCTTCGGTCCGATTCAAACTCTGTTCGAATCGAGTGTAGCGAAGCGGCAGGCGATGCATACGCATGTTTGGGAATACGGCTATGCTGAATTTGCCAGCGTAGCTTTGCGCTGGCTGTTTCCACATTGACCGCTGTCATCATCCGCGAAAGCCGATGAGCCACTATCCCGGAGGCCGGAGTTTTGTTGCTTGTCATTCCGGGACGCTCCAGCTGCTTGGCTGGAGCGGACCCGGAATCTCGATCCGTGGGTTAAACATCTCGTGCCCAACCTCGAGATTCCGGGTTCGATGCTTCGCATCGCCCCGGAATGACGACGATTAGTTAACGCGCCAGCGCTGCGGTCGCCTGGTCGAGCCAGGTCTTCGTCGCGTCATCGAGCTGCGGCCGCACCTCGGCTCTGACCCGCGCATGGTACGCGTTGAGCCAGTCGAGCTCGGCGTCGCTCAGCATCGCGACATCGATCAGCCGCCGGTCGATCGGCGCCAGCGTCAGTGTTTCGAACCCGTTCATCGGCTTCTCGGCGCCTGCGACGTCGGTTTTCACCACGAGTTCGAGATTCTCGATCCGGATGCCAAAAGCGTCGGTCTTGTAGTAGCCGGGCTCGTTGGACAGGATCATGCCGCGCTTCAGCGGCGTGGTGCCCAGCTTTGATATCCGCGCCGGTCCCTCATGCACTGAGAGATAACTGCCGACGCCATGGCCGGTGCCGTGCTCGAAATCGATGCCGGCCTGCCAGAGGTACTGCCGCGCCAGCGTGTCGAGCTGGGCGCCGGTCGTGCCATCGGGAAAGATCGCGCGGGCGATCGCGATGTGCCCGCGCAGCACGCGGGTGAAGCGGTCGCGCATCTCCGTCGTCGGCTCGCCGATCGCGATGGTGCGGGTGACGTCGGTGGTGCCATCCTCATATTGTGCACCGGAATCGATCAAGAGCAGGTCGCCGCGCGCGATTCGCCGGTTGCTCTTGCGACTGACGCGGTAGTGCACGATGGCGCCGTTCGGCCCGGTGCCGGAAATGGTCGGAAACGACACGTCCTTCAGCGCGCCGGTGTCGCGGCGAAAGGTCTCCAGCGCTTCCACCGCGTCGATTTCGGTGAGGCTGCCTGTGGGCGCCTCGCGATCGATGAAAGCGAGGAAGCGGGCGAGCGCCACGGCGTCGCGTCGATGCGCACCCTTGGTACCTTCGATCTCGGTTGGGTTCTTCACCGCCTTCAGGAGGCTCACCGGATCGCTGCCGCGCAGCGGCTTGCCGCCGGCGGCGGCAATCAGCCGGTTCAGCGCGTCGGCGGCGGTCGCGTTGTCCAGGGCAATGGCCGCGCCGCTTTTGGCCAGCGCCGTCAGCCTCGGCTGCAGCGCATCCGGCTCCTCGACATCGGCTGTATGCTCGAGATGGTCGCGCGTGGCATTCGACAGCTTGCGGTGATCGATGAAGATGGTGGGCCGGCCGTCCTTCGGCACCAGCGCGTAGGACAGCGGCAGTGGTGTGTGTGCGACGTCGGCGCCGCGGATGTTGAACGCCCAGGCCACCGCGTGGCTGTCCGACAGCACCAGCGCATCGGCGGAGAGCCTTGCGATCTCGCTTTGGATCCGCTGCAGCTTTTCCGCCTCGGTTTCGCCGGAAAATTGCCCGCCATGGATGGCGACCGGGCCGAGCGGCGCGGGCGGGCGCTCGCTCCAGACGGCATCGACCGGATTGCTCTCGACCGCCACGAGCTCGGCGCCCGCCTTGGCGCAGGCGGCCGCGAGCCGCTCAGCGGCCGCCGTGGTATGCAGCCAGGGATCGAAGCCGAGGCGGTCTCCCGCCGCGAGATGGGCGGCCAGCCAGCTCTCCGGCGGCGGCTCGACCAGGGACTCGACGGTCCAGGCCTTGCCATCGACCTGCTGACCGGCCTGCAATGTGTAGCGGCCATCGACGAAGACAGCCGCTTCCCTGGTCAGCACGATCGCCAGGCCCGCCGACCCGGTAAAGCCGGTCAGCCAGGCCAGCCGCTCCTCCGACGGGGCGACATATTCATTCTGCTGCTGGTCGGCGCGGGGAACCGCAAAGCCGGTCAGTTTCCTTCGCGCCAGCTCTTCGCGAAAGGCCGACAGCCGTGCGGACAGTGCGACGCCGCTTTCGGGGTCTTCAAAAGTCTGGAAATGGGCTTCGAACATGGTTCTTCGCTTCTCGTCAGTTCAGGCGACCGCCACGACCATGGGCCGGACTGCAAACTATCGTTCATGTTGACCTGATCAAGGATTTGCTGTCACATCTCTATCAAAGAAAAAGGCTGGGGAAGTCCAAGGGGGTGTTTCGGCTCAACGGCGAGGGGAACACATGCCTGCGTTTACGTTCGAGAAACTCACGCCGCCCGCTCCCCGCGGTCCAACCCCACCGGTTGTCAAGAAGCGGCGTGGGGTGATGGTCCAGATGCTCAACCGCTTCGCCAGGATGCGCGCAAGGCGCATCTTCGACTTTCGTCAGAAGCCGGTCCCGAATTCCCATCCACCAAAGCCGCACGACTAAAGCGTCCCCTCAATCCCCGATCTCGCTGGCCTTGACCACCGTCGCCCCGACGACGCGCGTTCCCTCAAGCTCTCGCACGATCCGCTCATCCTCGCCGACGACACCCAGATGGAATTCGCGCCCAGGCGTGACCAGGGTCATGTCCGCGCCTGTTATCACGAGCACCGTGACGTCGTGCAGCTCGCCCGACATCGCAAGCTTCTCGATCTCGTCGCGATAGGGGGTCCGACGCCACGCGTCGGGCCGGTCCGGATCGCAGCGGATTTCGATGCCATCTTCCGATGTGGTTAACACCAGTCCTGAGATTGAGGGCCTCCAATGCGTGCCGAGCCGCGGGTCGAGCAACCAGAGGCAGTTGAACGCCCGGCATTCGGATGGCCTGTCGTCATAGATCCGACAGCGCTTGCCCGGCTCGCAATGGAAGCACCAATCGCCCGCAGGCTTGTCGAGCGTCTCGATCGCCATGACCTTGCAGCAGAGCGTGCAGTCTCCGCAGGCCCGGTCGCTCATCCGGTCGCACGCAGCAGCAGGCTGCTCCATCCCTCGATCTTCAGATGTCGCACGGGAACCAGCCCGCGCGCGCGGTAGGCCGCAATTACCGCGCCTGCCTGGTGGTTCAGCAGGCCCGACAGGATGACGCTCGCCGACGGCGCGAGATGCCGCGCCATGGGGCTTGCAAGCTGTCGCAGCGGATTGGCCAGAATGTTGGCCAGCACCAGGTCGAACGGCCCGCGGCTTGCGAAATCCGGTGCCGAGAAACCGGTGGCGCGGATCGCGCGCACCAGGTTCCCGACGCCATTGAGCCTGAAGTTGTCGCGC
>Ga0210397_10000342_pt1 | contig 33045 bp, 42 predicted proteins | sample IncBWH2OmetaG_FD_160126 | JGI IMG/M metagenome (GOLD analysis project Ga0210397, IMG submission 160126) | Forest soil microbial communities from Barre Woods Harvard Forest LTER site, Petersham, Massachusetts, United States - Inc-BW-H-2-O ...
GAGAATTCGTCGCTTATGACCGCTACAAACCCTCATCTCGGACCATCCCCACGGAGGTGGGGAGAACTCAATCGAGCTGGCTAACGCGATCGTCTTTTCCGGACCATCCCCACGGCGTGGGGAGAACTCTGCCTGAGTGCCGTCGGCAGTAATCCAAGTCGGACCAACCCCACAGGTGTGGGGAGAACAGGTTGCCTCCGTTGTAGGAGTCAGTGATCAGCGGACGGACCATCCCCACTTGCGTGAGGATAACCGACAAGCTGTCGAGCTGGCCAAAGTCCCGATCGGACTATCCCCACAGGTGTGGGGAGAACTTAATGCCTTCCGCGACACAAGCCTCAACGAACGGACCAACCCCACAGACGTGGGGAGAACTTCCACCGGGCGAACTCCCTTTCCCAGACATACGGACCAACCCCACGAATGTGGGGAGAACTGCGCCGGTCTGGCGGGCGTCACGTACCAGAGCGGACCATCCCCACATGCGTGGGGAGAACGCTTCCGAAGTTGCGCCTCGGGAGCACGTTTTCGGACCATCCCCACAGGCGTGGGGAGAACGTGCCGAGCACAGTGTGGAAATCTGTCAGGCGCGGACCATCCCCACGGGCGTGGGGAGAACTCTGGATTACCAACCACTTACAGACCAAAAATGTCAAAGAACAGTAAACCCCCACAAGCGTGAGGAAACAAAAACTCACGCCGAAACCCGGACCCGGCGTGAGACAAACCGCCGACCGTCAACACCGCTCGATCCTGCTTGCCCGAACGCAATCGGCTGGTCCAGATAGGTGTCTGTCCCATCGGCAAAGCTAGAAACTTCTTGAACCTTCGCCAGCCCGGCTTCCGTTGCCTCAGGGGGATAACCAGCGGCCCGCAGAATCGCCGACCATGCCTCAGGGGAAGAAGGAAACGGTCCGCCCGCCAGCACCGGAGCCGCAGGCAAACAGCATTTGCGCCCGAGCCAGATTCCCCAGACCGGATCAGCCAGCGCCGCCGCAACCGATGCTAGCACGCTGGCGTCACCGGCCAGCATTGCGCCGAATCTGGCATCACAGAGGTAATCGCGCCGGGTGACCACCGGGTGCGGGTTGCTCTCCCCTGAGGCTAACCTCGTGCCCATCACTGTATGGAAATCCGTCAGGCGCTGGATGGGGATTGATTCGCCTTTCTCATTGAGCCTCGGAAGCGTCCACACCGTCAATTTAAGCGCGGCCAAACGCGGCAACGTTTCTCGCTCCCTCTCCGATCCCTTAGGCAATCCGAGCGCCGCGCAGATCATGCCGACTATCCCCGACTTGGACGGGAACAAGAGCGTCTCGCGATTCTGGAACCGGCTGGCAACGCCCCATGATTGCATGGGAGCGTCCAGCCACAATGGAAGGTAAGCCGTTGTCATTCCCCGAATACTCCGTCCAGCAAACGCTTGATGAACTCGTTGACATTGACATCAGGAATCGCCACCTCGACCGCCGTCGCAATGCCCCACGTCGATTTCAAGCTTTCGTGATGCGCCTTGAGAGCGGCAACCGAACCCTCTACAAGGCCGTTCCTCGACGAGATCGGTTTCTCAAATGCATCGACGAGCTGCAACTGCTGTCCCGCGAGCTTAGCGATGCCCAGCACATAGGACGGCAGGGTAGCGCCGTTCATCGAGTTCCGGCGTGCCGACGGCACCGACACCAGCACGGCCCGGATAAAGGAGTCTGCGACCCGGCGCAGCTCCTCTGTCGTCAAGGTCGGCAGATTCTCTTTCAGTAGATTGATGTTGAGCGCCGCGTACCTGTAGTAAGTGGCAGAGTTGAATTCCTGCACACTAGTTATCGCTGCGCCGGATTCGTTCTTGTCCTGCAAATCATCGACCGCCGCGAAAAAGTCGAGATCATTGACGCACTTGTGTGTAGAGACGGCGTGACCGAACGACGCCGCGCCTTCCACAGTCAGGGAATGATCGGAAGCAGCCATTCGCCCGAACAGAGCAATATCCGCCGCGTCGGCCAGCTGGACACCTTTAATTGCCGTCGATGCTAGCTTCGACAAAGCTTTCACTGCCTTAGACACTTTTTCCTTACCGTTGCCGTTGACCTTCTTTTTCTCATCCGTCTTGGCATCATTTTCGGCGCTCTGCTCCTTAACCTCGGAAAGCTTGACCAGTTCTGCTGCTAACGCCGCATCGCCGCTGATCTTCTCTGCTAGCACACCGGCAATGGAATCAAGCTCGGCGTTGCTGATAAAGAAGGCAGTCTTGACTTTGTTCCCGCCGCCGTTCCCTTCGGCTTTCTCGTCCGTAGTCGCCAGTTCATTGGTGATCGCCTTGGCAGCAGCAGAAGCCACTGTCTCATCAATCCCAGCCTGTAGCAGCCGCTGAATGATTGGATCGACAATCAGCCGGGTCCGTTTCCCTTTAAACAGCTCGGGCGCGTAATCACGAGCGGTGAGCCGGATCGCCCGCTTGAGACATTGGCTGGAGATCCGGGCGCGGGAGACGCCGCCAAGCGTCATGGATTTAGGTGACCCCAGATCGTCCCGGTTAAGACAGGTGGCTGGAAACGACTGGGCAATATGTATCTCGATTAGTTTCATGTTAGTTTCAATAAGGTTATGTAAGTATGATTATGGAAGTATCTAACGGACAGATTGAGGTTTAGTTTAGTGTAATTGGAGTAATGACTAGCATTCCAAACCCAAAGGCTTTCGCGGAACCGATGCCGGTAGCGACGATGCTCCGGAATGCCTCAGGGTCGGTAACGGTCAGCAGGCCTTGAAAATCGACGACGGCATGATGACCATACACGCCTTGCCTGACAAACCCTTCCTGTCCTCCGCTAACTGCTAGCAGTGAATCGGAATCGACAGCGAATCCGCCAGCCATAGCTTTGCGTTCCATCCATACTGTTAGCTCTTCATCGGTAGTCAACGGAATCCGCCGCTTGGCTATTTTCTTGGTCGGGTTGGCCCGGAGGCTGAACCGATAGCGTTGGTGTCCAAGAAACGCCTCAGGCACCGGCTTGGTCTGGAAGCGCCCATCCGGACACCAGTCAGGCCGCACCGGCTCGGACTGCGAGAGAAGCAGCAACCGAAAGCTGTCGTCGCCACGGTCAACCCGGAACAGGAAATCGCGAGCCAGACCATTTCTGCTAGCAGCAAACACGCTCCACGAGAGCTGGTGCCAGCTATAGCTGTCGCGGATTCGCAGGCGCTTAATCGCGTCCTCGTGCGAGATAGTAATCTGAGTAAGGCGTAAAGCGTTCATTCGATCTCGGACCTTTCTCCCCAGTAGGCTTGCGCCCAGTTGGTCCGGACCCGGTCAACGCCACCGTTGCCGTAGAACTTCAGATCATCGAACAGCGTGTCGTAATTAATGCCGATGCCTTTGGCCTGCATGGCCAGCGCGATGCCGACAATTTTCTCGCACAGCTCTTCGCGAGTATTGCAATCGATTAGCTGCCGAAACCGGACATCGAACGATTCGTGGTCAATGCGCAATCGGCGGCAGGAAGCACCGAAGTTACCAGCCCGCTCACTGTGGCTGTCGGGATCTGCCGCCCAGAGGCCGACCACGGTTTCGTAGATCGGTGCCTGCCAGCCGTTGAGATCGCAGAGCTGTGCCATGAGCGGCCATGCCCGGGAGCGCAGTTGAGGCCGGAGAGCGCCGCGCAATTGCGCCAGTGCGCCCCGGTCGGTTTTCCATCGCCTCAGGCGAAGAGTAAGTGATTCAGTTGATTGCATGTTATGTTCTGCTAGCAAGATGCTAGCTCTGTTTGGTTTGTTTGGTTTGGTTGTTTGGTTGGTTGATTGAAAGTTTGTTAAGTCCCGCCACGAACGCCTTCATCTGGCGCGAAGTATCGTGAGGACAAGTGTTCTCATAGGCGCGATGAGCAGCGCGCTGGATCGCTTTGCCCCACGCCGTCTCGGCGTAATCGGACTCGTCGCCTGCCGTCCGGACCAGCTCAAGGAGCAAAGGTCTGGATTGTTCCGCCCCGGTCCAGAATGCGGCCAGCGCGGCGCGTTGCCACTGCGATCGTCGATCCTTTGCCTCAGGCCGGTCAATCTTATCACCTAAGGCGACGTGATAGGCTGTAACCGCCTCCCTGAGGCGAGCCGCGAAACCCTCGGCGTACTGGATGCCGTCCTGATAGATCCGCTGGCCAGTCTCATCCAGCATGGTGGCTGGAATTTGCGAAAAGATGGATTCGAGCGAACCAAGAACCTTGGCCTTGTCTGCTAGCAGCGCCCCGGTCCAGAGATCAAACTCTTGGCCGTCATCCAGATTCGACAAGGCCAGTGGCCCGCTCATCCCCTTCTGGTCGATGCGCCTGACGGTGAGGGAGTGTAACTCCCGCCAAGTCGCTCGCTCGAATTGGGCACGCAGCGTGGCACGCATATCCTTGCCGTCTTTCTTGATGGCAATGATAGTTGCGGACGGTTCTCGGAAACCTTCCGAATAATCGGGGTAATCCAGCCCGTTAGCACGCGCCAAGGTCTGCCGGTCGTCACGCAGCAGAATGGCGCGACTGAGCGGGACCAGCCTGCCGAGATAAGTGCTGCTAGCATTCTCGACGGCTGGCTTGTCCAGCGGCGAGGTCGGCATTTGCTCCCAGACCGGCTTTCCCCAGCGATCATCGCCCAGCGCCTCGGCAACCAGCTCTTGGTTGAGCAAGTTAAGATGCAGAGTCTCCAGCAGCGTGGCTCCGATCAGGATGGCGTGCAGCATATTGCCAGCCAGACACGGCGCGTGAGAGCTGCGCCCGACACTGGGGCGCGGGTATGTGGTCCAGCCGTTGGTCGGTTGACCGCCCCAATACCCGACACCAATCAAGCCACCAGTTGAAAAGCTCTGGTGCGCCAACAAGCTTAAAGGATTGAGTGACCGGCGTTCGCCGCCAGCGTGATCGAACAACGTCGGATTAGCGCCGCTGGCTAACGCGCAATCGAGCGTACTGACCGAAACGCCTTCATCGTCGGTAGCCAGTTTCAGGTCCGATACTTGCAAAAACGGTGCGCTACCAAAAAGGCTGAATGCCCCGTGCCAGCGTTCCAAATAAGAAGCCGTTGCTAGGGAAATGTCCGCCCGGCACTTGCGCCATTCCTTGCGATTGGCCGGACCACCCAGCGCAGCGTGCGTGACACATGTTAGCAACCGCATCACCGCAACCCGCTCGTATGGATTAACGGCCAGATCTCTGACCTCATCCGCCCACGCAAACAGCTCTTGCAGGCTCAGCTCTCCGGATCGCCCACAGGTGTAGACAACCGGAATCCACGGATCTGAAACTAGGCTAAAGCTGGTTGTCATTATCGCTTGATCCCGTTCAGGAAAATTCCGAGCGACTGACCGTTGACGCTGCCGTCCTCATCGACTTCTGCGTAGAAAGTCTGAAACTTGCTGATGCGCTTGCTCATGAAGCACACAGCTTGCTGATAGCCATCTTCATCGGCCTCGTCTACGCGATTTACGATGAAGCCGCGTTTGGCGAGCTGGGTAACTGTGTCATTTTGGATTGCTTTCATAATCTTCTGTAAACAATCAGAACGGATGGCCGAGAACATTCTTTAGGGAATATTCTGTTTTCTTCTTGATTTTTCCCTAAGGATTCCGATGTGATGCCTTGTATGCAAAAGAAAACAAAAAAAGTGACACGACTGGGCAGGCCAAAGCTGAACAAGGTCACAATTTCCATCCGAATAGATGCCGGTATTTGGGCAGAGGTCAGAAAAGCCGCAGCGGCTGGCGGGAATCTCAGCGCCTATATTGAAGACGCCGTGATCACCAAGTTACGAAACAGCGGCTAGCTTATGCTAGCACGCTATTTTGGGCCAATCCCCACAGACGTGGGGAGAACGAACGCCGACTCAATCGAGCCAAGAACTTTGGCAGGACCATCCCCACAGTGTGGGGAAAAACTTAATCTTCCTTGACTGGAAGGATCACGCCGAACTCGCGGTCCCAAGTAGTGACACCCAGCACCCCTGAGGCAATCACGCCTCCGTCCGTCACTACTCCCAGTACCGCGCTGGACGAAACGTACTCCTTGAGCCATTCAGGTTTTCCCGATGCTTGGTCTGCCACATAGAACGGGATCTTGACCAGATTCTTGTGAACCTTTTTTGCCTCAGGGAGGGAGAATTTCGATGCCGTAACCGACACCTCGCTGCCGTCGATCAGCGTGACCCGCGTCCGCCCTCGCACCGTCACCGGCTCAGAGGCGCAGAGCAGCAGCGGCACTTGCGGAATGTCGGTCACGCGAGTAACAGCTCGCTCATCGTCCTCCAGCGCCTCCTGCCGCCTGACCAGCGCGGCGTTGAACGCCTGCGCCCGTAAGGTGTCGCCCTTTTCCTGCATCTCCAGCCGGAGCTGCTCCCAACTAGCAGGGTCATCACCCGTGCTAGCATAGGTCGCCTCGACCATCGTCCGAATGTCTTCCGGCAACGAGAGGTGCGTGCAGCGAATCCATTGCTCGAATGAACGCAGAAGCACATACGGCGCATAAACGCGGGCACTCCGGCCTAGCAGTTGTTTCAGTTCCGCCGCGCTGCTTTCCCGGTAATTGTCGAGTGTCAGCCCGTGGACATTGATCAGCACCTCAGGCACGCCGGTACGCTCCTCGCGCTGGTGCCGCCAGAGCCGCCCGATCCGTTGCAAGAGCATATCGCTTGGCGCGAGATCCGTGACCATCCAATCGGCGTCAATGTCGAGACTTTGCTCCACCACTTGCGTAGCCACCAGCACGCAGCCGGGCGGGCGGTTGTTTGAGTTCTTCCCTAAGGCGTTCAACCAATGTGCCTCCAGCTCGGCTCGTCGCCAGAGCGGGAACCGGCTATGCAGCAGCCCCACCTCCACGTCAGCGCCAGCCGCCAGCAGCGCCCGGTAGGCGTTCTGGGCGTCCCTGACCGTGTTCCGGACCCAGAGCACGCACTGGCCAGCCTTGGCGCGCTCCAAACACGCTGCGGCCAGCTCTGCCTCAGGGGAAGAAGTAGTCGCGACCTGAACGGTCGAGCGCCGCATCCCGTCGTAACTGGGAAATACGCTGATAGCACCCAACTGCTCGCGCCGCTGGCTGGTCAGGGTGGCGCTGAGAATGATCACCGTGCAGCCCAGCTCGCGCAGCCGCTCAACGAGCTTGTCGAGCAGGGTGCCGGTGTACAGATCGTAGGAATGCACCTCGTCGAGGACAATCACTTTCCCGGCCAGCCCGAATTGCCTCAGGAAAAAATGCTTGACCGCAATGACGCCCATCAGCGCCTGATCGATGGTGCCGACGCCGAACGGAACCAAGAGTGCCCTTTTGGCAGACGCGAACCACTCCCTCGCCTCGGCATTCCCGAGCATGTGCTCGTTATCGTCCATCCACGCCGCGCTGTGCGCCAGCCGGACATGCTCCGGTTGTTTCGCGATCCGGTCGATGAACGCCTGCACCCGCCGATGGATGGCGTTGCTGGTCATCTGGGTCGGCAAGGCGAAATAGAGTCCGCTGGCTTGCCCGGAAGCTAGCAGTTGGTAAGCCGCTGCTAGCGCCGCCTCGGTTTTGCCGCTGCCCATCGGCCCCTCGATCAGGTAGACGCCGGGCTTGGTAATCACCTCCATCGCCGCCTGCTGCATCCGGGTCGGTGTGTGCGGCGGGAACAGGTCGGCGAACATCAGCCCGGGACGGATCGCCGGGAACTGCCACCCGATTGTGTCCAGCGCCGCCTCGACCCGGGCAGGCCGCTGGGCGTCAGTGCCTGAATCGTCTGCCGGGAAAAATTTGGTGTCCGAACCGATCCAGTCCGCGAACGTGACCAGCCCGGCTGTCCACCAGAGTTCGGCCTCAGCCGGAACACGCAACGGGATCGGGCCGAAATGAGCGATTAACTCTTGGGCCAGATCCATCCGCCACTGGTCCCACTGCTCGTCACCGATTCCACCGGACAAATGACGCTGCTTTGTAAGCCTTGTTCCTTTGAGTTTTCCGTGATGCGCGCCCAGCATCATCGCCCAGCCGAAGAAATCCTCGTCTGCTAGCAGGTGCTGCAATACCCACTGAGAAACTTTGGCATGATCTGTCTCGCAGCCCATCCGCCACCGCCCGTCAATCGCCGCTTGCTCCAGCCCGTTATTGACTATCCATGACTCGCACTTGGCTTGAAAACCGGGGCAAATTTTCCCGACATCATGCAAGGAGACAAGCGTATCCACACCGGGAAACGAAAGATCTGCCGCCTCAGGCAAACGGGCAACCAGCCCGCGAGCCACTGAGCCTACATCGAGGCAGTGCCCGCGAACCGAAACGCCCGGCTGGCCTTTAATAGTTTTGCCCCAGAAATTCAATCCGCTTCCTCTCCCATAATCGCAATTAGTTCGTCGCTCATATTAAAACCAAGATCGCCGTCTTCTAGATAACATTTCTGTTCTTCGTACTCTTTCTGGCTTAAAGGCCAATACGTGTAAGCCTTTTTCGAGCGGTCGCAGATTTGGCTGGCTTCATCTTCGGAACCCCAACCGTAAATCGTTTCGATGTTAGATCCGCCAATTCCCCACCAACATTCATCATCCTGCTGCTGATTCACTTCCTCTACTGTTTTCATAATAACGGACTATAAACGGACAATATTTAAGAAACTTTAATGCTGACGGAGGAGCGCCTGATCCGCCTCAGGGAAATAGAAGAGTGCTGGCAAAAAAAGGCCTGAATTTTTGAAATTTTCGTGAGAGCGAGGCATAGATATCCACCCCCACGCTGCCGGGGGTACGGGGTATGCATAGGTGGGAGTGGCCTCCCTCCTTCATGCCAGCAGGAGTAAACCGCTGCTAGCATCAGCCCTGCCAAGTTTCCCGGCCAAAGAAAACCGCTGCCTCAGGGGAAAGCAGCAGGGGCAGAACAATCAGGTTGGATCGCTAGCGGAGTCCGGGCTTGGACGTGGAGATTTGCCCTGACTCCTGCCAGCGTGCTAGCAGCACACATGCGGCAAAGTCGTTGGCGACGACGCCTCAGGGGAGGAAATGTCGGCGGCAACGACATTTCCCGCCCCGAGAAATAATTTTCCTAAAGGTATTGGACTTTACTCCGATAGCGTTGCAGCATGACTAACACTAACCTTATTCCAATAGCGTTGCACTATGATTAAAGTCACCAAAGAAATGCGCGAGGCTGCTCGCCTGCTGCTGGACCGGCATAACAAAGCGGTAAAGGCAAGGGCCGAAGCACGCATGCCAGCTAATAAGGCGCACATCAAGCCTCAGTCGCACTATGAGACTTACGACGACCAAGACACCCGGAAGCGCCTAGAGGCCATTACAGACGGCACGCGCAAGCTGATCGATCCGGGCTGGTGGCAGAAGGTCTACAGGAAAGTTGACCGGGCCAAGCTCGAAAAGATCAAAGCGATGGCGGACCCGGCCCGCAACTCCAACGAGCACGAGCGGCAAGTGGCGGAAACCAAGCTGGCAGCGGCCAAGGCTCGCCGTGCGCCCGGAATGAGGCCGGACCCGCCGCCGTTGCCGACAGACTGGTCAGCATGGAAACGCATGCGCACGACCAAGGCCAAGGATAAAGCCAAGACGCCAACGCGCCCGCCTCCGCAAACCTCGCCTGCGTTATCCGATGGCGTTGCAGTCTCGGCCCAGAACATCCCGGCCAAACCTGTCTCCGATAGCGTTGCGCAGCCTAAGGCAAACGAAAAACGGACAGCAGAGCGGGCAGCGGCCCGATCTGGCCTGAAGTGTCAGACCTGTGGCAAGCCTTTGGCCGCTAGCAGGGTTAGCGCCCGGTACTGCTCTGTCACCTGCCGGTCGCGGGCGTGGCGGGCCTGATGCTGGCAAGCTGCTAGCATAGATCGCTGCCCAAGAGATCCAAGACAGGTCGGCCTTTAGCGCCCGACCTGCGTTTGGTATCGGGTCCGGTGCGGCGTCTGGGGCACCTGCTCCTTGATTGGTTTCGGGTCCACACCCGTTGTCCCAGAAATCGCCCCAATCGCCGCCGCCATCGCCGCTCGCATCCACATGCTGGCACCCGTCACGCTGGCACCGGCATGGCGCAACTGGTCGTACACGTACCCGGACGCCGCACTCAGGGGAATCGGAAATTTGCTCCCGATATATTCCAGCCATGACATAGGCGGTTTTTTGTCCGTTCCTTTGTCGGAACTCCAAGGCAGCGGACGCTTTTCCCAATCGTATCCGGTCCGCAGTTCTTCTTCCAGTTTAATGGCCGGAGTCGCCTTGTTCATGAGGTATTCCCAAGCCTGTCGCCGTTCGTATTCTTCCCTGAGATCCACTAATTTACCCCCAGTCGCTCCTTTAGTGCCCTTAATGCCTAGCTTGGCCAGATCTTCCGGTTTCATTGTCTGAGCAGCAATGATCTGGCCGATCAACTTAATCTCGGCGTGCATCGCACCGGGTATCCCCCATCTCATCCCGCCCCATTTAAAGGCCAGCCAATCAGCTTGGGACGGATCGCCCCAATTGATCTGATCCTTCTGGCCGGTCGCTTGTAGCATCGCCTGATTAGCTAGCAGCATCCCGGTGTAAGTGCCCGCCGCCCACATCGCACCCCGAAACCGTTGCATGGCAACCACTTTTTCGCCCGCCGACGCGTTCTTCCAATTACTCCAAGTGACAAGCGTCTTGACCGGGTCGCCAACCAGCCGGTTAAAATAAGACTGCGTCAATTTCGGGCCGAAAAACGCCGAGGAGATGACCGGGTGAGCGGTGATCGGGCCTTCCCCGCTGCCGGTGGCGTGATTAGCCCAGACCGCCATCTCTCTGCCGATTGAATCGATCTCGTCCACCGACATCCCGGCTCTGGTATGCCGTTCCATCGCCGCATCCCATAGACGGAACCGGGTTTCAACCAAAGCGCCCCATGTACGATCGGATGACTTCGCTCCTCCCGTTTCATTTCCATGCGTGCTTAAGTCAAGCCCGAGCCTCTTACCCAAGGTAAAGCGCGGGTTCCGGGCCATCGTATCCCTCAGTATTTCAGCTTCAGCAGGCTTGAGATTCCGCCAAGTATTAACCACCATTCTGGCAAACGCTTTCCATTTCAGCGGGTTAAGGATCAACGCACCGCCATGAGTGAACGGAAAAACCACGCTGTGTACTCCCCATCCAAGTGTTAGAGATCTCGGACCGGCAATCACCGCATTGAAAGCTCGCTCCAACATGGTTGCGTTCTTATCATTGACCAAGTGCTTGGCCTGCTGCTGGATATTCCTGCGATTGGCCTGCGCGGCCCAAGCGGCGTCACTGACCCGTTTAAAAGGCGTTTTCCGAGCGGCTAGAAATTCGTTGATCCATTCAGGCTTAGTGCTAGCACTCCCGCCAAAGAAATGGTTGTTGAACACTTCGTGAACCTGCTCGAACGGCATCCCGTGATCGATGGCGTGTTCCTTGATCCATCTCCACATCGCCAACCGTTCTTGGTCAGTCAGCTTACCGATAGGGTTTGATCCGGAGTAGCAGGGGTTAGGCATAAAGTTTATGTTCGGCAGGGCAGGTCTTTCATGATCTCCATCAGCCGGACACGGACCAGATCCGTATCCGGAAGAGTTTTCCCGCGAGTTTGACGCTCAATCTCGGTTCCCAGATTGTTCATCGCCGCACGTTCCGCATTCGAGGATTTGGTCACCGTATCAGCCATCTGCTTCAACCTTGGCACAAACTCTGGCGGTGCGTCAGTCCCGTTCCCTTTTCCCTTGAGATAAGCTTCCTTCATCCCGTTAAGCGTCGTGTAATCAAGCGGAATCTCCCGTTGCAAACCTCTCCCGGCATCGCTCCAGACCTTTTTAAATTTCTTGACCGGCCCGTTATGGAAAGCTGTCACGGCATCGTGCGCCGCCTTGGCTTGAGCCTGTAGCTGGGCGTTGGTCGGATCAGCTGCCGCCGCTCTGGACGCATCTTTGGACTGGATGCTAAGAAGAGCTTCCTTCGACCTGATAGCAGCGCCTTGCTGATCTAGGTCGCCGCCTTTGCCTTTGGTTAAATTGTCAATCAACCCTTCCCTTTGCGCCGGGGTCATCTTCAACCCCTGCATCACCAGATGCTCGGTAGATTGCCCTTGGCTGGAGTCGATCTGGCCAAGCTCGCCAGTAGCCATCCGTTCGGCGGTATACCTGTTAGCTATTCTTGAAGTGTAGGGATCGGACTCGCCGACTCTTGGCGGCGGTATGGCCTCAGTTCTCTGAGGCGCAGGCTTTTCCCCTAAGGCAGCGGCGGCGGCGGCTCTTCTTTGCTGCTGGATAGCTTCTTCTAAAGTTGGCGGCGGACTTGGCGGCGGACTTGGGGCTTGCGTTCTCTGGGCTTGCTGTGTCTCTTGGTTGCCTTCATCCCCAAGGAACCAAACAGCACGCTGGTTGAAATTGGTCTGCGGGGTCAGTCTTTCCGCCTCGGCCTGAAGCTCTTCCGGCGTCCGGCCTGCTAGCGTGCCAGCTTGTGCTGCCAGCTCCGCGGGCGTGAAGGTGGTGCGTTCCGTGCCTCTGGTGACGACGGGCTCTGTCTCATATCGACGTGCCTCTGTCCCTAAACTGGCGGATGTCAACGAACTAGACTCCGGCACATTCGGACCGGTCGTTTCCTCTTGGGTAACCGGCTTAAGCCCGAGTATCTGGTCGCGCTGTTCCCGTGTCACCGGGACGGGCGGCTCCGGCGCTTTCACCTCCGGCGCAGTCACCGGCACCTCAGGCTTTGCCAGCAGCTCGCCCGCGCCGTGAACGCTGCCAAGCAACGCTCCTTGAATCGCCCCGGTTACCGCCGATTGCTCGACTCCTTGCATCGCTGGTTTGCCCTCGGCGATGTTGGTGGCGATGGTCGTCCCGCCCGAGATCCCCATGTTGGTCAATGTCCCTGCTAGCACTTGGCCAGCAGCGCGTTTCCACGGCGTGGTCAATGTTTTCAGGAGCACATCCGCGCCGTTCGCCATCACCGCTGCGGCAACGGTGTTTCCATAGACTTTGGCCAGCGACGAATAAGCAGATTCCTGATCAAGCTTGGCCTCGTCCCAATCGGGGTGTTCCTTGGCCAAGGCACGCCGAGTCTCTTCCGCCGCCTGTGCCGCGCCGATAATCGGGATGCCGTAATAGGCCATGATCTGTTCGGCGGCGGCGGCGGACTGGGCGACAGCTTCTCCCGCCGATCCTTGCAGGCGAGGATCTTCGGTCGCGGCTTTCTCGGCGAACTCTCTGGCGTCTGCCAGCTTCTTGGCCTGAGCCGCTTGATAATCCGGATCGGATAAATGGTCGATTGCCGTCAAGACTGCCATCGGATCGTTGCCGCGTTGTCCTGCCTGAGGCGCTGGCAACATCGAGGCGATAAGCGGGCCTTGCTGTTCTCGCGGCAGTCCGTGGACCTTGGCGAGGAACGCCTGCTTGTCGGCATCGCTCGCGCCCGGCATCACGTTTTCGAAGAAAGCATCGACCTGTTCCTTGTCGGCGGAACGCTGGGCAAAGACCGGCGCTAGCTGGGCGAACGACGCTTGGCCTTGATGGAGAAACTCGGCACCGATATCCCAGAGAGTGGAATCTTCCTGCGCCTTCTGCCACGCCACTTCTGTCGTCATCTCGGGGAAACGTTTCTGCATTTCCTCGGTGATCGTCTTTTGCAGATTGGCTTTGAAACTATTGACCACCTCCGGCCTGACATCTTTGGGAGGGTTGGCATCCAGAGTTTTGTAGTACGCGATCAGGTTGCCGGATTTGTTCAATCCGTCATTGAGCGTGGTGACATCGTCCACCTGCTTAGACTGAACAGCCTGCGTTTCCTGCTCTGGCGACAAGGTGCCCCACGATTCCCACTCTTCTTTTTTCGGCTGCTGTGCCGCAGGCTGCTGAGTCCCGCTCTTGGCGGCAATCTCTTGAGCGTAGCTGATGTATTGACCCGCTTCATTGGGGCGTCTGATCGATCCGAAGGTTTCCCCCATGTTGGCTACGCTGCCCTTGTTAGCCACATAATGTTCAACCGACCTGACAAAGGCGTCTGCTGATTCTTGCGGATCAAATTGATCACCGCCTTTGGTGAACTGGGTTTGGCCTTGCCCGAATTGGAAGAGGCCCGCCGAGCCTCCGGGGTCCGAGGCATTGTACGATCTGGTGTTAAGGCCGGATTCCTGCTTGGCGACCGCCAGACCGAAAGCCGCCCACTCGGCGGCAGACCCGGTTTTTATCCCCCACCTCGCGCCGTCGGGAGGCACGTATCCAACCAATCCGGAGTTAGCAAACTTGCCCAGAAGATAGCTGTACAATTGCCCCGGATCGACGGTGTTACCCTCCCCGGCTTTTAAGGTATCCACCGAAGTTGGCGGTTTGGGTTGAACAAAGGAAGGATCAGCCTGAGTGCCGTCGATGGTGGTCCACGTCTTCCAGTTGTCGGCCACTGGCTGGGCTGCTGGCTGAGTGGGTTGAGCAGGCTGGGTCTGCGTGCTAGCGGGTTGGGTTTGTGTGCTGGCAGGCTGGGCAGGAGGCTTTACCGTAGGAGTCGGAACAACGTCCGTGTCGGGCCTGAGATCCATCTGGCCCGGAGGCGCTAGCTCGGTGTGTGCTCCCGGTGCCTTAGGCCCGGTCGGGAACACCGGCAACGCTTTCTCGACTTGGGTCAGCTTGCCCGGCGCAGGTTTGACCGGCGCAGGCGGTGTCGGCAGCTTGACCAGCGTGGCGCGTTCGACTTGGTCGAGCTTGTCCGGCGCGGGCTGGACTTCCGCCGTGCCTTCCGTGGTCACCTGAGGCAGGGTGACGTCGCCGGGCTTGAACGCTTCCTTGTCCGCTGCCGTCGCGGGCTCGGCATACGGCACCTTGGTCCCGGTCCCTTCGTCGGTGACGTACCGGGTGCCGGTCTCCGGATCGGTCTGGATACCCTCTGGCGGGGTCGGCACCGGGACGGTCGATGCTTGCTGGGGAGGTGCTAGATCGATGTGCCCCGGAGGCGCTAGATCAACGTGCCCGGCAGGAGCTGGCGGCTGGTCGATGGTCGGGATATCCGCCGCTTGTTCCGGCGATATGCTCGGCCATTTACGCCAGTCACCGTAAGCGTCCGTTACCGTGGCAGGCGGCTTAACCTCTTTTGGTTGCTCTTCCGGCTGCTGATCCGCTTCCGATTGAGGCTGAGCCTCGGGCTGCTGTGCTAGCAGCGAGGAGATGGCTTTCTGTCGCCGGATTTCCTCATCCAGATCAATGTCCAGTAAATTGGTCGCCATAGCTCACCTTTTTCACCTACCGATTTGGAACCTGCGCGACTTTGTTGTTCGGCAATCGAACCCAAGTTCCGGGCGGTCGGGAGTACACGTCCAGATTATTCTTGGCAGGATAAGGATTGGCGGCGCTCGATCCGACCGTCGGATCTTCGCCGGGCACCTTGTAAGCTGGTAAACCCTGTTTCAATCGAAGCGCGTTAGCCTGTTTAATGTAGGTCTGCGCTTCTGCCAGCGGGATGGTAACCTTCTTATTCGGCCCGGTCAGGATGGTCACGGAACCGTCGGCGTTGTATACCGGAGCGGCTGGGTTCTTGCTTCCGTCGGCAAGCGTCTGCGGTTCGTTGATGCTGCTCGCCATAGCGTTGGCAGAGCCTTTTCCGTAAATCCCGTCGATGTGATTGTTAAGCTGGTTCTGATCGACCACCGGCTCGCTGCCGATATTGACCGCAGGCGGATTCTTTTCGACCTTAGGAGCGGCAGGTTTTGGCGTCTGCGATTGCAGAAGGTCCGATTGCGCCTGTTGGAGTTTGACCCGTTGAAGTGCCGCCTCGGTGGCGTATTGGCCGGTCCCAGACCTCTTCGCCAATTCGTCGGCGGCTTTGGCTTGAGCTGCTTGCTGTTCCAGCTGGGATTTTTGAAACTCTTGCTGCACCTTCATGCCCTCAACGCCGCCAGTGAAAGGCTTGGTGCCAGCGGTGCTCACATTAGGCGAGACAGGAGCGTTTGGAACAAAATGCGTGCCCGGTTGCGGCGTCACCGAGTAAGGCGCGTTGTTTGTCAACGAAGCAGCGGTTTTGGCCGCTCCGGCATTGGTCGCCACTGTCGGGTCAGGAAAGACGATCTGCTGCCCGCCTGTTCCCTGCACCGGCTCAACATTGCCGGTCGCCGGATTTACGAACGTGCTCGGCGGTGTATCTATGGCATAAGGATCAGGATCTGGATCGCCGCCGTCGCCGCTAGCAGGCTGCGGGCCTCCGGGGTCGGGTACGTAGGTTCCACCGGGATTGACCAGAGCGGCTCGGGGAGCGTTCTCGGTGTTCATCAATTTGTTGGCGGCAGCGTTTGCCTGCGAGCTTTTGATCGCGTCGGCCAGTCCGCTCAGCGCTTTTCCAATGCCTTCTCCTGCCTGTAGCCCGCGAGTGACATCGTTGACGTTGGCGTTTTGCCGTTTTGGATCGACGAAATGGAAATAAGAAGATCCGCCAGATGAAGCCATAATTTAAACTCCGTTGGGTTTCTCAGGCCCGAGAGCTTCCCGCCTCGTTCCAACGCGACGATTGGTCCAGCGCCCGACTTTCCTCGGAGCGTAATGGGATTTTTACGGAAACGCGAGAGGTCAGTTTCGACGGTCAGTTTCGACGGCAATCGATTCCAAAGTTCCAGAATTGAAGCCATTGTTGCAACCGGGCCATCCGCCGTCGTTGCTCCAGCTTCTCGGATTCGTAATCGTCGAAATACTCCTTGGCAAGATCGAGAAAATCTTGGCTCTCTGCCGATCCGTCCGCTGGCGACAGGTTCAAGGCGACTTGCGTTTCGTCGAGCAATTCGGCCATTCGCAGGTTTCCATTCCTGATATCCGCGAGGAGTCGCGAGACAATGGCTTGAAACAGGTCGTCCATCAGGTCGGTCTGAATTTCCGATCAATCCACAACCGGGCGTGGCCTAGTGTGCCAGCCAAAGATGCTAGCAGCAGGTCGCTACTGCTGCTAGCGCGGGTGGCGGGTAATTACAAGCTCAGGCCAGACAGCCACGCCGCCGCCTGAGTTCGCAGGCCACCGCTCCCGCCAGAAACATCGCTCCCATGATGGGTGCGGGGTTGGTTTCCGGAATCGCCGGAGGGACCGGAGGGACTTTGGAGTCGATGTAATTACCTATTACGCGTTCGTACTCGTAGGTGCCAAGTCCGGGCGGGTAACCGCCCGGCAGGGCTTGGTAGCTGTGGACGGTGAGGCAATTGTTATTTTGCGCCTGAGCTGAGAGGCTTAAGACGCAAACCAATGCTGCTGCTAGGTGTTGTTTCATAAGGACTATCCCCACGGAGGTGGGGAGAACGCGGCCTGTCGCAGGTAGGAAAACACCGACAGCGGACCATCCCCACACAGGTGGGGAGAACGGGGCGGCTGGGTTAGGTGTCCCATCAGCAAGCGGACCATCCCCATAAATATGGGGAAAACTTGACCATTCATGGATCAATCCAGCCAACGGTTGCAGAACCAGCGCCAATCGGTGCCAGCACCCAGCAATGACCATCGCGCCGGGTAAACCACATGTCACCCAACTCGGCTCCACGCGTAGGCAGACTGGATGCATCGAACAGCTCGCCCATGTAGCGGGTGGTCAAGATCCGCCCGTCCGGCATCAGGTCGTTCTCAACCGAACCGATCTGGCGGACATGCACAAGTTGCGCCCGAGGCACCGGAACCAGCTCGGCTCGCCGGACTTCCACGATGGGCGACGTGGTCACTGTTTTCGGGGTAGCTGCTGCCTTAGGGGTTGAAACAGGCGCTGGCGTCACTGGAGTCACTGGCTGAGGCCATGACAGCATGACGACGGCAGACGCCAGCACGATCCCAGCCAAGATGAGAAACCCGCGCCAGTCACTCGGCGCTTTGACCGGCGACGATGGCTTGACTGGCGGTGGCGTCGGCGGTGTGTCAACCTTGGCCTCAGGGGAAGAAGGTCGCCCGCGCCCTCTCAGTTCAGCGCGCACGTCTTCGGGCGGCACGCACTCGTATCCATCTGGTGCCATCCGTGGCTGATTTATTGGTGTCATAAAGTGTAAGTCAGGATTTCGCCTCGATTTTCGTCCGAGAGAATTTCTGGTGGGTCCGCTGATAGTAGGACTGGATCAAAAGATTCTGCACGAGTCCGTTGGCTTGCAGCGCGTCAATCGTGATGCCTTCAGCCGCTGCTGCGGGCACAAGATATCGGTGAACAAGCCGCAGAGCGGCGAGCTGGGCGTTGATGATCTGCACCATGTCCGCTTCGCCGTCCGCTGCTGCGTCTGCCGGACCATCCCCACAAATGTGGGGAACGCGCCTAGCCAGCTCCAGCTTCTTGCGCACCGCCATCGGACCATCCCCACAAGCGAGGGGAATGCGCCCAGCCAACTCCAACTTACGCTTCACCGCCATGTCCGCCGCTTCGGCTTTCAAGTGCGGAAAGGCTGCAACGATAGCGCCGTAGATCGCATCGATTACCGCAATTTTAACCGCTTCTGACTTGGTCTTCTCTGCGATCTGAACCAATTCGACATTCAGCCGCGCTGCTTCACTCCTGAGATACTCGACACACCGGCTACGGCTCCATTCCGAGCGTCGGGCGGCTGCTGTTTTTTGGTCGAGTTCGGGTAAAGCCATGATACCTGCCGCGAGCGCTGCCGCAGTGGGTTCACCCGGCTTGAGCGACTTGTCGTAGAAATCGAAGCTGGCGCTCTGCAACGCCATCGGGCTGAGCTTTGGCAGCACGATTTCGAGAGATTCGATCCATTCAATGATGGATTCGGTTCCGCTCTGGGCAGACCTATCAGGAGCAAAGATTGGCAGTGCTTTATTCATTCGGACCATCCCCATTTAGCGCCGTCGAAAATTCGTGTTCCCCGATCTCGGCTTGCCACATCACGTCGCCGCGATAGAGGGCGTCCTGATCCAGCATCTGATCGTAAGCGTCCGTGGTGCGGTCGGCGCTCATCGCCATTCTCCGTCTGTCTCGTTATCGAGCGCCACCAGCAGCTGACAGGCCGCGTTCGGCTCGGCTTCTTGCGCCGGATCGTTGCCAGCAGGCACCATATCGGCCTGCTCGTCGAGGAAGGCCCGAATCTGCTGGAGCAGCCGGTCGCTGATCGGGGTTGAGAGTTTGTTCATCATTGTGTGTGTAAAGATCGGCTTTCGTGTACAGCACTTTAGCAGGTAATAGCGCCTTAGCCAAAAATTTGCTGTACAAGGTGCTGTACGTGACGATTTAAATGAACGTCATGCCAAGCGGACGACTGCCAAAAGGAAAGACCCCTCTGAAAAACCGTGTTCGGATGACGTTCAGATTCCCGAAAGAAATCGCAGACGGCATCAAGCGTGCCGCCAAACGTAAAGGAGTAGGTCAAACCAATTACATGGAAAACTTAGTGCGATCCGCATTAATCGCGGACGGCATCATCAAACCGAAGTCGCCAGCGTAATGATCACTTTCGCCGTTCAACCAGCATCTCGCCCGTCCAGAAAAAGGTCGCAATTTTCCGGAATTTCGTCAGAGCGAGGCATTGGATATACCCACCCGCTGCCGGGGGGTGGGGGTGCCGGAGTAGTGGGGAGTGGCCACCCTCCATGTGCTAGCGCCAGAGCAAAACGCTGCTAGCGTCAACCCTCACCGGTTTCCGGGCCGACAAAACCTGTTGCCTCAGGGGGAAAGACAAAGGGGCAGAACGGCGGGATCGTGATTGAGGTGGGGTCCGGGCCTCAACGTGGAGATTTTGCTCTGACGCTGCTAGCACAGGGGGATAGAGTAACACTTGTTACTGTAACGATTAGCGTAATGGGATCTTTTGCCGTGGTCGTCGCTAACGACTACGGAGCCTTTTTTAAGTCTGCGACAAACTCGGATTCTCACGCCATCTCATGACTGGCGTTATGACTTCCGTGCCTGAGGCGCTTCAATAACGCGTAAGTGCCTGCAAATCAACTTAGGCGGCTGATCTATGCAATAAACTGGATGGTGCTTTCTGCCTCAGGGAGATCTCTGCAATGGGCTAAATAGAAGCTTCTGCGACAAAGATTTCAATCGGCGTCGTTATGAGTCGTATTATGAGTCATGGCCAGCCTTCATCGCGACCCTCACGGCAGATCACCGTTCTGGTACGTCGCTTATACCCTGCCGGACGGACGGCGGGCCTTCAAAAGCACCAAGCAACGCGACCGGAAGAAAGCGCAGGAGATTGCCCGGGCGTTAGGGAAAGCGACTGATCAAGCCCGATCCGGCGAGCTGACCGAGGCGCGGGTCCGCAGGCTGCTGGATGACGTGCTCGAAAGTGTAGGGGAAGGCCCGGTACGCTCCGTGAGAGTCCGCGCTTTTGCCGCCACATGGCTCGCCAATAAACAGCCCGTGGTCAAACCCAGTGTCTTGCGCTTGTACCGACGGGCCTTGGAACGGTTCTGCGACAGCTTGGGCGCTAAGGCGGACAAGCCGCTCGCATCCGTAGTTCCAGCCGACATCGCCGCCTTTCAAGCCGCTCGCACACGTGAGGTGTCCGGGGGCACGGCTTTGCTGGATCTCAAAACAATCCGGAGCGTTTTGGACAACGCCCGCAGACAAGGACTGATTCCTTCCAACCCGGCAGAGGCAATCGATCTGCCCGTCAACCGGCCAAACACCCGTGAGGTGTTCACGCCCGGTGAACTCCGATCTCTGCTAAGTGCCGCTAGCAGCGAATGGCGGACCCTGATTCTGTGCGGGTATTACCTCGGCGGCAGGCTCGGGGATATGAGCCGCCTGTGCTGGGAAGACCTCGACCTGACCGCCAGCGTCATCCGGTTCACTCAAGGCAAAACCAGCCGGACAATCGAGATCCCGCTTCACCCCGAACTGGAAAGCCATCTGCTGACAATCGCCAGTGATCAAGGCGGTTACCTCTGTCCCACCCTGTCGCAAACCCGCCTCAATGGTCATACCGGCCTGAGCAACCAGTTCGCCGGGCTAATGGAATCGGCTGGATGTTCGCGGGAACAGGTCCAATCCACCAAGAACACCTTTGCTCGCAAGAGCTTTCATTCCCTGAGGCACAGTTTTACCAGCGCCTTGGCTAATGCCGGTGTCTCGCCTGAACTGCGCATGAAATTAACCGGGCACCTGAGTAAAGGCGTCCACGCGAAGTACAGCCACATCGAGCTGGAACCTCTGCGTCAAGCCGTGAACAGCCTGCCACGGCTACTGGAGGAGCAGCGTTGAAGCTTCAGCCGCTCGATTGGAATTTCTCAAGCTGCCCTCCGGACGAACTTCCTATCCTGTACGGGTACGAGTTCTCTCGGGAAAGTGATTCGCTGCTAGCAGAGGTGGATTCTATCCGGCGCGGATCACGCCCATATTTTGGCTGGCCGGAATGGCCGGAACAGCCGTTTCTCTCGATCCCGGCTCGCCAGCGTCAGGAGCGCCTGACCCGGCTGCTAACACCCAACCCGGCTAATGACATCATCGAGGCCATTGCCAGCCTGCCGGAAGACGCCTCCGAGCTGGATCTGCAAATCGCAATTGCCGTACATGTGCGGGAACAAGCGACCCAAAAGAAAGATGCGCCCAGAAACCGGAGTGCCGCTGCCGCCAAATACCGCGACCAGCTCCGGGCCTTGAGTATCTACCGGCTGCGCCAGCATTATAGTGCCCGGGAAGTGCTGGACATCTTGCGCGAACAGTATCGCAAGGCTGCTTACAGTGACACAGCGAGCCTGTATAAAGCCGCCAAGCGAGCCGAACAGCATCTTAATGAATTTGTGCTGCGCGCCCATAGCCAAATTTTATCGAAACAATGGTTCCCTCCCTTTGGCTGGCACCTGCTCAACCCCTGAGGCGGGACCGGGGCATATGTCATTAACTGAGATGAGTTAATGACATGGGAATTCCTCTTGCTGGTGGTCGATAATCAGTTCATGCCACGAACTGTTTTTATACCGCCGAGCGAGGAATGGGCTCGGATGCCCAAACCGATGGAGCGCTTGAACGGACTCAGCCGAACCACGCTTTTAGAGCTGCACCGGCTCGGACATATCCGGATGAGTGTCATTAAAAGGCCCGGCGCTCAAAAAGGAATTCGCCTTGTTCACATGCCGAGCCTGCTCAACTACCTCGAAGACCTGAGTAAAGCGGAGAAAATGTGAGCGCCTTGACTAGAACAGACCTTGATCAAATCGGCTGTAGCGAACCCGGCTGCACCGAGAATCACGACGTGCTTTTCATGCACCCGACTTGCTGTCTGACTGCGGAAGGAGCCGAAGTCCGGTACGAAAAGTTGACCGGCGAACTGATCATTACCTGCAACACCTGCGACGGCGAAATGTGCCGAATCAGCGTTGCGCCGTGAAGCAAAAGCTAGCAGCCGCCTGAAAACCTATGATTCTAATCGAACTAACAATTGGCCTCGTTGTTCTCTGCCTTGGGGTTTACGTCGTCATGATCATCATCACCAAGATGGACGAACGTTTCAAGCTCTCGGAGAAAATCGGGAAATGGTTTAAGTGAAGCATCCCAATGCTAGCATTCAGCTCCAGTGCTAGCAGCGACCCGACAAAGAATTCGTCTCGCCTCGCCAGCATTTTTTGATCAGACTTTTGAACAGAGATAAGTGAACAGCCAAAGAAAGAAAACAAGCACCGTGAAAATATTATATGAAAAACGTGAAAAAGAAAAACGCGTCTCCGGCCATCACACCGGAAACGCGCAAACCAAGAAACCAGAATCCGATCCTATCGTGGACCTCGGACGTTAATCAAGATCCTTTTTCCGCCGCCGCCCGGCAGGAGGTGGAAAAGTGATTTCGTACACCGATGCTAACGGCATTTATTTCGGCCTGATCGCCGGAGTAGGCGGTCCCAAAATCCTGCATTATGGGGAACGATCGAACCCGCCTTACCCAGAGGCAGCATGGGCTAAAGTGTTGCAGGAAAAACAGCTGCCGCGCACAGGATTCAGCTGCAACCGTTGCGGGTCACCCGTCGTAATTAATCAGAACACTCAGATTTGCCGGTGCGCCAAGATAACCCATGCGCCCGGCCACGAATTCCGGACCGCCGAAGAATGGTCGGCGTGGCAGGATGATTTCGACGAGCAGATGAAAGATCCAGCCCCGAACGATTACTGGGTCGAGCCGCCGCCGAACTCGGAGGGGATGCCTCAGGGAGAAGAAAAGCTCATGAGCGCCTCAGGAAAAGAATGGCTGAAACGCAAGCTGGGCCTGCCTGCCGAGTTGCAGCTCTCTGACGACGGCAGCACCATGCAGTTGCCGGGCGTGCAGGGCGCGCTGGCGGTTAGCGCCAGAGGCAACCTGACGGCGGTCGATCTGCCGGACGACGCAGACGGACTGGAATTTTGCTCGATTGTTCAGAAAATACACGCCGCCCGCGAATCACCGCCTCAAATCGTTCTAGTTCTGGGTGACGATCCGGACTACGTCTGGCCACCGTTCACGAATCATCGCCTGATCAGAGGCTTGCCGTACAGTTGCTCTCGTTGCGGCAAAAGAGTCAAAGAAGCGCCGATCAGCACGGGAAGAATATTGGTCTGCCATTGTCTGCAAGCCTGTTATCCGCCCGGCACCGACAAACGACCGCCGCGGACCCGGCACGAATGGGATTGCCTCAGGGTGGAAGTCGCCGCGGAAACCACCCGGCTCCGAGCCAAGACAGCGGGCGTCGAAAACTAGCCAGCGGCTAACCAACACTATCTTGAATTACCCTTTACACTTATCAAGTTTGCTAGCTTGGCTGCTAGCAGAAGATTTGTTTCTCTCTGTATATTTTTGGCTTGATTTGGTTAAACCTTGAGAGTTACAGTCCGATCTCCGGCATCACTGTGACAGGTTGTTTTCCCAGCTGTGGAGAGCAGAAGACCTAATTCCTCACGACAAGTGGGGATGGTCCGACACGGGGCGAATGCCAAAGCAGTTAGCAGTTGGCGTTTACTTCAGACAACCCTGAGGTAAGCGCCCTTTTCCCGAATTTAAAAAAACACCTATGAAACAACCTAAAAACAACAACGAGCTGCTCAATTTAAAGCAGCTGCAAGAACGCTGGGGCGTCTCCGATGAAACCATCCGCGCACGACGACGTGAAGGACTCAGGATCGTCCGAATCGGCAATTTGATCTATTTCAGATTGAGCGACGTTCTCGAATTCGAGGAGGCCCGGATCGAAATAGACAAGGAATCGGTCGCATGAACCAGACCAGCCCGCCCCAGCGGCGCACCCCTGAAGCTTCTCACAGCTTCAAGGGGTGCCCTCGGCAAACGCCGGATACCACAAAGAGTTTAGCCGCTCTGATGGTACTCGGAATTGACGCACTGGTCAATCGGGACGCCATCGAATGCACCCCTGTTCATTAGATCAGGCGAAGCTGTCTCTTCGTTTTTTAACCCCCGCTAGCGCCACCGCTAGCAGCCGAGGCGCGGACTCCCTTTTTGCCTCAGGGGGGAAGAAAGCAGCAGCGCCCACAACCCCCGAAAGGATTTTTCCCTTATGGACTTGTCGTCTCAAGAAACTGAAGTCATCGACCGCCTGCAAAAGAGAGTGAGAATGACGCCGGATCAAGCCACCGATTTGTGGCATCGGGTAAAGCACCTCGACGGCACCGCCGATGATAAGTTCGACGCTGCTGTCGATCTGATTTTCAAGGCCAATACCGAAGGTGTTTACGGCGGCGATGGCACCAAAGCGCTCCCCGGCGAACCCGGCAAGCCTCAGGCCGAGCAGACGCCGCCGCCTGATGTAGATCCGAGGCCGAACAAGACGCCGCCGCCGAAAGGTGCCATCGCTGCCGCGATGCCTCAGGGGAAGAAAAAGAGCAGCCCTGCTAGCGCCGAAGCGCCGGAACCTGAGCAGGAACAGGAGAAAGAGCAGGACAAAGAACGAGCTAAAGGGTCTGATGTCCCGCCGCCAAGGAAAGCAGGCAAAGGCGACAATGGCAACGGCAAGCAGGAAACAGAGACGGATGAGATACACATCGAGCTTTATCTGGTGGAAAAGCTGGAGCCTAAGCTTCCGCCGATCTTGACCCAAGGCGAACTGTGGCGCGTTTATCAGGATGGCATCTGGGCGAGTTCCGAACTCTGCCGGTATCATCGAGAAGCTCTCGAAATCATTCCCAAAAAGCTCCGCACCGAACGTCTGGCCAAAGCGGTTTTGCGTCACATCCAAGGGAAGCATCAGCTCAAGGAATCGCCGTTCTGCGGCGCTTACAAATTCGACGGGAAAGACATCCTGATCTGCGTTGCCAACGGTGTTTTGCGTATTCACCCGTCCGGTTACGCGGCCTTGGAAAATTATTCACCAGACCATTATTTCACCCAGAAATTGGCCGCTCCATTTGATCCCAAGGCGGACCCGAAAGCTTTTCGCAAAGCTCTTGGAGAAACCCTCCCAGATCCCAAAGACCGATACCTCTTTGGGATGTTCAATGCGAGCGTGTTTGTCCCAGATTGCCGGTGGGAAGCTTCGCTGTGTTGTTACGGAGAAACCGGGACCGGCAAATCCACTCTTGTCGAAGGGATTGTAGCAATGCACGGCAAAGGACCATGTCAGGCATTAAGCCTGACCCAGCTCTGTGACCCGGAAAGCTACAAAGCATATGAGTTGGAATTTGCGATGCTTAATTTCTCGACCGAACTCAACGCGCTGGAATTAACGAGCGAACGTTTCAAACAATTGGTCAGCGGCGAAATTGTTTCGGTCCGGCCAATCTACCGAGCGCCTTACGACATCAGGACAACCTGCAAATTCGCTTTCCTGACCAACCATTTGCCACGTTTCAAAGACGGGTCAGGAGCCGAGCTACGTCGCCTGTATTTTATCAAATTCGCTCAGATACCCGACCAGAAAAATCTGGAACTGAAAAAGGAAGTTGCCAAGGAAGGCGCAGGCATCCTGAACCTGCTGGTCCGGCTGATTCCTGATCTGCTCAAGCTGGAAGAGATGCCCTACGGTGGCGAAAACAGCAAGTCAACCCGGCAGCGTTTCACGATAGCCAATGACCCGGTGGGAACCTTCGTCCAGAGCGAATGTCTCTTGGATCGCGAGGCCAAAGAAAACAAGGACCGGATGCAGAATAAATTCAAAGACTTCTTGAGCCATCACGGTTTGAGCGACCGCATCGCCAATAGCTTTCTCAAACAGCTCTACGAGCGTTTCAATGTCGCGCCGTTTCGGCCAAGAGTTGCCGGAGGAAGAGAAAACCTTTTGATCGGAATCGAGCTGAAACCCGTTATGGAAAGTCAGATTTGAAAGTTACTCAAATAACCCCTGACCGGGCTGACCGGGCTGACCAAAAAAATGCTGGTCAGGGGTCCGCGTGCCAACCCATGACCACTATTAACTCATTGTTGTACAACGATTTATATAACCACTTTTCCCAGCTGGTCAGGGTGGTCAGGGGTTTTTCCTTTATGTATACTCCACTCGTCACCCTCTTTTACTCACTTTCTACCCTCTTTTCTTACGTTTTAACTCTTTAATAGAGGAAAGGTCTGACCACCCTGACCACTTTTTGTAAGCCGCTTAATAAAAGCCACTTACAAAAACACCTTACCCCTGACCACCCCCTGACCACCCCCTGACCACCCCCTGACCAGCATTTTTGTCAAGCCCCCCCCAACCATAAGTTATGAAAACAGCCATAAAATCAACAAATACATGGACCAAAGAGTCTCTTGGCCAGATAAACATCCCGCCAGAAAAACGGCTGGAGCTGATAACCCAGCTCTGCGCCAGCCTGATCATCGGTAAATGGAGCAACTACTACGAGGACTTTGGCGATGGCACAGCTGAGCTGAAAACCTCGGGTATTAGCAACTATTACGGCGCGGGCAGGTCCAAGGAAGAACGAGTTCCGGACGTGGTTTGTGACGCGGCAAACCTTCTCAGGGAAATAGAACAGGACATTTTAGCTTCGATCAAACTCGACGAAGAGAAGTGCCGCTCGTGACGCCGGTTGCCGCTAGCAGCAGCCACTTGGGCCTCAGGGGAGGAAAGCCCCACAATATAACTCAAACAACCAAAGCAACTTATAAACAAAAGAACTAAATGAATCCAAAGATCGAATCAAAAATCGAGTCATTATCGTTGCCTCAAATAAAGTCTGTCATCCAGATCCTGCTTGACGATTTGGAAGTAGCAAAATGGGAGACCGAAGCTCTCAAACGCATCGTCAAGCATCTGGAAAACGAGGTGCTGGAACTGCATCGAAAAATTGCCGGGGAGAATATCGTCAAGCATCTGGAAAGCGAGGTACTTAAATTGCATCGACGGAGCGCGTTTGATGACTGGCTAATCGATGCGCAAAAGCGAAAGACGGTTTTTAGCTCAATGGAAGAGATCTGACTTCAGTATTTTATGAAAAACAACACCACCCCTGAATCGAAATTCCTGATCGATCAGCTCTCCGCGAACACCACTGAACTTTTGAACCTTTACTGGAAGCAAGTCGAAGCGATGGCGCTCGGCAGCGACGAGCTAAAGATCGGAATCGCCCATTCGATCAAGGCCGCGCCCAAAGGCGGATTTGCCGCCAAGTCGGTCCTGAGTTTTGGGCGGCGGATCAAAGCGGCGGTCGAGCACGTGGTCGATCCCAACCAGATCGAGATGCCGTTCAGAGATGAAAAGCCAGCCAAGACGGCACCGGCCCGAAAACGCAAATCCTTGGAGACAGCCACCAATGAAGCCTGAAACCCCGATGCTAGCATGACCAAAAGCCCGGATCGATCACGCCGCACATCGGAAGACCGGGCCAACCGGTACAAGTACGGCGGCTATGTCGAATCACCGGCCAAGTTGGAACGTCAGCTAGAAGAAGGATTGGAACGGACCCGGCAACGGCTGACCGAACAGCGCGAACAGATCGCACGGCAGGCCCGGATGCGCCGGAATGGAGACAGGTGACCTGAAATGCCGACCTGTGCCGCTAGCATGCCAGCCGTCAAACTCCAGCAAGAGTGCCCGTGGTGCCGCAGGCCGATTGCCATCGTCTATGTCCAAGGCAGGGAGGTTCCGCAATGCTTTTGTCCGTCGCCTGAGGCAAGGCACCGTCCAGCGTCTGGTCGCCCAAGGGTTATCCCGAATCAGGCACGCCTCCCTTCCGAAGACCGTCGGCGCAAGCATGGCGGTCCAAAGCGCGGATTGCCGCAGGAGTATCTGGATTTTGTGAAGACGCTGCCGCGTACCGATGTAATGCGATATCTGGACGAAGAGCGTGAGCGGTGAAGCAGGCTCTGTCAGGCGCTCTAAGCCTCTGGCTGGTAGAATCTACCCCTGAGGCATCAAACGCGCCAGAATCACCCACGCCGCACGCCCGCGGCACGGCAAACGGCATCCCGGCAGGCCAGCGTAAGCCTAGAGGCAGGCGTTCTGACCGCCAACCACCGAAGGTATCAGTCGATAGCGGACCAAAAACGAAGAGATAGAGGGACATTTGTCCCTCTAAGCACTTATAGCCAGATGAACGACGAGGTGATCATGGAAATGGACAAGCGCGGGCTTTTGCCCGTTGATCCGGACTGGCACGAACGCTATTGAGCAGCAAAACCATTGACGGTTCCAGTGTTCTTCCTCATGCTTCACGCCCATGCCACGCAAAAAATCCGTACCTCCGACGCCGCCGCCGCCAGCTTCCCGTACTTCGCCGACGCTCTCAGGGGAAACGCCGTCCGAACGACGACGCCGTGCCGCCGCCGCGCAGGCTCTCGGTAAAAGCCGCACCCAACGCTAGCAGAGGCTAGCACCGAGCTAGCATTAGAAATGGCCAACGCTATAAACATGCTGCGGCGTGGACTGGTCGCGATAACCATCCGGCGTTAATTCGTTGCGATCATCGTGTACGCCATGCACGCCGTAAGTCCGAGGTGTCGCTTCTCGGCACATCGCATGTTTTCGCCGTTCGGATGGCCGAACCCCGTAAATCTGGGCCTCTTCAAGTGCGAGTTCCTGACATTGTCCGAGCCGCTGGACCAACCACTGAATCCGCGGATCATCGGAACCGGCATCCGCCCAGCAGGCGCACAGCTCGTTAAAGACTGCCGAGGTCTTGTCCCACATATGTCGTCGATCTTTGACGTGCGCCAGTTCGCGGGACGCTAGCACGGTGGTGAGATAGAGCGCCTGCATTCCAGAGGCTAGACTCAGGATTTCATCGAGGGGAATTTCTTCCCCTGAGGCAACGCTTTCATGTAAAAGCCTGCTGTCGAGCGAGATAGCAAGACCGAGTTCTTGTTGCAGGGAGGGCATAACCTGCATTTTACGCCCAAGGCGGAATAAATAGAACAGGTCAAAGTAAGATTCCTGAAGCTTGCTCCGTTTCGCGAATCGACAGATAAAGATAAACAAAATGCCGACGCCGCCTAAAACGAATCGTAAACTCGGTCCTCCGACTAAAAAGAACGAGGCGATAATCAAGCGGCTGATTGCCGCCGCCAAGCTCGGTTTGCCGTATGCTCTGGTGGCTGCACGATCTGGAATCACCCGTGAGACGCTCTGCCAATGGCGGGCCAAGGACGCCGATCTGGACCGGCGACTGGAGGAAGCGCGGGCGGAAGCGGCTGAGGAAAAATGGCAAAAGATCGTAGCGGCGGGAAACCGTGAGACACCGGGCGCATGGCAAGCTCTGGCTTGGACTTTGGAACGGTCGCACCCTGAAAGTTTTGCCAGACCCGAGATCCAGCTTGGCGTTCAGATCAATCAGACGACCAACAACAATGTTTTGGTCATCACCGCCGAACAGGCCGAGGGACTCCAGCGGCGGACGAAGGCGATTGATGCGGAGATAGACAAGGTTGGCGAGGCGTTTCTGTCCAAGCGTAGTCAGGCGAACGGGACAGGCCGGGACCAGATCCGCGAGGTGGAAGCCGAGCTGATGGCGGACACCGCCATAGTTTTACCGGCAGAAACCGGACGGCACCCGAACTGGTGGTCGATGCTATCCCGTGGCGACGGGCACCGCCCGATCACGCCTGAGGCGGCGAAATGGATCATCGAGACAATCGCCAAAGAGGCACTCGGGCCTCAGCGTGCCTCAGGGGTAAAGGTTGACATGGGCGACGGCAAGCTCGTCCTGCGCGATGTCTGGGACGCGATCAACGATCTGTGCGGGCCTTCCGGCTGGGCGGCGTTGGTCAAGCGAGGGGAAGGATGAGCATTAAGCTGACGCTGGCAGACGGAACGCCTGAACCGCAGAACAACGGAGGTTCGCAATGAGTGTGGATTGGCAACAAGTCGCTAACGAGTTGGGAACCAGTGATAAGGAAAAGCTCGCGATCTGGATGATTGATCACGAATTCACCACCGGGCACGGCGACAATATGGATGACCTCTTAAAAGAGCTGACTTGGCAGGTGAAAGAACTGCGTGATCAGCTCTGGTCTCTGACTCGGCGAGGCGAAGGATGAGCATCCGGGTACAACTGGCAGACGGAACACCTCTGGGAAAGGATTTGCCTCAGGGGGAAGGGAATCGTCCGAAGATCCGGGTGACGTTGGACGGCCAGCCAGTCACGCCGCCGCTAGCACTCCCAGCGCCTCAGGGAAGGTTACCTGCGCCTGAGGCAGTTGAGCCAGTGCCGCCGAAAGTGCTGGCCTTCTGGAATTACGACGAGGACGCTCACCGGGCCGACAGACCGTGGCGCTATCAGGAGAGTCCGAACGAGCAGACGATCCGCGAACAGGCCGAACGCGATGGCTGCTGGGCCGGGCTATAACACGGCGGAAGAGTGTTAGAGAAAAGGTCGCCAATTTTCTGGAATTTCATCAGAGGCGAGCATTGATATACGGCCTGCCACGCCGGGGGGTGCCCCTGCCGGGGTACTGGGAGTGGTCCCCTCCGGCACGCCAAAGCAAGGCAAACTGCTGCCAGCACCGGCCTTCGCCGGATTCCCGACCAGCAAAACCCATCGCCTCAGGGAAGAAGACAAGGGGCAGATCAATCCGCTGCGGCGGACTGGCGGGGTTCGGATCTGGCGTGGAGATTTTTGCCTCAGGGATGGGGAAGGCTCCAGCATCACCGAGCTAGGCTTGCGCTGCTAGCATCCGTCCATTGCTAGCACCAGCTTTCTTCCCCCTGAGGCAAGAGGAAACGGGATCAGCGTCAAGGGAAGCGTTACAATTGTAACACCGTCCAATGAAAGCGTTACCGTGGTAACACCTTGCCAGCCCCGGCTTTCTTTCCCAAATCAAGGGTAGTAGTGCCCGCACTGCGGGCAGTCAGGCTGAAAGCGACGTAAACCGTTCAAGATCAAGGGATGTATCTTTCATTGTGAAAGATTTGAAGTCTGACGCCCTGATCGACGTAACCCGTTCAAAATCAACCGATGCGCCCGCAGCACTGCTGCGGTTTAGGCTGGAAGGCGACGTAAACCGCTCAAGATCAAGGGTCGTTTTGCTGCCGCTGGCGGCACTGCGGCGGTTTGGAAGCGGTACAATTGTACCACCGGCCAATGTCTACCTTGGTAGACAAAATGAAAGCGGTACCCGGGTACCGCCTGAATCCGCCGCGACGGATGCTAGCAGCCCAGTTACGGTGACACTTGTCACTGGACCAACCCCACGAGTGTAGGGAGAACGAACTCCTGCGTCAGACTACGGCAGGCACGACCGGACCAACCCCACGGGCGTGGGGAGAACCGAATTCCTGAAACCAAGAAGTTTGTCCGTGACGGACCATCCCCACAGGCGTGGGGATCATTTAGCCTTCGTCAACCAGATCGAACAGGTCCGGACCATCCCCACGCACGTGGGGAGAACGTGGCCATCCTGCTAGCAGCACTGTTCGGGTTCGGACCATCCCCACGCTCGTGGGGAGAATTCGTCGCTTATGACCGCTACAAACCCTCATCTCGGACCATCCCCACGGAGGTGGGGAGAACTCAATCGAGCTGGCTAACGCGATCGTCTTTTCCGGACCATCCCCACGGCGTGGGGAGAACGCGGCGTTTAACGCTGCTGATCTGGCCGACAGCGGACCATCCCCACGCGGGTGGGGAGAATGCACGCACTACAAAAGATGCCGTTTCTACGGTCGGACCATCCCCACAAGTGTGGGGAACACCCTTGCTCGCAATCGGCTTTTCCAAGGCACTCATGAAAGCGGGCATCGGACCATCCCCACGCTTGTGGGGAGAACGCGGCCTGCCGCAGGTAAGAAAACGCCGACAGCGGACCATCCCCACGCACGTAGGGAGAACTGTGAATCGCAGAAACGATTCCGGCGTGCTCATGGACCATCCCCACAGGCGTAGGGAGAACTCGTTTTAGGGCGGGTTCTAGCCATCGATTCTCGGACCATCCCCACAAGTGTGGGGAGAATTTTAGCCCAGCGATGACGTGAAAGGCTCAGGGCGGACCATCCCCACAAGTGTGGGGAGAACACCGCAGCGGTGCTGCGGGCGCATCGGCTGATCGGACCATCCCCACAGACGTGGGGAGAACTTCCACCGGGCGAACTCCCGTTCCAGACATACGGACCAACCCCACAGGCGTGGGGAGAACGGCGGGCAAAAGTACAAACTCGGAAGGACGACCGGACCATCCCCACATGCGTGGGGAGAACGCTTCCGAAGTTGCGCCTCGGGAGCACGTTTTCGGACCATCCCCACGGAGGTGAGGAGAACAGTTTCCGCAGGCTCGCAACTACCCATTTGTGCGGACCATCCCCACACAGGTGGGGAGAACCTGAGACAATGTTACGTCGCCGGACTTAAACTCGGACCATCCCCACACTCGTGGGGAGAATAAAACACTCTCAACGAGCTGGGTTCACACTGGCGGACCATCCCCACAGAGGTGGGGAGAACGTGGCCATCCTGCTAGCAGCACTGTTCGGGTTCGGACCATCCCCACAGGCGTGGGGAGAGCGCCTTTTCCCCGCAAGTCAAGATCATGATCGGACCATCCCCACACTCGTGGGGAGAACCTGAACGCCGTATTAGCAAAATCATTGACCACCGGACCAACCCCACGGAAGTGGGGAGAACAGCCGCTCCCAGAAATCGCTTACCTCCCAGCGCGGACCATCCCCACTGGCGTGGGGAGAACCGAATTCCTGAAACCAAGAAGTTTGTCCGGACCATCCCCACACACGTGGGGAGAACTCTGCCTGAGTGCCGTCGGCAGTAATCCAAGTCGGACCATCCCCACACAGGTGGGGAGAACACTGGATTC
>Ga0210397_10000343_pt1 | contig 33039 bp, 49 predicted proteins | sample IncBWH2OmetaG_FD_160126 | JGI IMG/M metagenome (GOLD analysis project Ga0210397, IMG submission 160126) | Forest soil microbial communities from Barre Woods Harvard Forest LTER site, Petersham, Massachusetts, United States - Inc-BW-H-2-O ...
ACGCCGCCGACGCCGCCGCCTACGCCGCCGACGCCGCCTACGCCGCCGCCGACGCCGCCGACGCCGCCGCCTACGCCGCCGCCGCCGCCGCCGCCGACGCCGCCGACGCCGCCGACGCCGCTCGCGATAAATCGCTCGCTGACTTTGCCGAAGGAGTAGTGCAAATCCTGATTAAAATGAATGTTCCTGGCGTTCAGTGGCTTCCCCTCACCGAGGCGGCATGAGTAAGCTAGACCAGATCAAAGCATTGGGGGCGGCTAAGGCCGCTTCCCGCAATAGTTCTGACGGCATCGCGGAAGGACGCGAAGGCCAAGATGGCAAAGTCGCGACGCGAGTGGGATTGCGTCGTCCCGAGCTTGAGGCCGGTTCTGTAGCTCAGCCAGAGCGGGGTCCCACCCAGGGGCTTAGGGCGCGGGTTAAAATCCCGTCAGAGTCAGTTGGTATCAAGGCCAGCTCGTCGGAAGCCAAACCGAAGTTTGACCGCACTGAGTATCATCGAGCATACATGAAGGAATACATGCGCAAGCGCCGGCAGAAGGAGAGCAAGACATGAGCGTGCGCGATCTAGGTTGGCTTCTGATAGGCATATCGGTTGGATATGGCGTGCCGCTCTGGTGTTCAATCGGCATTGAATTTAGGAAACGACAGCAGGAACAGCGTAAATGAACATCAAACACGCCATCGTTTTCTCATGGTTTGTAGTGTTCACCTTTGGGTTTATGGCTGGTGGTTGGTATGTCGGTTTTCTTCAGGATGTACCATTGAACCGGTCTCAAGCTGCGGTTGATGCCGATTGGATCCGAGGATTTTGCTATGCGGCTGCGACTCCTCTGAGCAAGCGGCCAAATCTTGCCAATGCCGGAGTTGATGACTACTGCGATCGGAATGCTCATCCATGATCAATTTCTTTGCACTGATAGGCGGGATCACGCTCGCGACCGCGGCCTTCCGCGCTGTGCGTTGGTTTCGGAAAACACGCAACTGGAAGCCGACGCCATGGCTGATGCAGAGGTCGTCCCTCCGATGAGACACCACGCATGCGACCACGAACCAGCCTCTGCAAGACAGCGCCTCGCTGATCTGAGCGTCGCCCTAGATGCTGCAGTTCTGGCGATTGACGAATACTACAACGGAGACCGAGCTTGGGCAGAGGAATGGCTCCTCAAGGCGGCGGAAGCAAATGGAGAACGGAAATGATGTTCAGGGTGGGGCAGAAAATGGTTTGTGTGGAGATTGACCACTATGGTTACCTCAACAAGGGGCAAGTCTATATTATCTCCGCTAGATGCCCAGCCTGTCCCCCGGAGGATTTACCAGCATTCCCTTTCCTCAGCATAGATTTACTGGGCAATCCTCATCCTTGCGGATGGAGATGCAATGCTTGGCCCGCGCGACTTTTCCGCCCTGTCGTTGAGCGCAAGACCGATATTTCCGTCTTCACGAATATGCTGACAAATACGAAGGTTCGGGCATGACCCTCCTGCGATACCAAGCCCTTACCGTGGTGATCCATGCTGCATTCTGGGCTGTGGTTGCATGGGAGTTGTTCGCATGAAGGAGATGGTTGAGCGGGTGGCGAGCGCACTGTCACTTGCGCAGCAGGTTCGGTTATATGGTCGAATTTTGACCCATTGGCGCAGCCCAGAGATGTCAAAAACCCATATCGAGGAGCGCCTGAGCGATGCCCAGACCGCTATTGAAGCCTTGAGGGTGCCAACGGTGGAAATGCTTGCTACCGCTTTTTCGATTGAGGATGATTTAACGCGGTGGCAGGCCATGATTGACGAGGCTCTAAAGCCATGAGCCCTCCCAAGCCAAACAACGTGCCAAAGTGCGATCGCGCCCTAGCGCTGCACGAGAAGGGCATGCCCAACTGGGCCATTGCCGAGCGGCTGAGCATCAGCCCCAGCCACGTCAATGCAGCAATCAGGCAGGCGCTGGCGCGGCGCAAGAAGGCAAGAACTGATGAGCGATGAATGGCGCGACGAACAAAACATTAGAGTTGCCATGGAATTGATGGATCTTGCCCAACGGCAAGAGAGCAAGGGAAATCTCGATGAGGCCTTGCGTTTGGCTGAGAAGTCCATGGAAACAATCAGAGATATTGATTATCCACGAGGTCAAGCTACCGGCAGCCGTGTCATTGAGCACATCAAAAGTCTCATTGTCGCCAAAGCCATCCGTACAGAGCCGTGAACCGCCCCATCCCTCGTGCCGATCTTGAGCGCTTCAACGCAGCCTTAGCCGAGAAGCGCCGCAGGATAGCCAAGGTCGAGCACCAGACCAGAGGTTACCGGGATGAGGATGGGGTATGGCAGGGCGGCCTGCTGAGCTTCGTGCGGTACTTCTGGCATGTGCTGGAGCCTGGCACGCCATTCGTGGATGGGTGGGTCCTGGAGGCAATCTGTGAGCACCTTGAGGCGGTGACTTACGGCGAGATAACCAATCTCCTGATCAATGTGTTCCCTGGAGCGATGAAGTCGCTGTTGACCAATGTGTTTTGGCCAGCATGGGAATGGGGGGCGATGGACCTCGCCCATCTTCGATATGTGACGTTCTCGTATAGCTCAAGCAATACCGAGCGCGACAATCAGAGATTCGGTGATCTGGTGTCGTCGCCCGATTATCAGGCCATGTATCCTCATGTCGCGATCCGCCAGAACGGCATGACGATGGTTTCCAACCGAAAGCATGGCTGGAAGCTCGCGAGCTCGGTTACAGGCTCGGTCACTGGCAAACGCGGCAATCGAGCGATCTGTGATGATTTAAATAACGTGAAAGAGAGCGAATCCAAGGCGGTCATGGATGAGACAAACCGATGGTTTCGGGAATCGCTGTCGTCTCGGCTCAACAACATGGAAACCGATGCCAAAATCGTCATATCGCAACGGGTGGGTGAGGCGGATGTGTCGGGCGAGATCCTGCGATTGAACCTGCCATATACCCATCTCTGCATACCAATGGAGTTTGTTTGGCAGGCTGACGAGAACGGCGACCCATATACGACATCGATCGGCTGGGTTGATCCGCGGTGGCGACCGAATCAGGAGGATTGCGAAGGGGAATTGGCTTGGTCTGAGCGGTTTTCCGAGAGATCGGTTCAGAGCCTGAAAATTGAACTTGGCCCATTCGCAACAGCTTCGCAGCTCCAGCAAACCCCCGAGGCCCGCGGCGGCGGCCTGATCAAGCGTGAATGGTGGATGCCGGCTGAGGTCTACATGACCAATGATGGGCAGAAGTTCCCGCCGTTTGAGTACATCGTGGCGAGCTTGGACGGTGCCTACACCGAGGAAGAAAAGAATGATCCGAGCGCATTGGTTATCCTTGGCGTGTTCCAGAATGAACACGGCTATAACCGTGCCATGCTTGTGCACGCTTGGGAGAAGCGGCTGGAGTTCTCCGGGCCTCGGATGGACGTTGATCCCAACGAACATGAATCGATGTACCGGCGCCGCTGTATGCCCCACTGGGGACTGATTGAATGGGTCGCGGATACGTGCAAGCGGTTCAAGGCGGATAAGCTACTGATCGAGAGTAAGGCGTCAGGGATCTCTGCAGCTCAATCATTGCGCAATTCGCATGGTCGAGAGGGATGGACTATTCAGCTCGTGGAACCAAAGGGCGATAAGTACGCCCGTGTCTTGGCAGTTCAGGCTTCGTTCTCACAGGAGATGATCTATGCGCCTGATCGGGAGTGGGCGACCCGTGTAATTGATAATATGGCTATTTTCCCGTATGGGGCGCATGACGATTTGTGTTTTGCTGCTGGCACTATGATTGCTACATTGCGCGGTAATGTCCCGATTGAAAACATTCGATTAGAAGACAAAGTTTTAACTCCAATTGGATGGCATAAAGTAACCGCTACGGGCATGACTGGAATGCGTAGCATCATTGAAAGACATGGGTTATTGGCTACGCCGAATCACCCAATTTTTACATTTGACTTTGGTTTTGTCGCAATTGATAGTACCACTCAGGCTACGAAGCTTTCGAAGGTAAATCTATGCGATATGATGAACACAGCGCGCCGGATGAGATCGAATTTAACGGGGTCGTTTATCGAAGGATGGGCGGAAAGAGAAGATATTATCTCTCGCAATCATCCAGAAATGTTGGACGCAAAAAAGCAAAAGGGCTTCATGTCGCGATCTGGGAACATCACCACTCCTGTTTGGTTCCAAAAGGCCACGATGTTCATCATATCGATTACAATACTTTCAATTTCGAGCCTTCTAATCTTGAGTGTTTACCGATGGGCGTGCATCGAAGGATGCCTAAAAAGAATGGTCTTGAGCGCTTACGCAAACACATCGAAGATATTAGGCCGATGGCAGCGGCGTGGCACAGATCCGAGGAAGGCAGAGAATGGCACCGGAAGCATGCTTTCGAAAGTCTGCATCAGTCTGGAAAGGTTTTTGATAACCACCCCGTTGTTGGTAGGGGGAACTGCATTATCTGTGGAGCGGAGTACGATATTAGAAACCGCCGCCGAATATTTTGTTCGCCGATTTGTCAAAATGTCGACTCCAATAGGAAAAAGAAGGACCGAAGACATGCAGCCCGTATACAATCTCACAGTTGAAGGTGCGCATTGTTATTACGCCAATGGAATTTTGGTTCATAATTGTGATGCAATGACGCAGGCAATCAAGCATCTCCGTGACACCGGCCTGATTCGCAGCGATGAGGAGCGCCGGGCACAGGAGTTGGATGCAGTGAGGCATCGTGGGGCACCTAAAAAGCCCATGTATCCGGGTTTCAGCAGGAGGTCAGCATGACCGAGATCAAATCCAGCACGATTGCTGCGGTAGACCATGACGGCAAGCAGCTAACCGTGAAATTCCGTAGTAGCGCAACCTATGACTACCCGGACGTACCGAAGGAACTGCATGACCGGATGATGGCTGCGCATGATGCTGGAGAGAGCATCGGCAAGTTTTTCCACGAGCATGTGAAGAACGGTGGGTTTTCATTTACGAAACGAGAGGATGAGACCAATGAATGAGACTGAGGTGACAAAACTTGAATGCTTGCGTGCTGTTCCTCGGACGAAGTTTGCGAATGGAATGACGGAAGTTCCGGTTACAAACGATGAGCTTTTGGCCGATGCCCAGAAGCTGTATGCGTGGGTAAGCGGCGAAAAATCAGAGGATCCCAAATGATGGACATCACGAGGAAGCTTGAACTGGTCGCGAATCTTAAGCCGGGCCAGATGTGGCCTGCCGAGCTTGGGCCTGAATTGGGATCAACCAACAATTGGGGAACGGCTATATCGGCTATCTGCGCTGAGGCGCTGGCTGAGATCCATAAGTTGCGAACTCATGAGCGCGAGCGCGGCGTATATTTTATTGAGACGCCGGAGAATTGGCTATCCATTGTACATCCGCCAAAGACTGTTGAATGGTCACCTATCATGCCAGACAATTGGACAGGCATTGTACACAAGCCAAAAATCGTTGAATGGTCTGTGGTGAATGATCCTGAGCGCGAGCAAGCAGAGAAGACCCTCATTGAAGCGTGGGGCAGCCCCTTTGCGATGAACACGGAGAACTGGAAATGACGGATATTGTTGAAAAACTCAGGGCATGGCATGGCACTGACGATGAGGAAGATTTTGAGGTAATCAAAGAGGCGATCGATGAGATTGAACGTCTCCGCAATACGATCTCCCAACTCCGCGCGGTAGCCGGCGCCGTCTCGGTTGAGGGGCACAGCTACGCGGATATCCGAGCAAATTCCAAGCGAGCGGGAACTGCTGGGCCTGGAGAGCCGTCTTGAAAAATCCCAGAATTATCTCAGGCCAAGGCCCTCTGATTGTCCCCAAGACCATGCCAGCGGGTGGGGACGACTGTGTAAAGTTGCTGGAGGGAATGTTGGAGAGCGCCAAGAACGGAGATATGTCTTGGCTGGTGGTCATTGCTGGCGGCCCCAGCGACTACGGCATGGCGATGGCAGGCAGCAATGCTGCGCAGATGAATCTGGGCATTGATGTTGCCAAGCAGGAAATTATGGGAAGGGTGAAGGCGAGATGAGCTTACCCGAGTGGCAGGATATCCCGGAAAAATACAAGGAAATGCTTCTGCGGCTCGCTGGTTCATTTGGAGCGTCTGGCCCTAAAGTTGATGAACATACCTTCCCTACGGAGCATGAAACAAAATCCATCGCCATTGAAATGTATCACTTTTCGAAGATGGTAATAGAAGATTGTATAAAAGAGAAAATTCAATGACACTAGCTCCGCTATGGTATCGTCGTCTTCATGGGCTCAATGTCTGGTTTCTTTATCATGGTCGCTGGTGGTATCCTGGATCAATTGGGGATTTTGGAAGTGGGCCTGATGGTTGTTTTACCCATCTATTCGCCTTTCGTCGCGTGAAGCGTAGGCGTGCGTAACGCCAACACATGCCAATGCGGGCGACCGATCAAGGTATTTCGGCGCGGTGGCGCTCATAATCCAGCATTGGACCATGATTTATGCCAGCAGTGCTGGAGAGCGGCGCAGAACAGCAATCGGATGAAGCCAAATGTACCGAGGAAGGAAGCGGATGAGCCGAAATTATGGATTGGGCTCGAAACCTGACAAATGCCGATTTTCGCCTCTATCTCACGTTCCTTTTGCGATTGTGGGCTCTTGTGTGGTAATGCTCGGCCTCTGGTTCCTCTTTGGAGGCTGAAATGACTACATCAATTACCAATTGCCGCTTTTGTGGCATGTCCCATGGGATCCGCTGCCCCTCCGTTAAAGCCATCGAATATTTTGAGGATGGAATTACCGTTAAGCGCGTCGAGTTCATGACGGCATCGGATTATTATCATCCTTTACCGTCGTGGCCGCAGCCTCCTCTTAACCCCACATTCGGCCATGCCAATTCATGGGGTAAGGAGCACTTTACGACCGTTACAATTCAGCCGAAGGCAGGTCCCTGCTGATGGCTGATCCAGCCCAAGACATACACGTAGTCATCGAAGATGACCCAGACGACAGCGTTCGAGTTGTGGACGGCAACATCGAAATTTCGCAGCCGGACGGTGGCGTCGTCATCCAGTTCAATCCAACGCCGGATTCGGATCTGGAAACCGAAAACCCAGCCGATTTTTACAAGAACATCGCCGGTAAACTGAGTGAAAGTGAGCGGTTGACGATCGCCAACGAACTCATTGAAGCGATTCAGGCTGATGATTTATCCCGGCAGCCGTCATTAGCCAACCGCACCAAGGGCATGGACATGCTCGGGCTGCAGATTGCCGATCCGCGGTCTGGGGATGGTGCTGCGGTGATGGATGGTATGTCAGTTGTAACCAATCCTCTGCTCTTGGAAGCCATCCTCAAGGATTGGGCGAACGCACAGGCTGAGTTTCTGCCGGCGGGCGGTCCATGCAAGGTTGAGGACTTCGGCGACGATCCTGAGGCGACCAGAGACGAACTCGCCGACGCTTTCGAGCGGGACATGAACTACTTTCTGACCTCGATTGACACCAGTTATGCGCCTGAGACCTCGCATATGCTTTTGTGGGGGCGTGCTTTTGGCGGTGCCGGGTTCAAAAAAGTCTACATGCACCCGATGAAAAAGCGTCCCACCACTGAATCGGTGGATCAGAAAGACCTGATCGTTTCGGACGCCACCAAGGATTTCAAATCCTGCGAGCGGATCACCCATCAGATCCCCATGCGCCAGTCGGTCATGAAGCGCATGCAGAAGAAGGGCCTTTATCTCAACACTGCGCTGACGCCTCCGACGCAAACCGCGAATATGGTTGACGAGAAAACTGCGGCAATCCAAGGTATTGCTGCGGTGCAATCGCGTCCTGAGGATCAGCCATATACGCTGTATGAGACACAATGCGAGCTTGAGCTTGATCAATTCTCCCCGAAGGACATGCAAGGCCTTGCGTTACCGTATCTGGTAACGATCGACAAAGATTCGCAGCAGATGCTGGCGCTGCGCCGGGATTGGAAACCTGAGGATGAGGAGTGCCAGCGCAAGCGGATGTACGTCAAATATCCATACGTGCCGGGGCCTGGTTTCTTCGGCACTGGATTGCTGCATATCCTCGGCAACTCGGCTGATGCGTTAACAGCAGCATGGCGGCTATCGCTGGATGCCGGTTTCCTTGCCAACTTCCCTGCATTCCTCATTGCAGCGCTCGGTGGGCGCCAGAAAACCTCGGATTTGGTGCTTCAACCTGGCACCGGCACGCCGATAGAGACCAATGGCCAGCCAATCTCGGATATCGTTGCCAACCTGCCATACCGTGAGGCTGGCCCTGGTTTGATGGCTCTGATTGATAAGATAACCGCTCAAGCCAAGAGCGTCGGACTTGCTGCGGAAATCCCAGTAGGCGAGGGAATCAAGGATATCCCAGTTGGGACCATGCTCGCGCATATCGAGATGGCTACGAAGTTACAAGCTGCCACACATAAATTAGCGCACGAAGCCCAAGCCGAAGAAATCGGACTAATCGCAGACCTATTACGAGAAAACCCAGAATCGTTCTGGAAGGGCAATAAGACCAAATTTGCTCAGAAATTTGGTTGGACAGAAGAAAAATTACTTCAGGCATTGGATAACGTTACGTTGGTGCCGAAAAGTGATCCGAATATACCTTCCCATATCCATAGACAGATGAGGGCCGTGGCTCTGGTTGAGCTAAAGTCTGGTCCGCTTGGTTCTCTGTTGGAGGATAGCGAGGTTCTTAAACGAGTTCTCCGCGCCATGCGGGAAGATCCCAAGGGCCTTGTTAAGATGCCTCCTCCACCTTCTACGCAACCATCTCCTGAGGAAATGGCCGCTCAAGCGAAACTTCTCGATTCTCAGACTAAGAGCAAAAAAGTTGATGTTGATGCCGCAGCCAACGCGCAAAAAGCGCAGCTTGATGCCGCGGATCATGATGCAGATATCAAGGAAAAGACGTTGGATCTTGCCAAGGAAGAAATAATTCACAAAGCTGATCAGCAGAAAGCCGCCCATCAACAAGGGATGGATGTTGCTAAGCATAATTTGGATGTAGGCGTTGCGGCGCACAAGTCTAAACTTGACACACATAAAGCCGTATTGGATACTCATGAGGCGTTAAAGCCACCTGAGCCATCCACGGAGACGACATGATTGATGCCAACGAGGTAAGTGAATATTTAACATACAACTCCGAAACTGGAATACTTCGGAGAGCTAAAACAACCGGAAGGACTGGACAGCATAAAAAAGGCGAACGTGCTGGCCATCTGGCCAAAGACGGTTATTGGACCATCAGTATAAACGGAAAGGCATACAAGTCTCATCGATTAGCATTCGCCTTGATGACCGGAAGATGGCCCAAAGAGCAACTTGACCATATTAACGGCGATAAGTCGGATAATCGCTGGATTAACTTAAGAGAAGCTACCCAGTCGCAAAACCAATGGAATGTTGGAAAGAAAAGGAAAAATACTTCGGGTTATACTGGAGTGTTGCCGTGCAACGGAAAATGGCGAGCATGCATTAGTCACAATAAGCAGCGTGTTCATATTGGATTATTCCCTACGGCTGAACTCGCCCATGCGGCTTATTTGAAGAAGAGATCCGAACTTCACGGTAATTTTGCTAAGATTGATGATGAAGAAATGAAGCGGCTTAGAAGGTTAAACCTGCTAGATTCCGGTCTAGATGTTGAATGGCAGTCATGGCCATTGGATATGGAAAGGCCTGAATTATGGGCGTGCGGTCGGGTTACCGCTGAAGCCGAATTTTTTGACCAGATTGCTCAATGGTATCCTGATTTCACGGTTAAGATTTGCCAAGACCAGCCTGAAGCAGTCTTGAAAGGGCGTCCATTGATTGAAGTTCTGGAAAATTATGTCTAGTTGCCGAAACAGCCGATTGGTGCGATATAAGACTTGACAGCCGCTAGGAGCGCAAAATGGGTCACCCTTACGCAGAGCACCGGCAAACCAAGAAAGAACACTCAAGGGTGGGCCATATCACCCGAGGTTATAAGTCAGGCGGTGCCGTGCATGGCGCAAAGGCCATCGGCAAGAAAGCCTTGGCGCTTCACCGTGAAGAACATGCCGAACTGCACGCTGAGGGCGGCAAATCCAAGCATCGGATGGACCGTCCGAAACGAGCGAAGGGTGGCAAGGTCAAGGGCAAGCACAACGAGCGCACCGTCATCAACGTAATCGCTGGCGGTCACCCTGCGGGCGGTGCTATCCCGGCTGGCCCGCCAATGGCTCCTCCAGGACCGCCTATGGGCATTGCGCCGGCAGCTATGGCGCCGCCTCCGATGGCCGCAAAGCCGCCTATGATGCCTCCTGGCGCTGGCGCACCGTCTCCGATGCCGATGAGGGCGAAAGGTGGCAAGGTTAAACACCGGGCTGATGGAGGTGCCAGCGATTCGCTTCAGAATCCGTTCATGCCATCTGGAAGGCCCCCGCCGTCTCAAGACGATTTTACGAATATCCTAAAAAGCAATCCGAAGTTGCTCCGCATTCTTCAGAACGCCTCCAAGCCACCGAAGGTTTCTGGCGGTAAGGTTCGCCATCGTGCGGAGGGCGGCGGGTTAGATGACGACAGCGCTGCGTTCATGTCAAAATCGATAAGCGATCCAGCCACTAAGGTTCCCGGAAAGCTTCGTAATCCATTTGGATACGGTAAAATCAAGCCGCGATCGCCGCTTAATGTGAGTGGTCCAACTCCTATACCAACTAACCAATATGCCCGCGGCGGCAAAGTCACCAAGGGAACGAAGGTTTTCGAGGAAGGCCAGCGCAATGGGACGCCTGTGCAACATATGCGAGGCAAGGGCGATCTTGAGCAGATGGGGCGCGGTAAGCAAATTACATTCGAATCGGGCGGTCGCGTTCGGTCGTTCTATGCCAAGGGCGGTTCTGTGAAGAACATTGCGGATCCTGGTGTTTCCGATCGATTGCACATGGGCGAGAAGTTCAAAGCCACGCCGAAGGAAATCCGGGACAACAATTCCAATACTACGAATGACCCGACTATCGGACGGCCAAGCCGAGCTCGTGGCGGGATGTGCCGGGCCAATGGTGGGATGGCTGATAAGGTGGCATCAGCGACGAAGCTTCCAGGAGGGAGCGGCGGCGGCGAGGCCCGTCTAGCCAAGGCGCGGCGCTAATGGCATCAAATACGACGTTTCGGAAGCAAGACGGCTCAGTTGTTTTGATAGAGCGTGATGACCATCCAAATCTCGCTCGAAATCTTGAGCGGGAGCTGCAGGCAGCCAAAGCAGCGTATATTGAAGGCCTGACTGCCTCGAAAGACTGGGGCGATTTCCAGAAGCGCCGCGGTCAGATAGAAGGTTTGGATATTGCAATTTCCCTTTGCCAAAGGGCGAGAGAGAAATTGGAGGCTTGATGGAATTTTCAAGTATCACTGATTATACTTATATGGTGATGCCTCCCATCGTTCCTGAGGCAAGAAATATTTTTGTGGTGTGCATGATTGTATTTGCTATTTATTTCTTTGTCAGTCTGCATTATCGAGTTTACGTATCTCGTCATCTTATGCCGCCACCGTATATGTTTTGGATCTACGAGAAATGGCGTAAGTTCAGAAAGCCTGACGCATAAACCGTGCCAGCATGGCACATAACGGGATGCATCCCATATGGACGACAACCAGCAAGCATTAAATGATGCTGTCAAAGAATTTGAAGGCCTGTTCAACGAAGTTATGATCGGCTTGCCTCAGTATCTTTCCCAAACCGGCGAGCCGTATATTGAGGTTACCAATGACGGCCCATTTCATGAAGGTCAGGGATGGTTAGTTGACGACTTCATTACTGGGAAACGTGTTTCAGGTTGCACCATTCATTTTTCAGCTTGGTCAGCCATTAATCAATGGCTCATAAGCGCTAAAGCAATCGCTTCTCGACTTGCACTGAGCAAACCAGCACTTTATTGGCGCATCAAACCGGAAGTTGATTTCGGTAGCATAGATATTCATGCCGAGAATGGTTTGTTTCGCATGCCTACGTGGAAGGTTTACTCTCGTTTTCTCATCTCCGACAAACCAAGGAAGTCATAATGGCCAAATCCAACCACAAGATGACGGAGATCGCTGAGACCATTGGGCCTCGCGATCAGGTTCTCTTGGCCGCATTGGGCGAAGACTACAAGAAGCAGTTTACCGTCTTGCACAGTCAGGTGTTGGTCGCTGGATACATCCCGTCAAGTAGAACAAAGGGCGGCATCATCAAGATTGACAAGACGATTGAGGAAGACCGATGGCAGGGCAACATTGGCCTAGTTATCGGTCTTGGGAAAGGTGCATTCAAAGATGACGGCGTTGCGCATTTTCACGGAGATAAGTTGAAAATTGGCGACTGGGTCATGTTTTTGCCAGCGGACGGTTTAGCGCTGTACATCAATCAGGTGCCGTGCCGGTTGTTTCAGGACACCCGCATTCTGATGAAGGTCACCAACCCGGAGATATATTACTGATGCGACCGATCGCCGATATTTTGGTAGACGCTGAGCGCGGCATTCGCGGCGAAGAAGGTGGATATCTTGCGGAAACAATGAGGGAAATTGTACCGTTCCTTCGCTCTATTGCTTCGCAAGATAGCTCGCCAGCACAAGTCGTTCTTGATGTGATGTTCGAGATTCTTTCGCGGTGCCATGCGGGCGAATATGCATCTTCGGAGCGAGATGATGTGATGTCGTATGCGCGCGCCCAACTGATTAAAATGGGCATTAATGTTATTCCGATGGGCATGTCGCATGCTGTCATTGTGAGGAAATAACCATGGCTGACCTAGACGACGACGCAATTGTAGTAACGCTGCCAGCGGATGGTGACGGCATAGTTACCAAGATCGAAGGCGATACACAGAAGGTAACGGTTACCGCAGATCCGCTGGAGGATCTGAAAGACCAATTCACGCAACAGAAGCAGCGAGCGACAGCGGCCGAATTGGCGCAGCAGCAAACAGCGCGGCGCCTTGAGGAAGTCACCCAAGAGCTGCAAACCACTAAGACGGCGGTAACCGAAAGCCAGCTTGATACGGTGCTGAGCGGCATCCAAGCGGCGGAAGCTGAGGCCACAGCGGCCGAACAGGCATATATCGCTGCGGCTGAATCTGGGGATTTCGCCGCTCAAGCCAGAGCACAGCGCAAGATCAGCGCGGCAGAGGCGCGCATCCAGCGGCTTAACGAGGCCAAGGGTGACCTTGAGGAAGCCAAGTCAGCAAAGCCCGCTCCTCGCGTAGAAGCCCGCCCAGATCCTCGCCAGCAGCCCACAGATAGGGTAGAGCAGTTCGCCGCGAATATGTCCCCGCGTAGCGCGGCTTGGATCAGGGCTCATCCTGACTGCATTACGGACGACAAGAAGAACAAGCGCATGTTGGCGGCGCACAACGATTGCCTTGCGGATGATATCGCGATCGATAGTGACGAATATTTTGCGCGGATCGAGGCGCGAATTGCTGGCAGTGTCGCGAAGGTTGAGCCGAAAGTTGAGCCAAAGCCCGACACGTCAGGCAAGCGGCCAATCAGCGCAGCGGCATCAGGAGCAAATACAGGTGGCGGAATGAATGGTGGCGGAACTGAAGTCAGGTTGAGCCAGCGCGAAGTATTGGCCGCGACTGATGGCACCATAACTTGGAACAGAGATGATCCTAATGGTAAATTCAAGCGGGATGACCCGATCGGAGTCCAGGAATTCGCACGTCGAAAGGCGATTATGAAGCGAGATGGCGTATATGACCGAGGGATAATCGATTCATGAAACCAGTCCGTGAGATAGTTTCCCGAGAAATCATTGATGATCTGTGGGGCGCTGGCTATACGATCCTAGCGCGCGCTAGGCATCCAGATCCGTTTTTTGTGCCGCCTGAGATGGTGCCGCAGAGCCGATCGTATCAGTGGTTTGATCTGAAGCATGACAAATTCCATTATGAGCATGGCGGATGGGCGCCGGTTTCAGCATCGCGTCATGACGGCTACTTCATGCCAGCCGGTTTCGTCGGCGATATCGAGGTCAATGGCCTCGGTCTATTCGAAAAGCCGAAGTTCGAGGTTGATGCCGAACGCGCTGAACAGACTGCCAAAGCCAAAAAGATGGTTGACGACTGGGCCAAGAACACTGGCGCGTTGTTTGAGGGCGAGTTCAAGATCGGCAATGAGCGTACTGCGATCGGTGCCACCAAGACGATTGAAGATACGACCAAGATACCGCGCGAGTTGACGCCGTACATCGCTCAGATATTCGAGGAGCGCGATCGACTTGGGAAGCAATATTCAATGGAAATGGAATATGATATTTCCATCCAGTCATCTCGTGAAATGACTGAGATAGATAACGAATTTCAGCGTCGTCTATCAATTGATCCAGAATCTCCGAAATGGCCAACCTTGAACGCCATCATTCTTCCCTACGCCATCGAAAACATCCGCAAACGCATTGCCGAGGAGGCTACCAGTGGCCAAGCATCTTAACATCGACGACGGAGACGATGGAGGGGAAACCGGGGGGATTTCGGCTCAGCCGAATCCGGCACCTTATGGCTATCTTAAGGACGGTGTAACAGCGCGGAAACCTCCTGGCCGGCCAAGCAAGCCGCCGGTCCAGACGACACCGCCGCATGCCGCTCAAGCAGGGCCTCCGCTGCGCCGGAACAACCCTCGCCCTGTACCAAGGGAGCAGCCCCGCGAGATGGCGCGCGAGCCCAGCCGTAGCAACGCTCGTGTGATGGGTCGTGACGGCGAGGAGCTTGTGCGTATGCGGCCGGAATCCGGTGGCGATTTGTATGAGAAGGTCAAGGCACCTCCGGGATGGACTTTTCAGTGGAATGCTATTTCTGCTCTTGGCAAAGAAATGGATGAGCAGCAATTGCAGATGTGGGCGAACGGTTGGCGCCCAGTCCCGGCTTCGCGATATCCCGGCATGTACACTGCTCCAGGCTATGAAGGCCAGATCGTGGTGAAAGGATTGCGCCTTGAGGAGCGTCCTGAGACATTGACGCAGGAAGCTCAGTATGAGGACCACATGCGAGCTCAGAAGCAGACCAGAGATCAGACAGATGCGCTACGGCTCACACAAGCGAAGCTTCCCGGCGCTGAGGTTGGTGCCCGTGGCAATAGAATCGCTTTGAAAATAGACAAATCTTTCACTGCCGACATACCCCGGCCCCAGCATATGATTGAAGGTGATGAATGACCAACGATAGAGAATTAAGAGAACGATGCATTTTGATGGCAATACAGGCCGCTGCTGGCATCAGTGACGGCAAAACCATTTTGCGAGAAGCTAAAATATACTACGATTTTATCATTGGCGATGATTCGAAATCGGAAGTTGAGAAATGACACCGAATATCCTCGTATGCATTCCAAGTTATGGCAACGTTGTCTCAGTTCCAACGCTCAACACCACTCACGCGTTAATACAGATGTTTTCCTCACGAAACATCCGGGGTGGCATTGCTGCGTTCAGCTATCCCGATGTGAGTGAAGCACGGAATATCATGCTGACAGGCTGGTATGACGGATGTCCCGATGCGACCCACATGCTGTTCATCGATTCGGACATGAGCTTTGGGCCTCAGGTCGTGCTTGACATGGTTTTGCTCAATGAGCCGATGGTGGGCGCGATCTATCCAAAAAAGACGATGCCGATTCAGTGGGCGGCATCTGGCCTAGCCGAAAAGGATGTGAAGCGTAACGGCAACTTCATGACAGTGGCCGGGCTCGGCATGGGATGTTTCCTGATCCGCCGCGATGCAGTTGATATCATGCTGAAACAGATGCCTGAGGTGATCGATACCCGGATGACGTATCACGCTGCAAAGGACATGCTCGGCGGACGTATTCTGCGGCTATTTGATACGTTCGATAACCCGGACGACAATCAGGCTGGCAAGCTGTCCGAGGATCTTGCGTTCTGTCAGCGTTGGCGAACCTGCGGCGGAGATGTATGGGCCTCGCTTGAGCATGACATTGAGCATGTCGGGCAGTATTCGTACAAGGGAAACTACATCCAGTTCATTGCAGAGCGAGAGCAGAACGCGTCGCCTCTGACGCTGGTTGATGCCGTCAAGCAGATGGCAGCAGAATGAGCCTCAGCATCCTCCTGACAGCCCGCAGCCGCCCCGAACTACTGAAATGGACGGTTGAGACGACGATGCCGAATATCCGAGATTCGGATACGAAGCTAGTAATCGCAATTGATGACGACGACACGGAGACGATTTCGGCAGCTCGTGAATTATCCGATAATGATTCTTGTGTTGGATATTCGGTAAGGCCTCGTGAGGAAACGCTTGGTGCCAAAGTCAACCGCATCCTCACGATCGCGCCGGCCGATGTCTACTTGCACATGGTGGACTACCGGCCGCACCTGACACCGGGTTTTGATACCAAGATCCTTGAGGCTGCCAGCCTATTTCCTGATGGAATCGGCGTGGTCTACAGCCATATGGCAAATCTGTCGTTTCCAGAGATCAATGCGGTAACGGCTGGTTTGGTCAAGCACATGGGATATTTCTACCCGCCGTATTTCCCGTATTGGTTCGTGGATCACTGGCTTGACGATATCGCGCGGCTGATTGGGCGAATTGCCGTTGCTGATGTCCAGACAGATGGCAGTCGTCGGCCTGGCACGATGGATCGCCGAGACGTGGCATGGTGGGCGACGTTTTACGATGCCGCGGTTATCCATCGCCGGAAAATGGCTCATGCGATAATTAATTCTCCCGAATTCCAAGAGCCGGAATGGCGTAAAAAGCTGCTTCTCAGCCATCATCCATTGATCGAGGAACGGTCAAAAATGATCAACGACAGCGCCCGGACGACGCGATGGCAGATGCCTCCTGAACCTGTGGACGATCGCTACCGGAGAGCCAAGGCCGCCGCACAGGTAGCGCTACGCGAATGGCTTCCCGATCTTGAGGCTGAGATAGGGAGTGCGGCATGAGCGGAGATTTTGATCATTTCGGCCTAAAAAGCCCACTTTGGTCTGAGCGCGGCCCAACTGTTGGCGAGATCTGGCAGAAAGAAGAGATGATTAGGAAGGCTGAAGAAGCGCGAATGGTCGAAAATGCCAAGGCAGATGCGAAAGCTGTATGGCCTCTGGCAGACTACTATATGCCTTCAGATGTGAGGGAAATGGCCGATCGCTGGGGAATGAAGGAAACACTGATTGAGATGTGGCGTGGCGCCTTTATTGAAGGATGGCGCGCGGCCAATCGAAGATAGTTCGGAACTAATCAGCCGTTAGAAGATTGTCGCTTGTTCACCGGAGGCGAATGCCATGGTCGGACTTGCAATCTCTATACTTTGGCTTGCGATTGGTATAATCTGCGTCTGCGGATGTATTTGGCTGCTGATGTATGCGATTGGTTTGTTCATCCCAATCCCCGGTCGCATCGTGCAATTGGTGTGGGTTATCGTGCTCATTCTCTGCCTGATTGCTGGTCTAACATTGCTGGCTGGCGGTGGAGGATCGGGAGGAAATCCCTTTCACCTCCAGAGGTAGCCAAGTTGATGATTTGCCACCAGAACCACCGGCCCCGGCACCTATTTGCCGCCACTGCTAGGAGACAAAGATGACCCTTGACCAGCTAATCGCGGAAGTCGCTAAGGCCCCAACTCAGATTGAGGCGTTTACCGTTCTGATGAAATGCCTTGAAATCGAGATGAAGGACGCTTCGGCCGGTGACAGCGCGCCGCCCTCGGTCCAGACGAAATACGACGCGGTATTTTCCTCAGCTACCGGGAAAGCTCATGAAATCCTTGCGGCGATCGAAACCGGCAAACCCGCTCTTGACCCCGTTCCGGTCAAGGAAGTCCCGGCAAGTGACCCAAGAGGCCCGGTTACCCCGATTCCTCCGTCCGCTGTATTCGTGGATAAGCCCGCAACGGCGGTGCCGTCCACCAAAGCGGAGGAGAAGGCATCCAATGACCCGAGCCCAAAGCTGTTCGATCCAAATCCAAAACCCGAGCCGGTTGTTTGAATTTCCCCAGCCCCCGCCAAATTGCGGGGGTTTTTCTTATTGACGGCAATTATATTTCCATGTATTGCGGGAACTAGCACCAAATCGGCACCAGCATTTCGCCGATAATTCATCTGAAGTTGAGACGCGCAGGGCGCATTTCCTCCAGATCCGTTTCAGCAGAAACGGAATTTTCCCCAAGGCACTATACCTGCAGGCATTGCAGTACAGCCTCCCTTAACTAGGAGCGGTACCGGCTATGGCCAACGTTCAAGCAGCTTTTGGATTTCGGCATATTGGCTTTCTGCCGGGTTATGCTCCCGACTACCAGCAGCTCACCCGACAGATTCAATCGAGCAACGCGACCAAGATTTTCAACGGGGATCCAGTCGTTAAGAGCCAATCCGCCACGAGCTATATCATACAGGGCTCGAACAACACGACCATCTTGGAAGGCATCTTCGTCGGATGCAATTACGTTCCGACCGGTGGCCAACTGACCCTCCAGCCGAGCCCATTTTGGGTTGGTTCTGCGGCCTCAGATGCCACTGGGTATCTGATCAATGCGCCCGGTGCGCTTTTCCTTGCAGCCGCGCTCAACACTGCGATCGTTACTTCCAATATCGGCGCCAACATCGGATATTCGATCGGCACTGGGTCAACTGTCGGCGGTGGTTTCTCTGGTGCCACTCTGGACCAGAGCACGATCAACACCACTAATACCCTCCCATTCCAGATCGTGTCTCTTTATCAGGGCGTCGGAAACGGTGCCGATTCTTCGACCCCCTTTAATTGGGCGGTTGTGACCTTCGTGAATCAACGGTTCAGGACTCTGACGGGGGTTCCATAGGCCGATGTTTCCCACTCGCAATGATGCTTATCAATGTGTGGCTGATATCGAAAACCTTGGCTATGTCCGAGTTTTTGATACCAACGGCACACATGCGCCGGATCAAGAGAACATCGTGGTCAGTCAATTTGGTTTGGAGGGGCGGCGGACTAAGTCGGCCGAGTTTCTGAGCGTGTCTCGAATTTTCACGGGGTGTGCACCATTCAAGGTTAGTGAAGGCATTATTGGTTTTGATCGAATCAATATGGTTGACAAATGGGAGACCTTTAGGATTTGGGACGAATGCGATCGCGACGAGCCTATGAACATTGAAGGCAGATCCTTTCCCGCCCTTGGTCAAAACTACTCGCGGATATCGCTGGATTTGGATCAGCATTATTCGTCCGATCCGACACTGTGTATGCCCATCGGAGTGAATGATCTCACGAGAAACACTTCTGACGCGGCCAAGGTTGCTAACTTCGTAGAACCCTTCGTATCCAACGACGGGTCGCCATTCTTCAGTGATAGTGATATTCATGTGACGGGTTATCCTTCCGAGTACGACGGATCGATGATCAAGGACCCGTCGCACGCTCCAACGTCCGACGGGTCCGCCATTATGGCATCGACCTCAATTACTTACAATAGGAGGCTCCGATTCCGATAGCCCTCGCAAATATTCGATCCGAGCTTCTTCCCGGACTTTTCGACGTTCGGGGTAGCTACGATATGATACCCCGTCAGTGGGACAAAGTATTCAAAACCCATAAGTCCGCAATGGCGGTTGAGCGCTCAACGCAGATGGCGTTCGTTGCGCTGCCGTTCCTGAAGGATGAAGGCGCCGCAACTCAGTTCGACAACAATGCTGGCGAGCGCTTTACGTGGGCATTCGTACATATCGAGGTGGCGCTTGGTTACGCGATCACACGCAAGGCCATTGACGACAATCTGTACAAGGCTCAGTTCAATCCGACGAACCTCAAGCTTCAGGAAGCGTTTGCACAGTTCAAGGAAATCCAGGCAGCGAACGTCCTGAATCTCGGCAACGTCTACAACACGTCGATCATCGGTGACGGCGTTGCTCTGTTTTCCACGGCGCATCCGTTCGATAACGGCACTTGGGCCAACACTTCAGCCACGCCGAAGTCGCTGAACGAAGCCGCCCTGCTCGCCGACATGACCAACGTGCGAACTCAGTTCGTCAACGAGCGCGGCCTGCGCATCATGGCACGAGCTCGCCGGCTGATCGTGCCGCCGAATCTGGAGCAAGTCGCAATCCGGCTGATGAAGACCGAGCTGCGCCCTGGCACGGCGGACAACGACGTAAACGCCATCCTCACACTGTCCGGCGGTCTCCCCGAGGGCCATCTCGTGATGGACTTCCTCACCAGCAACTTCGCTTGGTTCCTCACGACCAACATCGAGGGACTGATCTATATGCTCCGCATTCCGTATGAGTCGGACATGTGGGTTGATAATGTCACCGACAATTTACTTGTCAAGGCATATGAAAGATACAGTTTCGGGTACAATGATCCGCGCTGCGCGTGGGCCGAATTCGCTACCAGTTAGAATGACTTACATTGGGTAAGTCTGGAGAAAATCCAAAAGTGTATTTCTCATACGCCAACAAATTTGTTGACAGTCTCGGTGGTTATGCCAATATTGAGGCATTCAACCACGGAGAAACTGTCATGGCGTCTAAGAAAGAACTTTCCTTCACTCATCAATGGCTGAAGGAAAATATGGATTTTGATCAAGCGACTGGTGTTTTCAGTTGGGCAAAGCCCGGCTACGGCCGCACTGTTGGTAAGCCGATTGGCGAAAAGCCTCGTGCCGATGGTACTCAATATTTAATGATGCGTATCAACGGTCAGTTGCTGTACGCCCACCGATTGGCTTGGTTTTACGTTACGGGAGACTGGCCATCCGGCGTTATCGATCATATCGATGGCAATAAAACCAATAATGCCATTTCAAATCTTCGTCCGGCGACTCATGCTCAAAATGCTGCACGTCGCAAGACTACTCGATTGATCGGACCATCTCGGGGTGTGGTTCCTCATCAAGGCGGCTATGTAGCTCGTATCCACCATGCTGGAAAGCGCCACTATCTGGGTTATTTTCTTGACCCGGAGAAGGCTAAAGAGGCCTATGAAGCAAAGGCTAAGGAATTGCATGGTGAATTCGCTCATGCTCCAGAACCAAAGCGAGTTCGTGGCGACTACATGAACGCCAAGGAATGCGAAATTTGCCAATCAACTAATGGAATCCGATATCACACCACAACGCTAGGAACGCCGCGCGGAATGTTGTGCTTGGATTGCTGGAGTTTTATGCTTACTCATGGTGACGACGTTCATCATATCCGTGAGTATGCCAAAAAGGTTATCGATTACGTTCAGCAATTGGACGTTCCTGAAGATGACATTCCTGCATTGCGCGCTCAGATGAATGCGAACGCCTCTCCCGGCTTGGAGCCTGACTGATGACGGATACGAACTTTAGAGGCCCGGCCAACTCCATTGGCGCGATGCTTGATGGCACGGTGGCACCGACTGATGGGCCGAACTATGTGTATCAGGGCACGGTTTTTCCGGCGCTTCGGGCTGGGTTCTTTCAGAAAGATGGCACTGGTGCAGCGCGTGTTCCTGGATTTTTGGACAATCCGTCGATCGTGACGGTGGACAATATTCCATCTGCTACGACCACGGCGAATGTGGTGGCGGTGGCGACGGGTATCGTGTCTGGCACGGTTCTTACGTTGGTAACGGTTGCGCCTGGCAATACGACGGCCGGCGTACCTTCGTTGGCTACTGGTGTTCCGTTCATTCCGTTCGGCGGTACTGCCGTTCAGAACGTGATGGCGTTGGATTTCGGGTTCACGACGGGAACGACCACGGCGGCTAGCTCGGCTGTGGTTGTGGTGGATACCACCTTGTTCACGGTTGGTCAGTGGCTCTGCATCGGCGGTGCCGGCAACGCGGGAAAAACGCTGAGCTTATTGACGCAGGTCACCGTGATCACCGGAACAACCTCAATCAATGTGTTTCCAGTTCCAACTGGTTCGTTGAGCAACGCGCCGATCGGCAATGCGAATCAGTTCAACCAGTTCCTTCCGCCGGCAACTCAGTTTGGGCCAGGTGCTCCGGTTGCCACTGCTCAGTCGATTGAGTGGGCGGCGGGGCTGTTCCGATTGTTCAATCCGGTAGCAGCACTCTCGCGCAATCTTTCCATCACGACAACGGCTGCTGCGGTAACCGGCACGATTACGGCGCGTGGATTTGACGTGCACGCTCAGGCGATGAGCGAAACGATCAACATCACGACGACGACTGCCGGAACATTCTACGGCAAGAAGGCCTTCAAGTATGTGGCCTCGGTCACGCCGAACTATACCGATTCGACCGGCAGCTATTCGGTTGGGGTGGGTGATACGTTCGGGCTTCCGATGAGGCAGGATCGTTATGAATATCTGAACTATTCATGGAACGGCATCAACAACATTAACCAGACCGGATTCCTTGCAGCCGTGACAACCAATCCGGCGACGGCGACTACAGGTGATGTGCGTGGTACGGTTCAAGTTGGTTCAGGCGGAGCGCTAACGGCTATTACAAACAGCGCGACGGCCAATGGCATTGCGCGTTTTATGGTTGTACAGACAATGCCTGTGTTCAACTGTATCGCTGGAACTCCGAACAACCCTGCGCCATTCTATGGGATAACTCAGGCCTAATCTTGCGGTTAGCCGCACCGAGCCCACGGATCCGGGCAGAGAAGGAAGAACGATATGAGCAGAGCTCGCCACAAAGAGCACCACAGAGCCTCAGGAGGCGGCATTGGTGGCCGTAAGGGTGAATGGGTTTCCGGCAACGAGGATGTCAAGAAAGAGGCCGAAGGCAAGGAACCTTATGACGAGGGTGACGAGCGCAAGCGCGGCGGCAAGGTCAAGAAGAAAAAGCATGAGATCCATGCTGAGGGCGAGAAGGCTCGTCATCGGATGGACCGTCCGAAGCGGGCTCATGGTGGCCGTGTAGGCTCTGACCGCAATCCGTTCAGCTCGGCGAAGAACCCATCGAAGGCGCCAGAACCTGATGTGGAGGATCGTCGGGGTTACAAGACGAGTCGCATCAAGGACGAACGCGACAACAGCAAGGGTAATCAGAATTGAGCCATGGCTAAGCTCACCAGCAAAGAACGAAATGCTCTGCCAGCGAAGGATTTCGGCGGACCACATAGAAGTTTTCCGCTGAACGATAAAAATCATGCCAGAAATGCGTTGGCGCGAGCAAGCCAGTTTCACCCGGAATTGAAGGCTCAAATCCGAGCCAAAGTACACCGCAAGTTCCCGGATATTAAGCTGGAAGACTAGCGGTCTGAACGAGGATCGCTATGGGACTTCCGATCGTATTCACCCGCACGTTGGCCGCAGCGTCCGCAAATAACATTTCCGTATCTCAAAGCCCTGGAACGGCGGCCATAACGATCACCGGATCGGCTGCGACGGGTGGTGTTGCTACGCTGGACACTCAGCGCCGGGTGATCATCACTTCAGGCGGCAACGATAGCGGCATCAACTTCACGGTGACCGGGACCAATCAGGCAGGATTTCCTATCTCGGATACGTTTGCTGGGGCAAACGTCGGCGCTGCACAATCCAATCTTGATTTTCTGACGGTCACGAAGATTGTTCAATCTGGATCTGTTGCTTCCACGATCACAGTTGGAACCAATGGCGTCGGTTCTTCGCTTTGGCAGATCATCAACTGGAATGCGGATCCTTCAAGCATTGGGTTTGTGGTTGAACTTCGTTCTGGGGCGGCAAACTTTACGCTTCAATACACGTTTGATGATCCAAACATCCTGCCTATGACAGGTGGTCTCAATGCGGCTGGATTAGCGTTTCCTTTGGCGCTCAATCTGGCGACGGTGACAAACTCCACAGCAACAGTGGATTCCGCGTTTTCGACGCCGATTTTGGCATTTCGTCTTCTGACTAATTCTGGAACTGGAACGCTTGTTTTCCGAGGCCTGCAAGCTGGGTTGGGCTCGCCATGAAAAAACTATCTGGGTTTCTTGGATTTTGTCTGGCGCTGCTATTGCCTGTTGTGGCTTTTGCACAAGGTGCAACACCGTCTGTTCAGATCATAACCGGAAAAGGAACAACTGGGCCTCTCAATCCATTTCCCACGTCATCAATTGGCCCGAGTGGCTATGTGCAAGGCGTGACGATCGCCAATGGTGGCGCGCGTGTTGCCCAAGATCCAACGCAATTGCTTTGGGACGACTTCCGAGGTGGTGGTGGGTCAGTTCCGACTGGTACATTGGACACAGTGTTCAACTGGCAAACTCCGACCACGGGAGGCACCGGCACGCCAACAGCGGCGAATAACCAGTTTGGTGCCACGTCGCTAGGTTCGGGTACCGGAACTGGCTTCTCTATTCTGAAAAGCCAAGAGGCATTCAAAGGCGTAAATCCTGGCTGGCTATACTTTCAGGAAAACAACAACTTTGAATTTCCGGTCTTGTTGAATGCGGTTCGTTTCTGGGGATTTGGTGTTTTTCCAACCACGCCAACTACTGCCGCGCCTTATACGGATGCCGAAGGATTTGAGCTAGGAACCGATGGTCATCTTCGCGCCGTGACTGCCACCAGCGCGGACGGCGTGTCTGCCGGAACTAGAACAGTAATTAACGATTTATCCCTGCCGTGCCCTTCGACCGTAACGGCAACTGGGAATGTGGTGTCCGGTTCTCCAACTTTGACACTCTCGCCTGTGGTTGTGGTCTCTCAATACGAGTTGGTGACGGGGCCAAACATTCCATTTGCCACAACCGTTACAGCAGTGGCTGGCGCAGCCGTTACGCTCAGCAGCAATGCGACGGCAACAAGTAACCAGGGCGTTTATACGTTCACCGGGCAATGTGCGCCCGGTCTTGTGGGACAAGTTGCTCAGCCGCAGGATGCAAATGTCCATGCCTATGTCATGTACCCTCGTGGAGATCGCATATTCTGGACGATTGACGGAATTGATAACGTTGTTGCGCAGACTTACAGCGGCGCTCCAGGACCCACCAACAATGTCATGAATGCCGCTCATTTGGCGGTGGGTAATACTCCGCTGTCGTCGGCTCTTATCAACATCAATGCGAGTGTGGTTGCTGACGCTGCTCGAAACCCGATTTACAACGGGTTCATTAGGGACCGCACCATCACATCGGCCTCTGGAGCGTCACAGCAATTATTCGCAGCTAATTTTCAGCGTCATTCGCTGACTATCGTCAACACCGGGAATGCAAGCTGCGGCGTCAATCCGACAGGTGGAACAGCCGCGATCGGAGGTGCCGGAACATTTACCCTTGCGGCTCTTGGTTCATATACGCCCCGCATTCCTGGTCGCCAAGCGGTAACTGTGATTTGCACTGCCGGCCAACCGATCTATGGGGATGAGAATTGAAAAAGATCGCATCGATTCTATTGCTGCTATGGACTTCGGTAGCCATGGCTGCGGATGTAACAAATCCGCAAAGCGTTGCCGGCACTCAGCGTGTTATCGGAACGCTTCGCGGCGCTAATTTCAATGTGGCGACAGATCAAGCCATCCCTATGGCAGTGGCCGTCTATCAGATTACGGGTATTGTTGTCACAAATTGTTCGGCATCATTGACTCTCGCTGTGGGTGGTTTTTATCCCACAACGGCCAAAGGAGGAACGCCTATCGTTGCCGCTACACAGATTTACAGCGCTCTAACTTCCGCTAGTGTTTTGCTCAATGCCACAGTTGCCGCTACTCCATTGGTTACCCGATTTGCGGTAACGCCGGTTTATTTATCTCTCACTACCGCACAAGGCAGCGCGGCTACTTGTGACGTTTACGTTATCGGCGTGGATCTGACATAGGTAAAAATGGCATCAAGCGGCACGTATAACTTTGCGCTAACGACTGGCCAAAGCGTAATTACCGCTTTTCGTCGGTGCCGAGTTTTTGCGCCTTCCTTCCGCCAAGACCACATGATGGCAGCTCGGGAGGAAATGAACCTTCTGTTTGTTGAATGGTCCAACAAGCAGGTTAACCTTTTCAAGGTAGTTCTGAACTCGATTCCGATGGTCCCTGGAACGCTGACCTATCCTATTCCGTCCAACGTGATAATGATCCTTGATGCCGTGATCTCGACCAATCAAGGTCAGACGACGCAACAGGACATTACCGTTACGCCGCTGAGCCGAACCGAGTACATGACGCTGGCGAGCAAGCAAATCCGTGGCAAGCCGACCAGCTTTTGGTTCAACCGGACGCCGCCGTCACAGACCGTGACCATGTATCCGGCACCGGATTCTAGCGGACCATTTTTCTTCAATTACTATGCCTGCCTTCAGATGCAGGACGCTAATCTTCCGGGAGGCGAGACACCGGATATCCCCTATAGGTGGCTGGACGCTTACATAAGTGGCCTTGCGCATAGGTTGGCTAGAATATACGCCCCCGATCTTGAGGATAAGCGCGCGAAAGATGCTATAGAAGCATGGCGAGTGGCAGCAACCCAAGATACGGAAAACGTCGCTCTATCACTCGCACCCTCAATCAAAACGTACTACCGGAGATGACATGAGAAAGCATCCCAAATACGCCAGAGTTGATTCGAACTCGCCCAGAGGATGGGCTACCTGCATGCGATCAGGTTTTGTGGGCCAAGAGCAAGACTTGATTGAGCAAGTCGAGTGGCGCGGCCTCAAGCTGATGCCGACCGGCATTCGAGCTCTTGAGCAATACATTGACAAACCGCAACGCCAGCTCGGAACGATCATTCTTTCGCCGGATTCGATTGGATTGGCTAATGCGCGGCCTGAGCAATATCCGATTGACGAGATTTGGCCTCGATTGTTGCAGGGCGGGCAGCCGCGATATCTGCAGCGCTCGGAATGCTCGCGATCGCTACAATCAAATCTGTATTTCAAAACGTCAGGAAATTTCTAGGTGGCTGCTGGCAATCCACAGCTAGGCGTATTCCAGGGCGGTCAGATGACCGATCTTCCGGCTTATTCCGGAGCCTTGGACGTGACGGCCTTGATGGAGATTGTCTCGCCGGGGAATGTTCTGAATGGGGTTAACTACAAGATCACGATCGCTCAACTGGCTCTGATTGTTGGAAGTGGTAGCAGCGCAGCACTTACGATTATCACGTCTGGAGCGTCCTATAATTCGGTTCAGACCGATACGCGGATTCTGGTCAATAAGACGGTTGGGTCTCCGACTACGGTAGCCTTGCTGGCTGGTTCAAGCTATTTCCAGCCTGTGTTAGTCAAGGATCTCAAGGGAGATGCCGGGACCAACAACATCACGGTGACGTTTCCGGGAACGTTTGATGGGATAGCATCACCACTGACGATCAGTACAAATTACGGGTGGATTTGGCTTAATCCTCTGCCAACTGGGAATTTTTATGATGCGGGTTAAGGCGCTTGTTCTCGGATTATTGCTGTCGCTAGGTGCCTCAGGCGCATGGGCACAGACGGGTTGCCAAGGTCAGCCAGCGGCGGGTGGAACATGCGGCAATCCCAATGCGACGGCTGGGCTACCCTCATGGGCAACCATGACAGCTCTCTTGGATCGCAATTTTGGCGGTCCGTCCGTTCAAGGCACGATGCTCAACCGCGGTGCATCAGTCTGGTCCGCAACTGCTACTCCCACACTTGGGTTAAACGGCGGTACCGGCGGTTCGCTTACCCTGAATGGGGCCACGTCCGGCTCAGCACTCATCAGCGTTCAAGCTGCGGCAGGAACTGGAACCATATTTCAGCTTCCAAATACCAATGGCATTGGCGGCCAGCAGTTGATTACGGATGGAGCGGGACATCTGTCCTGGAGCTCGGCGGGTGCTGGTACTGTCACAAGCGTTGGCCTCGCGTTGCCGGTAGCAATCTTCACCATTAGCAATAGCCCTGTCACGAATACCGGAACCTTGACCGGAACTCTGGCCACGCAAACTGCCAACACGGTTTGGGCTGGCCCGACTACGGGGGCCGCAGCAAGCCCGACCTTCCGGGCTTTGGTCGGTGCTGACCTTCCCAATCCCTCAGCAAGCACTCTTGGAGGCGTTCAATCTTTCGCTGCGGTCGGAAGCCAATGGATCCGGCAAATCTCAACCAGCGGCGTTCCTACGGCCTCCCAGCCTGCCTTTATAGACATCTCAGGGTCTGTTGCTGCGGCGCAGTTGCCAAATCCGACCGCTTCGACGTTGGGCGGTATCGAGAGTTTGGCCGCTGTCACATCGAAATGGATCAACACCATTTCAACGTCTGGCGTCCCCAGCGCGACGCAACCGGCGTTTTCCGATATTTCGGGTAATGCTTCGCTTGCCCAATTGCCATCGGTGGGTAACGGCACGCTGATCTCAAACATCTCTGGAAGCACGTCCACGCCTCTGGCGAATTCTCTGACATCAATCATTGATAGCGTGATCGGGGCCACTCAAGGGCAGGTTCTGTATCGGTCTGGAACTGTTTGGACTGCTCTGAGCCCTGGCACTGCTGGACAGGTTTTGACTACTGCTGGTGCTGCGGCAAATCCGTCTTGGACCTCAGTCGGTGGTACCGGCACGGTGACCAATGTGGCAACCAACAATGGTGTCACGGGTGGTCCGATCACGACCACCGGAACGATTGGCCTAGCCTCGATTTCAACCGGAAACGTTCTGGCCAATACATCGGGTATCTCGGCAGCTCCAAGCGCTACTACTCCGACCTCTGTTTTGGATGTGATTGGATCCACTCAGGGTAGTGTTCTTTACCGAGGTGCCTCAGTCTGGACGGCTTTGACGCCGGGAACGAATGGGCAATTCCTGCAGACGACCGGGGCGGGTTCTACGCCACAATGGAATACGGCGGTTACCGGGCCTGGGTCCGCTGTTTCAGGGCATATCGCCACGTTCAATGGAACGAGCGGATCAATCATTCAGGATGGAGGAATTCCTAATACAGGGGTTCGTGAGGCTATTTTAGCCGGTAGTGTTGACACTACAGGATTTCCAAATTTTTCCGTCATTGGATCCGGCCTCAACGTCAATCTGACTGCTACGGCTACACCTCTAACGATGTCATTCGCTGCTGGGTTTAATGCCGTGGTGGGGCCGGTTGATTTTGTCGGACAACTCGCGGCCGATACAACCAGCTATTGGGCGTCATTGCCATCTAACCAATATTCATTCTTGTCTGTTGATCGAAACGCAAGCACTGGTGCGCTTACCGCAACGCAAACGCTGATGCCTCCACAGCGAGGAGCAGTATTCTATTCTCCTCGGCAAGCTCTCTTGCACTTCGACGCATCGACCTTTGCTGATGACTGGGGCAATACTTGGGTTGGGGTTGGTGCCGGGCTGACGTTCACCGCGCCTTGCGCAAAATTTGGAGCATTAGGCATCAATATAACTGGTACGAGTACATACGTTCAGACCACGAGCATATTCAATCCAGGCCTTGGCAACTGGACCATGGATGTCTGGGCAAACATCAACAGCAATGTTTCACAGAGTATATTCTCGGTTGGCAATTCTTTTGGGGTGTATCTAGCCACCAATGCCAGCGGCAAATTGATCTTGTTTTTGAGTAGCGGTGGCGCGTCTTGGGACATTTCCCCCGGTACATCCCCAGGTGCGACCACGGTTACGACAGGAGCTTTCCATCACTTCGCACTCGTTTTTAATGGAGCATCCTACGTCGCTTATCTTGACGGGGTGGCGCAGCTAACGGTCTCCAGTTCGACAAGGGTGTGGCCTGATGGTGTGGCCATGGCGGTGGCGGGCCAAGTTGGTGTGGGTGCCGGAACGGCCGGATGTTTTGATGAGTTTGATTTCGTACCCTTTGCCCGCTGGGTAGCAAACTTCACGCCCCCCGTCGCGGCCTATACGGTCTCTGGGGATTGGTTTGACAGCAACAAAATGGTTATGAATACCGCAACTGGGGCCGGTCCTACATGGTCAACGGTGCAGCGGCTCTATGTGGCCGAGGCCCAGGCAGGAGCATCTACCATAACCGCTGTTTATGATTATAGCGCCTCTCATCAATATACGGGGTCTGATTTTGCGGTCAGTGGAGCGGGCAAATTACGCATTGGTAATCACGTCATATATGCAGAAGGAACTCCGCAGTTCATAACTGGAAGTACGCCTGGAACAGCATGCACGACAGTTCCTGCCTGCACTATTGGATCACCTGTGACGTGGGTAATGACTCCCTCTCAGGTGCCTCCTGATGCCAAGTGGTTCGACATTCAGATCAATGTTTTCCATGCGGCTATTGGAGGCACAAATCCTGGAAATTCCGATTGCACACTTCAAAGTCGTATTCCCATCGGAACTGTCCAAGGATACATAGCGCTTGGTGCTGAATACAACAATTACTCGGGATTTGGAGCGGTAACCAACACATCCGCCTTCAACGAGAGCGCTGGCACTATTGCTAGATTTCCGGTTCTGAATGGAGTGGCTGCGTTCGAGACATCAATCGGGGGCGGCACATGCACAACTGGTGGTACCAACAATCAGGCACGGATTGTGACCGGCATTCTAATCGGCTATGAAATGCCATGAATGGAGGTTGATACTATGCAAGTATACGCTCTTGTTTTCCTGATTTTTGGTACCGATGCACAGACTGGATTGCCTCCCGCTTGTAACTTGAGCTTGGGAGACGCTACCCAGCGGGCAAGCCAACAACTCGCTGCCGTTCGATCGGAAGCGGCGGCGCCTGGAGCGGCGGCAAAAGATCGTGTGTATGCCGTAGTCGCCCCACAATATCGCGTGCCGCAATGCATGCCATAATCCTGATCGGGTACGACATGCCATGAGTTTAACTTGGTCTCAATTCACAACGCAGCTAGCCAATTTTCTGGTTGTGCCGGTCAATGACCCGAATTTCATTACAGCGTTGCCATCAATTATTGATGACGCAGAGCAAATGTCATACCGCGATCTTGATTTGCTCAATACCGTGTTTCGGGATTCATCGGCTAGTTTGACCGCAGGAAATCGCAACTTCGCTGAGAATGCCTCTGGCACAAACGGTCCTTTTTTGGTTACCCAGCAGTTGAACGTGATTACGCCTTCAGGAACATCAAATCCAGATAGCGGGACGCGCAATCCATTGCTGCCGGCCAGCAAGGAAATGCTGGATGTGCTGTATCCAAGCAATACTGGCGCTGGAGTCCCGGTCTATTTTGCTCCGATCAACCAGAACAACTTCATCGTGGCCCCATGGCCCGATCAGAACTACACGGTTGAGGTCGTCGGGACACAGCGACCGGCCCCGCTGAGCGCGTCGAATACGACTACTCTGCTTTCAACATATTTCCCGGATGTTTTTCTGAATGCGGCGCTCGTTATGGGCGCGGGGTACCTCAAGAACTTTGGTGCTGCGGCGGATGATCCTCAATCCGGTGTTACGTGGCAATCGAAGTATGACAAGTCGCTGAAATCGGCTACGATCGAGGAGATGCGAAAAAAGTTCCAATCCGAGGCGTGGTCATCGAGTTCGCCAACTCCATTAGCGACGCCACCAAGGACATGAAATGGTAGATCCGGTAACGGTTAATCGTGGTCTTGCTCAACCAACCCGAGGCTCGGATGTTGGAACGTGGGATGTTCCAAATAATGGAAACTTCGGGCTGCTTGATACGATATTGGGCGGGGTCTCATCGATTGCGGTATCGGCTGGTGGAAATGCTCTTACGCCAACGCAACTCGCCAATGGCACGCTGAGCATAACCGGAACTCTATCAAGTCCGACCAGCATAAATTTTCCTGCAAACATTCAAGGCTGGTGGTCTATTTACAATTTGACCCAAGGTACCTTTCCTCTGCTTGTGGCGGCCGGGACTGGTACCAATGTTATATCGGTCCCTCCCGCTGAGATCACCGATATTCAGGTAAACGGTAATAGTGTTTTTTTCCGAAATCTCGGTCGTATCGGGTCGTATCTGGATTATGCCGGGACTGCTGTTCCGTCGTGGGTATCTAATTGCACGGTGCCACCTTATCTAAATTGCGACGGCTCAACGTTCAGTGGCGGAACATACCCGTATTTGGTCGGAATTCTTGGAGGAACCACGCTTCCTGACTTGCGCGGCCGAGCCCGATTCTATCTCAACGGAGGGACTGGGCGTATCACCACGGCAGTATCCGGCATTAACGGCGACGTTGTTTTATCAACGGGTGGAGATCAGAATCTTTTTACTCACTCTCACAGTGTGGTTGGAGTTTCTGGCGCAGATAATCAACCTCACGACCACGGTCTACCTAGTGTTATAGTAGGTAGTGGATCTGCAACTGGGACAAGCGGAGCCTCGTTTACTACCCCTTCAAGTGCTATTAACCTAAACACGCAAGTAACCGGATTCCCACTTCAACAGCATAACCACAACATCAATTTTGCCAGCCAGACGGCGGGTGCGGGCAATTCGCAAAACATGCCTCCTACGCAAATCTCTGGGATCTGCATGATCCGGGCTGGGTGAAATGCCCTTCGGCTCAGTAAAACTCATTCCCGGCATTAATGTTGAGCGTACACCGACGCTCCTAGAGGCAGGCTATGCCCAATCACAACTGATCCGCTTTAGAGATTCGCTGGCGCAGAAGCTAGGTGGCTGGCTGCAGTTCTTCGTATCGGCCGTTTCTGGAGTTCCACGCGATCTACACGCATGGGCGGATCTCAACGCGGTCAATCATCTGCTTGTGGGCACCACGACAAGTTTGGATGTGATCACGAGTGGTTCACTTCAGGACATTACACCACAGACGCTAAAATCAGATTTTGCGCCGAACTTCACGACGATCATCAACACGCCAACCGTCACGGTGATTGATCCCAACATTTCCAACGTCACGATAAACGATTCGGTTCTATTCAATACGCCGATTTCAATTGGCGGGTTGATCCTGTCGGGTATCTATTCGATTACGACGGTCGTAGGGATTCACTCCTACACAATCACCGCAAAGAAAAATGCCACGGCTAGCGTCAACAACGCCGGCATGGTGCCATTGTTCACCACCACGAATGGAAGTTCAATCGTCACGGTGGCGCTTACCGCTCATGGCATAGCAGCGGCTGGCGTAACGGTCGTGTTTCCGATTGCAACGAGTGGAAACAATGTCACCATTTTGGGAGCCTATACCGTCAGTTCGGTAATCGATGTAAATCAATTCACGATTACGGCTTCTACTCGTGCGAATGCTGGCAGTTCGTTTTCTATGAACGGTGGCAATGCGGAGTTACT
>Ga0210397_10000345_pt1 | contig 33010 bp, 28 predicted proteins | sample IncBWH2OmetaG_FD_160126 | JGI IMG/M metagenome (GOLD analysis project Ga0210397, IMG submission 160126) | Forest soil microbial communities from Barre Woods Harvard Forest LTER site, Petersham, Massachusetts, United States - Inc-BW-H-2-O ...
CCTCGGGGCGCTGGAATCTCGGCTTTCGGTCACGGTCGCGCATGGAAACCTTGTCTCACGGGTTCCGGCCCAACGCAATTTGGAAGACAATTTACTGAGACTTTGAAAATGTTGGCGTTTTCGCATCCAGCCTTGGTTGACTTTGCCATGGCGCTTCGCCCATAAACGCGCCCGACCGGAGCCTTTATGAAGGCCTATCGGTTTTCAGCGTCATCGACAGGCTGATTTCCGCACCTTACGGCGGGCAAGCTTGCGACGAGGTTTGAAGCGGGGGAGTGTCCCGAGTGGCAAAGGGAGCTGACTGTAAATCAGCCGCCTCATGGCTTCGAAGGTTCGAGTCCTTCCTCCCCCACCAGCGGCCGTCGGCGTTCGTTAGCCCAAAGGCCGTGGCTTCACGCTAGGCCCGCGATTTTTCCGCCGTTACGTATCGGCTCCCGCGATCGCTTCGTGGCGAGATCGCGATCCTCCACCAATGCGAACCATCAGAACTGATAGCGCAGACCAACCCCGGGATCGTAGGTAGAGGCCTTGTTGGGGCCACCCACGATCGTGCCGCCAGCCGGCGTTCCATTCGCCTGCAGGAAGCCGCTCGCGAGGCCGTTCTGTACCTGCGACCAGGCTACACCGGCGTACACGTCCATGTGTTTGGCAAACCGCCAATCGAGGACCAGCGAGACCATGTCCAAAGTGCCGGAGCACTGCGTCGCTCTCGCGTCGGTACAGCCGGCATTCGCGCCGGTGGCGAAGCTGTTCTGCCACTGGTGATAATAGGCACCGGTGACATCGAGGGCCGGCATGATCGAGTATCTGGCGCCGATCCATGCCGTTTGCAGGACCTTGTCGTCGGTGAAGTTGGTGTTGTTGACGACAGCGGCAATAAATCCACCGGTCACGAACGCGCCGGGATTGAGCGGGTTGTTCGGGTTGGAGAAGTTGATGTGCTCATAGCCACCGAACAGCTTCCACGGCCCGATCGTATATTTCGCGCCGACGCTGAAGACGGTGTTGTCGGACACGGTCACCGAAAGCAAACCGTTGCCGGAACTAAAGGTGTTAACGGCTGTCGAAAGCTGCGACGCCGACAATATGGTTGAGGAGACAGCGTCCTCGATCTTGCCGCCGAGGAAATCCACCGAGAGGCCCATATAGTCGAAACCGACGGCGCCCTGGAAGGCGTTGCCGGTGGAGCTGTTGCCGCCGTTGCGGAGCTGGGCAATCACTGCGAAACGCACCGGTCCGACGCTCACCCGGTATTCATAGGAGTTGTCGAAGATGCGATCCTCGGTATCACCGCCGCCGCCGTTCGCGCCCTGGAAGGCGAGCAGCGACCAGGAGTTTGAGCCGGCCAGCGGATCGTAGTTGGCGAGGAGTTCCGAGGTCAATGCGTTCTGCCGGCCCATGGTGAAGGTACCGTAGGTCGGCGAACTCAGGCCGAAATAGGCCGCACCGCTGAACATCTGGCCGGCTTTCGACGAGTCGGAAAACGAGTTCTGAGCCAGGAGGTTCGTCGTCAAGCCGTTATTCTGGGAGATGGATCCGATGCCGTTGGCGGTAATGCCGCTGTAGACGTTGAACAGGGTCTGCAGGTTGAACACCGCGTAGAGATCGTCCGCGATTTCCTGCTTGCCGCGCAGACCGACGAACGAGTTGCTCATCTGGTTGGGGCCGACGCCGAAATAAGGACCGGACGCGTTCTTCGAAATGATGGTATCGAGCGGCGCGGCGGCGAGAGCGTTGAGTCCCGCACTATGCTGGACATATTGCAGACCCATGTCGAGGTTGCCGTAGACGCAGACGCCCTTGATGCAGATGCCATCGTCTTCTGGCGGCTTGGCCTTGACCGCCGCCTTGTAAGGCAGATCGGCGGCCATGGCGTCGACCGGACTGATGGCCGGAACCGCCGGTTTCTGGTTCTCGATAGCCTTCTGACGCTTTTCAAGATCAGCGAGACGCTTCATCATCGCCGCGTTCTGTTCTCGCAGCTGCTTGGCCTGAATCTGGATGTCGGTCAGCTCATCGGCGTGAGCCGCCGTCGCGAATGCCAGGATGGCCACCGCTGGGATGAAAGTCTTCTTCATGTGGACCCCCACAATAGGCGCGGCATCAATTATCGCCGCGAATCCTAGTTACGGAACCTCGAACGAGGAATGCATCGTGGGAAGTAAATTATTGGAGGTTTGTAAACGCTGAACGAGCCATCACCGCTTTTTCCCGAGTGCGTGGCGCCTGTGCAACATAATGGAACCGCCAAAGCCCAATGGAACCGCGGCAGTGCGCCAAGTCGGTTTTCGGAGACACTTTTTTGCCGTACTACGAACAGATGTATGGCGGTGATGCGATTCAGTTCGCCATCACCGCCATCCGAGCGCGGGCGCGATATGGGTCAGAATCGCTTCGATTACGTGCGCGTTGTAGTCAACGCCGAGCTGGTTGGGGACGGTAAGTAACAGCGTATCGGCTTCCGCAATCGCTTCGTCCTGCTTGAGCTGTTCGATGAGTGCGGGCGGTTCGGCGGCATAGCTGCGACCGAAGATCGCTCGCGTCTTCGCATCGATGAATCCGACGTGGTCGTCGTCCTGTCCGCCACCGAAATAGGCGCGGTCGCGATCGTCCACCAACGCGAAAATGCTGCGGCTCACCGACACGCGCGGCTCGCGGGTGTGGCCCGCGTCCTTCCAGGCGGCGCGGTAGGCGCGGATTTGCTTCGCCTGCTGCACGTGGAACGGCTCGCCGGTCTCGTCATTCTTGAGCGTCGAGCTCTGCAGGTTCATGCCGATTTTCGCGGCCCAGACCGCCGTGGCGTTCGAACCGGCGCCCCACCAGATGCGCTCGCGCAAGCCTTCTGAAATAGGTTCGAGGCGCAAGAGGCCGGGCGGATTTGGAAACATCGGACGCGGATTGGGCTGCGCAAAACCTTGCCCGCGCAAGAGATCGAGAAACACCTCCGCATGCCGCCGCCCCATCGCGGCATCGTCCTGGTCCTCGGCCGGTTGATAACCGAAATACCGCCAACCATCGATCACCTGTTCGGGCGAACCCCGGCTGATGCCAAGCTGCAAACGCCCGCGCGAGATCAGATCGGCGGAGCCTGCGTCCTCGATCATGTAGAGCGGGTTCTCGTAGCGCATGTCGATGACGGCGGTGCCGATCTCGATCTTGCTGGTTCTGGCGCCGACCGCGGCCAGCAACGGGAAGGGCGAGGCGAGCTGACGCGCGAAGTGGTGGACACGGAAATAGGCGCCATCGGCGCCCAATTCCTCGGCAGCAACCGCAAGATCAATGGATTGCAGAAGCGTATCCGCGGCAGAGCGGGTCTGTGATTGCGGTGAAGGGGTCCAATGTCCGAACGAAAGGAAGCCGATTTTTTTCATGCCGGCAATTTAATGATGCCCGAGCCGATTTGCCACTATCGATGGTGGTCTCGGATCCGAAGGTAGCAACTCGTGATCATCTCAGGACATCCGGTCCCACAGGCCGCGTACCTCCGTTCAATCTCGCTTGTTCAGGCCTGCTGGGGCATCGCCGCCGGTAGTTCGTCGCGAGAAGCGGGTATGACTGCGGCGATGTCCTCTTTGTAGGTCTCCGGTCCGAACCAGATCGCGATGACCGTGCAGAGCGACAGGAAGATCGCGTAGCAGGCCACCGGCCACCAGGTGCCATAGGCGGCGACCAGTGCGGTCGCCACGAATGGCGCCGGTCCGCCCGAGAGCAGCGATCCCAGCTCGCGTGCGAACGCGAATCCTGCGAAGCGCCGCTGCGGCGGGAACAGTTCGGCGAAGTAGGCGGCCTGCGGGCCGAACATCGCTGCGATCACCACAGCTCTGGCCAGGATGAAGGCGAGCGCGATCATGATCCATTGCTTGGTGCCGACCATCCAGAAGAAGGGGAAGGCGAGCGCCACCCCTGCGAGCGCGCCGAACATGTAAACCGGGCGTCGTCCGATCCGGTCGGAGAGCGCGGCAAAGCCGAGGATCGCGAAGAGCTCGACCACGAAAGCGAGCATCAGGGCGCTGAGCGCCTCTGAACTCGGAACGCCCACCGTTTTGATGACATAGCTCAGTCCGAACACCGGGAAGAAATAGCCAAGCCCATTCTCCGCCATGCGGGCGCCGAGCACGACCATGAAGTTGCGTGGATGGTGGCGCAGCGCTTCCATCGCCGGATTCTTCTCCACGATGCCGCGCGCCAGCACCGCTTCCTTGAAAACGGGCGTTTCCGTGATCCGCAGCCGCACATAGAGCCCGACGAGGATGAGGAGGAAACTCGCCAGGAATGGCAGGCGCCATCCCCAGCTCATCAAGGCGTCATGCGGCAGCATCGACACCAAAGCGAACGCCGCGGCGGCCAAGAGATTGCCGACGGAAACGCCGAGCGGCGCAAAGCCGCCCCAGAAACCGCGATGGTTGGCCGGCGCATTCTCCACCAGATAAATCACCGCGCCGCCGTATTCGGCGCCGGCGCCTAGTCCCTGCACGATCCGCATCGCGACCAGGAGGATGGGGGCCCAAACGCCGATTTGAGAATAGGTGGGTAAAAACCCGATCAGAGTCGTGCCGAGGCCGATCATCAGGAGCGTCGCGACCAGGACGGGCTTGCGGCCGTAGCGGTCGCCAAGGATCCCAAAGATGATGCCGCCGATGGGGCGGACGGCGAAGCCGACACCGAAGGTCAGGAAGGAGAGGAGGGTGCCGACGACCGGATCGCTCTTGGGGAAGAACAATTCGCCGAACACCAGCGCCGCGGCGGTGCCATAGAGGAAGAAGTCGTACCATTCAAGCGCTGAGCCGATACTTGCGGCCAGGACGACACGTAAGCGCGAGCTGCCGGCGCCATCGGCTCCCATCTTGGTCATGCGTTTCCCCGTATCTTTTGTGTTTGATTTTGGTTCTTGAAGCGCATCGCCCGCGGCTTTAAGGCCGCGGGCGATCTCGATGTCACTACGCTGCGCGCGTGAAATAGTTTTTCTTGGACGCCGATTGCGTCTCGTAGATGGAGCCCTGACGCTTCGGCGGCGGCAGAGGCATACGCACCGGCACGTCCGTCAGCCGCGGCGCAATCACCGAGGCCCCTGCCAGCAACCGGCTGTCGAACTCCTCGAAATCCTTGACGCCCGCCAAAGGCCAGGCGTCGCTGGCGGCAACTTCGTAGAGCAGGAGATTGCGCGGGCGACTGGAAGTGTTCATGGCCGATCCGTGCAGCGCGCGCACGTGATGAAAGGACATGCTGCCGGCCTTGCCCATGCAGGGCACGGCACGCTTGATCTCATCCTGAATCTGATCGGGATCGATCAAGCCGGCGAAGCAGCCATCTTCGCCGTGGTGATTCCACATCCCGTTCCCAATATGCGTGCCGGGCGAGACCAGCATCGGACCGTTTTCGAGGTCGCAGTCGTCCAACAGGACGCCAATCGCGAGGATGTCGTCATTGGTGTGCGGGTAGAACGCCCAATCCTGGTGCCATTCCACCGGCGAGCCGTACTGCGCAGACTTCATGTTCAGCTTGGAGCCGTGGAGGCGCAAACCGGGACCCAAGAGCTGCGTGAGAATCTCGATCACCGGGCGGCTGCGCACGATCTCGTCAAAGATCGCATGAACCTTGTGCGGGGTCTTGATGCGGCGGACACGGGGGATTTCCGGCGTGTGCCCGGGCTCGAGGTCGTAGACGTCGGTGTGTTCGGTGACCTCTGCGGCGCCAGCCACCAGCTCGGTGATCACATTGCGCACCCTTTGAAGCGTGTCGGTGTCGAGCACCTCGGGCACGATAATCACGCCGTCCCGCTCATAGGCCTGCACCATGCTCTCAGGAATCATCTGTCCTCCTCCGTCATTTCTAGTTATGTTAGCGCTACCATTTGGAATGGTAGCGCTGTCATTATAGCTGAGCAAGCCAAATTCGTGCATTTACGGCCATGAACCGAGAAACGCCGCCTGAGATCCAGGAGAGCTCCGAAGTCCCCCCGACGCTGTCGGCGGTCGCGAGACTCGCGGGCGTCTCTTCGATCACCGTGAGCCGGGTGGTGCGGCTACCCGGGCAGGTCGCGCCGGAGACGCGCGCCAGGGTCGAGCGCGCGATGCGGGAACTGGGGTATGTCCCAAATCTCGTTGCCGGCTCGCTCGCGAGTGCCCGCACCAATTCGGTCGGCGTGCTGGTGCCGACCATCGCCAATTCGATCTTTGCCGACACGGTTCAGGGGTTGTCGGACACGCTCGAGCCTGCGGGCTTCTCGGTGATCCTCGCGCAGTCGCGTTACGATGACGAACGCGAGGATCGCATGCTGGCGGCGCTGCTGTCGCGGCGGCCGGAGGCGATCATCATGGTCGGATCGCCCGCGACGGAAGACGGCTCGCGGCTGCTCCGCAATGCCAGAATTCCGGTTGTCGAGACCTGGGACTTGCCGGCGTCGCCGATCGATGCGGTCGCAGGCTTCGACAACTTCAAGGCAGGCGTCGCGGTTGCAAAGCACCTGATCGCACAGGGGCGAGAGCACCTCGCTTTCATCGGTGGCGACGACCCGCGCGGCGCTCGTCGCTGGCTCGGCTTCAGAGGAGAAGCGCTGGCGCAGGGACTGGCTGAGCCGCGCCGGCTGATCCTTGATCGCAATGCCCCCGGAAGCGTGGCGGCGAATGCGCATCTGCCTGGAGTGGATGCCGTCTTTGCCGCCAATGATGCCTATGCCATCGGCTTCATGGCAGGACTGCGCAAAGCCGGCTTGTCGCGTCATGGACCCGCGTCGGAACAACCGGTCGCGGTCATCGGCCTTGGCAATCTCGAAATGGGCCAGCTCATCTCGCCGAGTCTGAGCACCATCAGCGTGCACGGACACAGCATCGGCCGCACGGCGGCCACGCTGACGCTGGAGCGCGGCGGAGAGCGGTGCATCGATCTCGGGTTCGAACTGGTCCTGCGTGACAGTGGCTAGACAAGTCGACAGCCGGCCGGTGGAATGGGTTTTGCAACTCGCAACAAGCGCCGGAAGCTCCAAGCCCGGGAAGCCGGAATGCAGGAAAAAGAGCGCAGGGAGGAATCCATGTCCGAAAGCCGTCAACCAAAGCGCCAGGAGTTCAGAGTCGAAGGACTTGCCGCGGCGCTGAGCCATTATACGGATGCGGTGCGGTTTGGAGACATGCTGTTTGTCTCGGGGCTGACAGCCCATAACGGCGAAGGCAAGCTGGTGGGTGGCGAGGATGCGGCAGCCCAAACCCGCCAGATCCTCGCCAATCTCAAGCTCGTGCTCGATGCAGCCGGGGCCACTATGGCCGACGTGCTCAAGGTCACGGTGTTCTTGACCGACATCGGCGATCGCGCGGCGATCAACCCGGTGCGGCAGGAGTTCTTCGGCGCTGCAAGGCCCGCCAGCACGCTGATCGAGGTGAGCCGGCTTGCGTTGCCGGACATGAAAGTCGAAATCGAGGCCGTGGTCGGGCTTCCGAAGGCGGATTGATTGACGCGAATGTATCGATGGAAGGTGTTTGATGAAAATTCAGAAGAAGCAAATCAAGGCTCTCGCGCTCCTGGTCTGCGGCGTTCTTTTTGGAACGGTCGAAGTTCAGGCACAAACCCTGGACCGTCCGATCAAGATCGGCGTTCTCAGCGATATGTCGGGCCCTTATGCCGATCAGGCAGGTCTCGGCTCGGTCGAGGCGGCGCGCATGGCGATCGAAGACGCCGGAAACAAGATCGGCAGTCAGCCGATTGAACTGGTTTCCGCCGACCATCAGCACAAGACGGATGTCGCGACCTCCATCGTTCGTCACTGGATTGATGTCGATGGGGTCGACGTCATTGCCGACATGCCGAACTCCGGCGTCGCGCTCGCCGTGCAGGCGCTTGTGAAGGAGAAGAACAAGATCGCGCTCTTTGCCACGGCCGCAACAACCGAACTCACCGGCAAGCAATGCTCGCCCAACGGCATCCAGTGGGTTTACGACGCCTATTCGAATGCCGCAGGTCTTGCCAAAGCGCTGGTGGCGCAGGGCGACAAGAGCTGGTTCTTCCTCACGGTCGACTATGCGCTCGGCATTTCACTGCAGGCCGAGGCTTCAAAAGCCATCACTGCATCGGGTGGCACCGTGGTCGGCAGCGTCCGTCATCCGCTGAACAATGCCGATTTCAGCTCGTTCCTGCTCCAAGCTCAGGCGTCGGATGCGAAGGTGATCGCATTTGCCAATGCCGGTACCGACACCATCAACTCGGTGAAACAGGCTGGCGAATTTGGCCTGACGAAGAACCACGTGATCGTGGCGCCGCTGGTCTATATTTCCGACATTCACAGCATGGGCCTGCCGATGGCCCAGGGGCTGACCTACGTCGAAGGTTTCTACTGGGATCTGAACGACGATACGCGTGCCTGGTCGAAGCGGTTTTTCGAACGGCGAAAGGCGATGCCGACCATGACGCATGCCGGCGTCTATTCCGCCGTGTCGCATTATTTGAAAGCGGTGAAGGCCGCCGGCACGTCCGACACGCAGGCCGTTCTCGCCAAAATGCGCGAGATGCCGGTCGATGATTTCTTTTCGCGGGGAGGGACCATTCGCAAGGACGGGCGCATGGCGCACGACATGCTTCTGGTTCAGGTCAAGACGCCGTCGGAATCGAAATATCCCTGGGACTATTACAAGGTGTTGGCGACGCTGCCGGCCGATCAGGCCTTCCGCCCGTTGTCGGAAAGCGAATGCCCGCTCGTGAAATGAGTTGGTTCGGCCTCGGCATCGACTGAGGGCGATGTCAGGCCGGAACGAGGCCGTGCCGGAGCATGATCTCCTTGATCTTCGCCGGGTCCGGTTTGCCGGGCCCGTTGATCTCGACCGCCATCTCTTCGAAATAGCGCCGCCCGATCGTTCCAGGCGACAGCACGATCAGTGATCGCGCCGTCTCGTCGGACAGATTCTCGTGGATGTGAACGACGCCGCGGGGCACGAGTAGCGTTTGCCCGGCGGACAGTTCGTGTTTTTGTTCGCCGAGCGTCGTCGTGGTCACGCCCTCGAGTGCGTAGATCGCTTCGTCGACATCTTTATGAAAATGCCGCGCCGGCACCCGGGCATTCGGTGGTACGATGAACTCGAACATCACGAGATGATCCGAGTTCGTCTCGTCGACGAAAAAGCGCAGTTCAAGACTGCCCATGCGGACAATTTTTCCAGTGCCGGCTTCCATCGAACAACCCCTTATGTGAAGTCTTCCATTCCGACTTAAACGAAGGGCGCGGCGGAGGTGATCCGTCGCGCCCCGTTCTTGAAACTCGCTGGTCCAGGCGCTAGGAGCGCCCTGATGCCAAGCAGATGCTTAGCGGGCGATCCCAGCGAGGTGACAGCGCTTGGTAAAAGACACTGAATCACCTCCTTTCGTTGTTGATGGAAACACCACTATAGGAGGGCGATCGCCAGCTGTTAAGGGCAACGGGTTTTGTCCCCAGCGCAGGGTGGTTGAGGCCAGGCGCGGAGCATGTTAGGGGATCGGTCCTATCGCGGGTGTAGCTCAATGGTAGAGCAGCAGCCTTCCAAGCTGAATACGAGGGTTCGATTCCCTTCACCCGCTCCAATAGCGATTTCAATCACTTACTGCGGGTTTTTCTATCCTTTTCTGACGCCGTTGATCGTCCGGGTAGCTTGGCTCGTAGCGCGACGACGACCCGGGAGTTCGCGAGGAGCCGCCACCGGAACTCCGTAGCTCCTAGTCTTTCAGGCGATCCGGCAAACGCGTGTACTGGCCGTTCACCAGCTTCGAGAACAGATAACCGGAGAGCTTGATACCGGTCAGGTCGGGCGCCGAGAAGTCATACTGCGCGGTGACGCCCTTATAGGGTCCCTTGACCGCCTGACAGAGTTCTTCGCGGCTTGCATCCGTGCCTGTTTTCTTCAGCCCCGCCGCAATCGCATGAACGGCGTCCCAGGCGACCGCTTCCGCGTTTTTGGCCTTGATGTTGAAATTCTTCTGCATGTACGCGACGAATTCCGCTTGGTCTGGCAGCGGATCTTCCGTCACGACAAACTCTGGAAAGACAATGTTGTCTGCGGCGCTGCCCATCGCGCTCACGGTCTCATAGCTCGATGAACCGTTCACGGCGACGATCGGTTGCTTCATCTGCAGATTGCGAACCGCGCGGAACGGCGCTGCCTGTAGTGTAATCACAAAGATCACCTCCGGATTGGCAGCCTTGACCTTGGCGGCCTCGGCAGTCACGTCGGTCGCGGAAAGCTCGAACTTCTCCTTGGCGACGATCGTCACCGGATATTGGTCGATGACGCGATCGAACTCGCGCATCACGACGGCGCCATAGCCGCTGTCATAGAGAATGCCGACCGTCTTGGCCTTTAGAAATTCGACCGCATAGCCCAGCAGCGCCCGCGCATTCAAATCGTGCGCGGTGAACATGTGAAATTCGCAAGGGCGCGCCTTTTCTGCGGCCGGCCCCAGACCGGTAAGGGCAAACTGCAGCACCTTGGCCTTGTCGGTGATGCCACCGATCGCGACCGATGACGGCAGGTTGCTGCCGCCGATCACGGCAACGACCTTCTGATTATAGATGAGGTCGTTGACCTTCGAGACGGCTGTATCCGGGTTGGTCGTGTCGTCTTCGATGATCAGCTTGATGAGCCTGCCATTGACGCCGCCTTTTTCGTTGATTTCTTTTTCCGCCGCGAGCGCGCCGCTACGTTCGGGTATGCCGAGACCAGCCGCGGCGCCGCTGACCGACAGGACGGCGCCAATCTTGATCGGGTCTTGCGATTGAGCGTGTGCCGGTAGCGCGGCCAACAGCGCCGTGGAGACAATGGTCGCGCACGACGCGCTTGCAGCATAGCGAAACAGAGTCATTCATTCCTCCCTGGAAAAATCGGTATCGCTCTTAAGGCGATTATGTCTTCTCATCGATAGATCACTTAGCGGCGAAAGTCGCCTCGACGCGGCCGATATGTTCGAAATCCGCGACCACCGGCTGATCGGGTTCGACGGGAAAATAGCCGCTGAACGAACCCGTTGCGACGAATTGACCGGCTTTCAATCCATCTTTATCGCGCAGTTCGTTGGCGAGAATGACGACTGGCAGGAACGGATTTATGAATGCGTGGCCACCCACAGTCTCCACGATTGTCGTGCCGCCAGCCTTCATCGAAACGCGCATGGTGGCGAAATCGACATTGCTCCAGTTCTGCGCCGGCGGACCGATCACAAAGGCACCGCTCGTGATGTGATCGGCATAGGCCTCGACCATTGTCGCGCGCTGATTGAGCATCTCGCGCAACGTGCGCGTGCTGGTGTCGAACCGTGTCGCGATAATTTCAAAGGAAGGGCAGGCTTCGACCGCGGCAGCAACTTCCTCCGCGTGATAGAGCGCGGTGCGGGGCGGTAGGTCCCTCGTCAGCCTGAAGGTGATTTCCGGCTCGATGAAGCGCGATGGCGATATTGCCGCCGCAATACGGGCCGGGCTTGCGAAGGTGCGGGATTTGAACACCGGCGCGCGAAACGGGCGCTCCCGCGGCTTGTAGAGGAACGTAATTTTCCATCCGGCAATGGGGTCATCGATGTGCCGGGTTACTTCATCGACGATCTCGTTGGCGTCTGAAGCCGTCACCGGTTTGCAATCCGCCGGCAGCTCCTTGATGGCAACGCCGGTGCGCCGCGCTTCCAGCAACAGCTTTGCCGCGGTAGCAACGTTACTCGGGTTCATTGTTCGATCTCCTTTGAAAGTAGTAACGGATCCAGTTCGATCGGCTATCTGGCGTAGCCCGGTGGAATTTGACGGTGGAACATCGCGAAGATCAGTTCCCAGTCGCGCTCCGCACCTTGCTTGTGGAAGAGATCGCGGTCAGGCAGGGCGTAGCCGTGCTCGGCGCCCTTGTGGATCACGCCGGTATATTTCGCCGGCGATACCGTCATCAGCTCGTTCCATTGCTGGACCATGGGCAGCGGCGCGTATTCGTCGGTTTCGGCGAAGCCGCAATAGACCTCGCCGCGGAAGTTCTTGATGCCGACATGCGCCGAATCCGGCTTCTCGGTAATCAACGTGGTGCCGTGTAGGCTTGCCGATGCGCGCAACCGGTCGGGGTAGGCACTCGCGGCCTGTAGAACATGGCGGCCGCCCATACAGTAGCCGAAGCCGCCGACAGCACCTTTGCTAACGTCGGATTGCGTATCGAGAAACTTCAGTATGGCGCTGGTGTCCTCGACCACCATCTGGTCGGCGAGTTTGCGTTGCGGCTCCAGGACCGCGGCCTGTTGCTCCGGCGTCAGGTTTTTCAGGGAGATCGCATTGCCGTGTTCGTCGCGATAGTTGGTGCGGATGCGTCCCTGACGGTAATAAAAATCAGGTACCAGGACGTAGTAGCCGACGGTCGCGACCCGGCGCGCCAGATCGAACAGCACCTCGCGGACGCCCCATACATCCATGAAAAGGATGACGGCGTGAAACGGGCCCGCCTGCTCGGGGCGCGTGATAAAGGTCTCCATCTGGCCGGCGGCTGTTGGAATGTCGATTGTCTCTTCTTTCAAGATCGTAAATCCCTTGGTTTTGCGGCTTTCCTAAATCACCCGAGATAGGCCTTCACGATACGATCGTCCTTGAGGAACGATTGCCATTCGCCCTTTCCGATCTCGTGCACGACACGCCCCAGCGACATGACGTAGGCGCGCTCGGTAATTTCGGCGGCGATTCCCACATTCTGCTCGATGAGCAGCAGGCCCATGCCGCGTTGGCGCAACTGCGCGATGACTTGCAGGATGTCCTTGACCACCTTGGGCGCGAGGCCGGTGGAGGGTTCATCCATGATGAGCAGATCGGGCTGCAAGAGCAGCGCCCGGCCAATAGCGATCATCTGTTGCTGACCACCGCTCAATAGCTCGGTACGATCGTTGAGGCGTTCGCGGATGATCGGGAACAGGTCGCAGACATCGTCCCATTTCAATGTGATCTTGCGGGCGCGCGTGGCGTGGCCGGTATGTTCGGCGAGCCTCAGGTTTTCCCGCACCGTTAATTCACCGAACAGCCGGCGGTTCTCGAGCACGCTGCCGATACCGTGGCGCGCCATCTGGTGCGCAGGCACCTTGGTGAGATCGGCGTTATCCTTGGTGAGAGAGCCCGCCCGCACGGCATTGAGGCCGCAGATGGTGCGGGCGAGGGTCGTTTTGCCGGCGCCGTTGGCGCCGACGACAGCCACGGCCTCGCCGTTTCCGATCGAAAGCGAAATGCCGTGCAATACCGTCAATGCACCATATCCCGCTGTGACCTTATCGAGGGTGAGCATGTCCATCACACCCCGAGATAGACTTCGCGCACGCGCGCGTTATTTTTGATGCCGTCCATGTCGGACGAAACGATGATCTCGCCGAAATAGAGAACGTGGACGAGGTCGGTGACGGTCATCAGTTCCATGTCGTGCGACACGAGCAGAATCGACATGCCCTCCTGCCGGAGTTGCACGATCCAGCCGCGCAGATGTTCAATCTCGTCCGGGTTCAGACCGGAGGAAGGCTCGTCGAGCAAAAGCAGTTTCGGCGAACTGACCACGGCGCGGGCGATTTCGAGGATCCGGCGTTGGCCCGCCGTCAGGTTTCCCGCCAGCGTGTCGCGTTGCGATTGAAAGCCGAATTTGGCCAGCGCCACTTCGCTTCGGTCGTGAATTGCCAGGCGCGCGCGGTTGGAACCGCGGCTATGCAGCATGTCCTGAACGATCGACGTATGGGTCTGTTTGCAGCAGCCGGTCATGATATTTTCGAGGACGGTCAGATGCTCGAAGACCTTCGGCGTCTGGAAGGTGCGCAACATGCCGCGGCGGCTGCGTTCCTGAATCGACAGGCTGCCGAGCGCGTTGCCGCGATAGCGAATCGTCCCTGTCCTGGGATGAAGAAAGCCGCTGATCGCGTTGAAGAGCGTCGTCTTCCCCGAACCGTTCGGCCCGATCAGCCCGACGATGCCGTTCTCGGGCACCGAAAAGCTGACGCTGCGCAAGACCGTGAGGCCGCCGAAGTGATGGCCGACTTCGTCCAGACGCAGGATGTCGGTGTTGTCACCGGACATGGTCGGCGCCCACGGATTTGGCAAACCTGCTCTTGACCAGATCGACGATGCCGGCGAGGCCGTACGGCAGAAACACCACGATCAATACCAGCGCGAGGCCGAACAGCATCTGATGGATGTCGCCGAGGCGGCTGAGATATTCGGGAACGACGGTAATGAAGATCGCGCCGACCGCGGCTCCCCAAGGGGCGCGAACGCCGCCGAGTACCGAGATCAGAAGGAAACTGAATGATTTTTCGACCGTGAAGCTCTGTACGCTGACGAACGAGGAGTAATGCGCGAACAGGTTGCCGGCGAGCGAACCGAGCAGCGCGCTCAAGACGAAAACCCGGGTACGTAACCATTGCAGATCGATGCCGAGACTGACCGCGGCTTCGCTGGAGTCGCGCATCGCACGGAGCATCAGCCCGGTTCGGCTGTCGGTCAGGTTGCGCGACATCACGATGCCCGCGAAGGCGAGCGCCCAGACGAAGTAATAGAACCGGTTGGGCGTATCGAGCGCGTACGTGAACAAGTGAAGCTTCGGGATGCCGCCGATGCCGAGCGTGCCCTGCGTCAGCCAGTCCCATTGGTAAAACAGCGCATTGCCGATGATGCTTAGTGCGAGCGTCGCCAGCGCCAGGAAGTAACCGGTGAGACGCAACACCGGCCAGCCGATGATGAATGCGGTGGCCATCGACAGAACGGCGCCGACCACGAAGCCCCAAATGCTCGACAGGTTCATTTCCGTCGTGAGATAGGCGGTCGAATAGGCGCCGATGCCGTAGAAGACAGCCTGCGCGAGGTTGACGATGCCGCAATGGCCGAGCAACAGGCTGACGCCAAGTCCGGCGATCGTGTATATACCGGCAAATACCAGCAGATCGGTGATGTTGCGTGGCAAGAATTGCGGTAGCGCAACCCAGATCGCCAGCAGGATAAGCACGGGAAGAAGCCGGCGGATCATGCGTCAGCCTCCCTGCCGGCCGGCGCGGCCGAGCATGCCGTTCGGCATCACGATCATGATGACGATCAGGACGCCAAAGGAGATGACATCCTTGTAGCTCGACGAGATGAACACCGTGGACAGTGACTCGACGAGGCCGAGCGTGACGCCACCGACCACCGCCCCGAGCGGATTGGTAAGGCCGCCAAGGATGGCCGCGGCAAAACCCTTCAGCGTCAGGTTGATGCCGAACGTGTAGTCGACGGAAATCAGCGGCGTCATCAGAATTCCGGCGATGGCGCCGAGTATGCCGCCCAATACGAAGGTCAATGTGCGCATCCGCGCCACATTGATGCCGATGGTTGCGGCGCCATCCGCGTCAATGGATGTCGCCATCATCGACAGTCCAAGCGTGGTGTGGTGATAGAAAGCGCGCAGCCCCGCCGCGATCACCAGCGTAATGGCGATGAGCCAAAGGGCATGGGTCCGGATGACCGCGTCCCACACCACAAAGACACCGTCGCCACCGAATGCTGGCAAAAGATATCCGGAGCGTCCGACGAAGAACAACACGGAGGCTGACATCGTCACGGCGATGCCGATCGTCAGCAGGATGAAGCTTTGCTGGTTGGCGCCGCGCCGCATCATGTAGCGAACGAAAAGGATTTCGATCAGGCCGCCGATCAGGGCGCCTGAAAAAATCCCGCCGCAAATCGCGAGCCAGTAGGGCAGTTGAAGCTGATTAAGCGCGACTACCGTGACCATCGCGCCGGTGACGCTGAACTCGCCCTGCATCACGTTGATGACGCGCGTGCCCTTGAAAATCGCGGCAATCCCGATCCCGACCAGTGCGTAGGTCAGGCCGTTGGTGGTCCCTGCGAATATCGCCTGGACGATCAGACCGAACGATATCACGCGCGCTACCCAGGCCTCCCGAAGGCCGCGAACGGTTGCGATGCACGCATGATCGATCTCCCTCCCAAATGTCGCAAATGATGCGATTCTTTTGCTCGTTGCCGGCGGACGGACCGACCGGTGCAGGTTCGCCAGTTAAGCAGACCGGTGGATGGTTAAAAGTGATAGTTTTCCATCACATCTATCGATACCATCGATCGTTGATTTCGGGGAGGCGAGGGCATGGAACTGCGGCATTTGAGGTATTTCGTGGCTCTGGCCGACCAGCTCAGCTTCACCCGCGCAGCCGAAAAGGTTCACGTCACCCAGTCGACCCTGTCGCACCAGATCAAGCAGCTGGAAGACGAAATCGGGATACGGCTGTTCAATCGCATCGGTAAACGCGTGGTCATGACCGATACCGGCGAGATGTTGCTGCACAGCGTGACCAAGGCGTTGCGCGAGATCGATGAGGGATTGCAGGCCGTCAAGGGTGTGGCGTCGCCGCTGAGCGGCACCATCCACGTCGGTGCGACGCACACCTTCGGGATCAGTCTTATTCCCACCTGCATCGCCAGATTTCAGGAATCCGAGCCGACCGTCGCCGTCGAAGTCAAGGAACTCGCGTCCGGTGCGGTGGAGCGCGCGCTACTCGAAGATCAGATCGAGCTTGGCATCGCCTACAACCCGAACAACCATGCCGAACTGTTCTTCGAGCCGCTTTATATCGAAGACATGTTTCTGGTGGTCTCCCGGGGCCATCCGCTCGCTGGCCGCAAGCGCGTGCGTATGTCCGATCTGCATCGGCAGGAACTGGTATTGTCGAACAAGGATTCCGCGACCCGGCAAATGATCGATAATCGGTTTCAATCGGTCGGGGCCGAGCCGATCGTCGTCGCTGAAATGAACTCCGTCGCGGGAATGTTGAGCCTGGTGCGCCGTACGAAAGTCGGCGCGATCGTCTCGCAGCTTGCTCTCGTCGATACCAACGATTTGAAGATCATTCATCTCGACAGCCCAAGGCCGCTTCGTACACCGGGGCTGTTATGGAAGGGCACCAAACCACAGAGCGCCGCCATCCGCACTTTCGCAAATACGATCCGCCGCGTCGTTGCTGACGCGAAAATGCGGCCGCCGAAATAACAGCCCGATTGCGTGGCGCTGATTGGCCGTGTCCCACGCCGAAATGGCTAACCCAACATTTGAGTGTCGCCGCAAATGGAAATCGCCTGGCCGGAGATCGTGCGTCCACGCGGGCTGGCGAGGAAGAGGATCTGGTCGGCAATCTGTTCCGGCGTGACGTAGTCCTTGATCGATGTATAGGAGAAAGCGGTCTTCTCCATTTCGGCATATGAAATTCCGCGCTGCTGCGCTTTCGCCTCAAGCACGCGGCGTTGACGATCGCCGGCAACGAGGCCGGGAAGGATGGCGTTGACGCGGATGTTGTCGGGTCCGAGTTCGATCGACAGCGACTTGGTGAAGCCGATCACGCCCCATTTCGCTGCCGCGTAGGGCGACCGCATGGCGAACCCCACGCGTCCGGCTGCCGATGAGAGGTTGACGATGGAGCCGTTCGAGCTCTTGCGCAAATATGGAACTGCCAGGCGCGTGCAGTTGAATTGTCCGGTCAGGCAGATATCGAGGCAGCGATCCCAATCTTCCGGGTGCATCTCTTCCACCTTGGCGGTCGGTCCGGCAATTCCGGCATTGTTGACGAGAACGTCGAGCCCGCCGAGCGCTTTGATGGCGTCCTCGAACAGCTTCCCGACGGCGGTGCGATCGGCGACGTCGCAATAAGTTTGGGTGATTGCCGGGTCGCTCGATGCGAGGGCAGACAGCGCGGCGCGATCAACATCGCAGGTATGAACCTTTGCACCTTCACCGGCAAAGGCACGCGCGATGGCTAATCCAATTCCGTTAGCACCCGCTGTGACGAGGACGCGCAAACCTTTGATATCCAGATTCATGATGGCTCCGACGCTTCGACTATTGGTGTTGGGTGAGGTGTTATTCGGTCAGGCCGTCGGGGGAAAGGATGAAGTTCGCTGCGCCATTGATATTAGCGGCGATACCGGAACGGCAGAAGGGCAGAGCAGTGGACAGGCCCGACATGTCTCCTGTCTTTTTCAAAGACTCGACAAATACGCAGTGGTTTGCCAGTCTAACGGTCATCACAGATCACGGCAAGCAATCACAACCTTCGTGTCAAACCGAGGCTTGGTTTCCTACCGTAGAAGGCTGCGTAGGACTTGAGACGTCCTGAAAAGAACAGAGCCATTAATAGCAAGACGGAGACCCTATGAGCCGCAAAGTTATCATCACCTGCGCAGTGACTGGCGCCATTCACACGCCCTCGATGTCGAAAGCGCTTCCGGTAACGCCGCAGGAGATTGCGGACGCGGCGGTGGATGCGGCAGAGGCGGGCGCGGCCATCGTGCATCTGCATGCGCGCAATCCGAAGACAGGTCAGCCCGATCAAAGTCCCGAAGCGTTCGCGCCATTTTTGAAGATCATCAAGCAGCGGTCCAACGCGGTGATCAACCTGACGACCGGTGGTTCGCCCACCATGACGGTAGATGAGCGGGTGCGTCCCGCCGCGGTTTACAAGCCGGAAGTGGCATCATTGAACATGGGGTCGATGAACTTCGGCTTCTTCGGGATGCTCAACCGCTTCAAGAAATTCGAGCATGACTGGGAGCTGAAGCATGTCCAGAACAAGGACATTGTGTTCCGCAACACGTTCCAGGACATTGAATACGTACTGAAGACTCTCGAGGAAACCGGCACTCGCTTCGAGTTCGAATGCTACGACACCGCGCATCTGTACAATCTGAACTACTTCCTGGAGCAGGGTCTCGTGAAACCGCCACTGTTCGTGCAGACGGTATTCGGCCTGCAAGGCGGCACCGGCGCGCATCCCGAAGATGTGATGCACATGAAGCGGACGGCCGATCGCTTGTTCGGCGACAAGTTTATCTGGTCGGTGCTCGGCGCCGGCCGTCATCAATTGCCAATCGCCGCGATGGCTGCGGCGATGGGCGGAAATATCCGCGTCGGTCTGGAAGACTCGCTGTGGGCGGCGCCTGGCCGAATGGCAGCGTCTAACGCCGAGCAGGTGACGCTCGCGCGCAAGATTCTGGAAGGCCTCGGCCTTGAGGTCGCGACCCCGGATGAGGCGCGCGAGATCCTCGATCTGAAGGGCGGAGACAAGCTGGAGGTCTGATTCCAGCCGTCGCCCAATGTCGGAGACTGTTGTTTTCCGCCAGATGTTGGTGATGTCCGCTCCTTGCGCGCAAGTGAGGATCGGCGGCCTCAGCGCAGCATTTGGCCGAATGCCTTAAACCTGGACCCACCCGCGAGATAAAAATGAGTTCGCAAACCAATCATTCGTCGCGTGATCAGTCCTTCGAAATTGAAGAAGCCACGATTGCCGATTTTCATGCGGCGATCAGGTCGGGAAAGATCACGGTTCTCTCCGCCGTGCAGCGCTATATCGAGCGTGTTCGGGCGTTCAACGGCGTTGCCAGCATGCTAGTGACTGAGGACGGAAAGGATATCGAGGAAGTCGAGGGAGCTGTTCGCGGCACCGACCCGCTACGGTTTCCGGTCCGTACGATGAGGATGTCCGATCTGCTGCCTGACCTGGAGAAGTACAAGGGGCTGCCGCTCGAATATGGGCGCATGGAATCAACAGCGTCGGACCCCAGCGTCAAGCAGCAGTTCGGTACGATCGTCGGGATCCCAAATGCCGGCCAGGTCAACGCTCTTGGCACGTTGAACATTCGTGGGGAGCGATCTGTGACGTGCCGGGGCGAATATGATTTGCACCCGTCAAAAGGTCCGTTGCCTCCGGGCGCTCCCCCGGCCTGTGAATACTTTCGCCAATTCCCGGATGCGCTGGAACGCGCTGCCGAACTGGACGCCGCATATGGCCAAAATCCTGACCTCGAGAAGCTGCCGATGTACGGCGTCACCTTCTCGTTCAAGGATTCATTCGACGTCAAGGATATGCGTTCGACGGGCGGCGGCGACGCCGCCTACGATATGGATTTTCCTGCAAGGGATCACATTCTCGTCGAGCAGCTTCGCAACAAGGGTGCCATCATCTTCGCCAAGGCGATCTGCACCGAATACAACGGGCGCGCCGGCGATCCGGGCGGGCGCAACACCCCGAACAAGATCATTCCCTCGGTGTTGGGCCATCAGCGAAGTACCTGGGGCGGAAATCCATCTAATCCGTATGATACGACGCGCGCGGCCTCGCTGGGCTCGAGTTCAGGATCCGCGCTGTCTGTCAGTACGAACATGGTGATGGCGAGCCTTGGCGAGGAGACCCGGGCCTCGTGCCGCGGTCCGTCGAACCACAATGCGGTCGCGCTCATCCTGCCGCACAAGGCCATGCTCGGTTTCGACGGCGGCGCTATTGGCGCCGACATCTATTGCGATCGTAGCGGCATCCATGCACGGAAACTGGCCGACTGCGCCAAGATCCTCGATGCACTCAAGGATCCCGAAGAAGGATATTACGATCCGCGCGATCCGTTTACGACCGTCCCGCGCTCGTCCGTGCTCAGTACACCATACGCCAATCATGCGACAGGCAGCGGTTCTCGCGATGCGCTTCATGGCATGCGGATCGGCGTTATCCGCGAGTCGATGATTATTCCCAAAGGAAGCAAGACAGAAGAGCCGATCGTGGAAGCCGCCAAGGTCGAGATCAAAGATGTCCTGGCAAAGCATCTTGGTGCGACTCTCGTGGAGTCTTCCGATCCGCTCTGGATGCCGGATCCCGAAATCGAGGGCATGGCAACTGACTATAGAATGGCGTTGGCGAAGCTCGTTCCGGTTTTCATGCCGGACATCCTGTTTCGGCTGGATCGAAACAAGGAGCCGCTATTCAAGGAGTTTGCTGCTGCGATCGTCCCGACGGAGTTCGAGTCTGGCCTGGTTTTCGGCGCGGGAAAGATGCAGCCGATCGATTATATGGTTGCGATGGCAGAGGCTCGCATTGCACCGCCTTCGAATCTTGATCTCGGTACCATCCAGCAGCAGGAGCTGGCGAATACGTTCCGGTTCCACATTTCTCAATATCTGATGCGGCGCACGGCTGACTGGGCCGAAAAGGGGTTTGCCGAAAAACTCGCCGATTGGCAGGCGCTCAATGCGCGATCGAAATTCTGGGGCGACGATCAGCGGGCGGCCTTCAAGAATTGGGAAGAGATAGACGATCCGCGAAACCGGCTCGGCGGTCGTCAGGGTGTCAATGAGCGCATCATGCTGCGCGAACTGCTGCGCCGCGCCGATATGATGGTCATCCTGGAAAACAAACTTGATGCCCTGGTCCGTCTCCACACGCCATGGCCGCCCGGTCTGATCGGACATCCGCATCAGTATGATATTCCAAGTAACCTGTCGCCGGAGTCATTGAGCGGGCCGAACGCCGGTCTGACCGAGGTGCTCGTTCCAGCAGGTTACGTCACCACCGTGTACGATCCGGTCTTCGCGTTGACAGAAGATGGCAAGCGGTATGTTTCAAAGCCGTCGAACATTCCGACCCAGATCGCCGCACCGGGCCTTCCGTTCTCGCTCGTCTTCAGAGCCGAGCCGGGAAGAGAAGATGTGCTATTGAAGGTCGCCTCGGCATACGAAGCAGCGTCAAATCGCCGGATTCCGCCGCCCGCATTCGGACCCCTGAGACGTTAAGCCGAAGCGCAGGCTAGCCCAGTTTGCAAGTCTGCTTGAGCCAGAGGCCAACTTGGTTCGCAACATCCACCTCGTGGCCGGTATAGAAATGGTCGCAGTTGGGCAAGATGCGCACCTCGCACGGTGCGCCCGCACGTTCAGCGAACGCTTCGGCGGGATAGGCCTCCCGCGCTTCTTGATCGCCGCGCAGATAAAGAGACGGGCATCGCACCTTGGCCGCGTTCGCGATCGTACTGGGTGTGTCGTACACGCGATCGATAAAACTCTCGGCGCTGATGACCCACCACCAGCCCGGCAGCAACATCAGCTCGCGTCCTTCGCCGCGCGCGATCATTTCTTTGGCCCGCGCGGTGAGTTGCGCCAACTGATCGCCCGCAAACATTCCGCTTTTGCTCATTTGCGGCACGTTCTCCAGACCGCCGATATGGGCCGACAACAGAACCAGCGCCCGGGGGGCGCCGTAGTTGTCCGCGCAATGCTGCGCGGCGAGCATGCCGCCATTGCTGTGACCGATGATAATGGGATTTTCGAAGCCTCGCGACGCGAGCCAGTCGGAGGCAGCACGATTGTCGGCAATTCCTTCGCGAGCCAATTGAAAGGATCCGCCCCCCACGGTACGACCGTGGAGGGACGTGACCATGTCGTGGCCGCGGCGGTTAAAGGCGAGCGAGGCAATGCCATATGACGCCAGAACGCCGGGAAGAAAACGCGATGGCCCGGTATAGAAATTATGGCAGTTGCCATGAAAGATCAGCGCTACTGCTTCGATCTTGCCGTTCTTTGGCGTGTAGAAAATGCCATCGAGCGGTTCGGCCTCCGTGGCGATTGATATGAGTTCGAGAAGCACTGCTGACCCTTCCATGATCGCTGCAAGGATATGTTGTTTTCTACGGCAGGTTCATCGGACCACGTCGTCCGCTCACGTGTCCAATGCGGCCATCATCGGTGCGCCATAGCGATCGCCTTTCGCCGCCGGTAGATTGCTGTTGATTTCTGCGATCTCTGGTGAGGTCAGTTGGACGTCTAGCGCCGCGATATTCTCTTTGACCGCCGTCAGTCGACGGCTTCCCGGAATCGGCACGATGTCGTCGCCTTGTGCGAGCACCCACGCCAATGCGAGCTGCGCAGGGGTGATGCCTTTCTTCTTGGCCAAATCGGCGAAGCGCTCGGCGATTGTCCGGTTTTCCTTGAGGTTCTCGGCCTGAAAACGCGGCATTGACCGGCGGACGTCCCCTTCAGGCAGGTCTGACGGCGATGCTATGTTGGCAGTCAGGAAACCGCGTCCCAACGGACTATAGGCTATGAAGCCGACGCCGAGTTCGCGCACGGTCGGAAGAATGCTCGCTTCGACGTCGCGTGACCATGCCGAATATTCGGTCTGGACGCAGGTCAACGGATGAGTGGCGTGCGCGCGCCGAATGGTGTTCGCTGACGCCTCTGACAGGCCGATGTAACGGACTTTTCCTTCGGACACGAGCCGGCTCATTTCACCGACGGTATCCTCGATCGGAACCGTCTTGTCGATTCGATGGGCGAAATAGAGATCGATCTGTTTGACGCCGAGACGCTTCAACGAGGCTTCGCAGGCCGAACGCACGTAGTCCGGACGGCCGTTGATGCGCCGGCTGCCGTCCGGCAAAAATTCCTGGCCGAATTTCGTGGCGATAATGACCTTGTCGCGGACGGGGGCGAGCGCTTCGCCAACGAGCTCCTCGTTGCGAAATGGACCGTAGGCATCGGCCGTATCGAAGAAATCGACGCCGAGTTCAACGATGTTGCGCAGCAGCGCGATGGCGGCCTTGTCGTCGGAGGCACCATAAGTGCCCGACAATCCCATGCAGCCATAACCCATGGCTGAGACCGAAAGCTTTCCAATCTTACGCTTCTTCATATTGTGTTCCTCGTTTCATTGACTCTTGTTTCCATGCGGTGACGTCACATTGCGCGGGTCGCCGCCTCGAAGCGATGTACTTCAGCGGTCGATGGCTGCAATCCAGTATCGATCATGAGAGAGCTCGACTAAACACTTTACAGCTCATGCGCAGCGGTGCAGCCTGTTGGAGATGTTCGTAATGCGGAGAAAAAAATGCACGCGTTCAACCTCCAGATAGAAAAGAAATTTGACCCGAAAAAGCACGTCGAAAATATTCTCGGCAAGATCGGGGACGGCGACGTCTCGGTCGCTTGCTGGGAGCCGGGGCAGATCAGCCCGCATCACTCGCACCCGTTCGCGACCGAGATCTATTTCTGTTTCGAAGGTGGGGGCAAGATGCGGGTGCCCAACACCATCATCGATATTGTTCCAGGCTCCTTTGTGGTGCATCCTGCCGGAGAGCTGCACGAATATGAAAATGGACCGCAACGAACGCTGCTGTTTCGCGTGCGTTACGGGGAGGATATGGGTTGGCGCACCAAGGAGTGGCGCGGCAACCCGGACTGGAAACCGACGGATGCGGATATCGCCTATTTCAAGCAGTATCCGTCCGGGCAGATCGCGACGTGAGCAAAGCTCGCGTCGCGATCGAGCCGCTGTCACGGCTTGGCAGGGATCACCGGTAACAGCACGTAGTTTTCCTGCGACGGCGAAGTGGTCAACGTGGTCGTCCCGCCGTAAATCGCGGCGGGACGATCGTCGGGATCATTATGAAGGAACGGACCGCAGCCGGTGAATTCGTTCTTCATGTTCGAAAGACGGCCGGTGCTGCGGCTTCCTTTGTAGACATAGTCCTTGCCGCGAACGTTCAGTTCGATGCGATACCCCCGTGGCACGACAATGCAGGTCGGCCATATCTCGACATCGAGTTCAACCGGTTGGCCGGGAGTGAGCGGCTGTATCTCATCATGGGTGTGATAGGGCCGATAGAACGTGCTCAATGTCTTGTCGAGCTTGCGGTGCGACGCCCTGAGCCAGCCTTGTGCGACCGGTGTGTTTGGGTCGAGCGCGCCGTGAAATACGACCTCCTCGCCATCGGGGGCGATGACCTTAACGACGAGGAAAATGTCGGCATCTTTTGTTGACGACGACACGAAGAGCTTCGCGGCCGACGGACCCGTGAGTTCGAGCTCTTCGTCGAGAGGGGGCGTCGTGAAAGTGAGGCCTTCGCCGAGCGCTTCGTAGTTGAGGGTCGCCGTTTGCTGAGGTGGCGTCGGGCTCAGCGTGCGCTTGGCGAAATCCAGATAGAATTTTGTCCATTTGGTGCGGGCCAACGGCCATTCGTGCTCATGTCGTTCGACGAATTTTTCGCCGGGATGCCTGATTTGCAGTTGCACCTTCGGCTGATTGGTCCAGCCGGTATCTTCTCCTTTAAGAAAATGACCGAAGAATCGTTTCTGCAGCGCGTTGCCATAGTCGGTGTAGAACAGCGTCCAATGCCGGTCGCCGTGCATCTCGAGCCATTTTTGCTTGGAAGCGGCGCGGACAAAACCTTCGATGTTGCCGCGCAGGTGAAGCGAGTTTCCGCCCCAGTTTCCACACGAGAGCAAGGGAACCTCGATCTTGCTCCAGTCCGCGGATCGGCCCCGGTGATAGTCGTCGACCAGATGATGAGCCGCGATCTCGGCGCCGAACTCGCATCGATACTTCGCGAGTTCCGCCTCCGACATCGTCTCCGGGCCGCATACCAGATCTCCATTTATGCTGCTGACCGGTCCGTTGGTGCCGAGGCCATGCTGCACCGTCTTCACCTGCATGTCGTACCAATTGGTCTGAAACGTCGAGAGAATCCCGCCCTGATGGTTCTTGTCGCGATACCAGTCGCCGGCGCCTTCCCAAATGCAGATCGCCGAAAGATGAGGTGGCTGGAGTCCGGCTACTTGCCATTGATTGATCGCGTAATAGGAAATTCCCGCGAGCCCGATCTTTCCGTTGCTCCAGATCTGCTCGGCCGCCCATTCGATGCAGTCGTAGAAATCCTTGGTCTCGCGCGGTGAAAATGGGTCGATATAGCCTGGCGAACGTCCCGCACCGCGGCTATCGACACGGACACACACATATCCGTCCGGAACCCATTTTTCCGGATCCACGACTTCCCAGCTTTGATATTTGTTGGTCGATCCGGCAGCGACATCGGGATGCTCGCTGACCATGATTTCCCATGCGGTCGAATATCCATCCTGAAAAAGAAGCCACTTGGCATAGGGTCCGTAGGAGACGATGGCGGGATACTTCCCGCTCTTGATGGGGCGATAGACGTCCGCGCGCACGACAAGGCCGTCATCCATTGTGATTGGAACATCCCAGTCGATTGTCATTCCGTCGCGCGTTTCGGTGCCGTTTCGCACGGTCTCGATTTTATTCATCGACGCAACTCCCTGATGTTTTTCTGATGCGTCCATTGCGGAGGACGTTATTGCGAGCGCTGTGGCCGAATAATTTCTACGTGATGTTCCACTTCTCCTTAGTGATCACTCGATCACTATAGGATCGGGAAAAGACAAACGGCAAGACGGATCGATCACGTTGAGGAGATTGCTCACGAAGCACATCCAGAACGAGCCGCACACAAACACACAAACTGAACGCGATTTTCGCAACGGTGATCGCGCGACTTTGCTGCGTCCGCTCAGAAAAACATCGCAACGCAACAAGCATTGACTCTAATAATTATCGTGCGATCAATAATGAAATCGAGCGCAACGTCATCGTGAATGACGTTGAAGCGATCAGCGTGACGTCGACGTGGCCAAGTTGCACGACGAGGCCATGCGGTTCTCCGGCCGAGCATGGAGCAAGAAAAAAATGCGCTATCGGGAGAAAAGCGAAATCCACGACGGCATGAGAATTGATTGGGATATGCCGATCAAGATGGATGACGGTGTTGTTCTTCGCGCCGATATTTATCGCCCGGTCGCCGAAGGCAAATATCCGGTCATTATGACCTACGGTCCTTATGGGAAGTGGCTGCACTTCGAGGATTTGTACGGCCATCAATGGCGCCTGATGTGCGAAAATCATCCCGACGTACCGGCTGGCTCGACCAACAAGTATCAATGCTGGGAAGTCGTCGACCCCGAGAAGTGGGTTCCTGACGGCTACGTCTGCATTCGGGTCGACAGCCGCGGTGCGGGACGTTCACCCGGACTGCTGGACATCTGGTCCTTGCGAGAAGCGCAGGATCTTGCTGGCTGCGTGGAATGGGCCGGCGTGCAGACGTGGTCGAACGGCAAGGTCGGGCTGAACGGCATCTCCTATTACGCCGAGAACCAGTGGCAGACGGCGGCGTTGCAACCGAAGCATCTCGCTGCGATCTGCACGTGGGAGGGCGCCGCGGACTTCTATCGGGACATGGCGCACCACGGCGGCATCTTCTGTAACGGCTTCACGCACGATTGGTCGACGTCCCAGGTATACACGGTGCAAAATGGCCGGGGATCACGCGGCTTCAAGAGCCGCATGACCGGTGGCTGGGTTTCCGGCCCGGAGACGCTCTCGGAAGAAGAGCTCGGCGGAAATCGCCGGGATTTTTACGAGGATTGTCTTGCGCACAAGCTCGATACCGACGAGTTCTGGCAATCCCGAATGCCCGATTGGTCGAAGGTCCAGGTACCCGTTCTTTCCTCTGCGAATTGGGGCGGGCAGGGACTGCATCCGCGCGGCAATTTCGAAGGGTTTGTGCGCGCTGCCAGCGAGAACAAGTGGCTCGAGGTCCACGGCCTGGAACATTGGAGCGAGTTCTACACCGACTACGGTGTTGATCTGCAAAAGCGGTTCTTCGGTCATTTTCTCAAAGGCGAAGATACCGGCTGGACTGAGCAGCCCAAGGTCCAGCTGCAGATCAGGCATCCCGGTGAAAAATTCGTCAAGCGTCATGAAACGTCGTGGCCCCTGGCGAGTACGAAATGGACAAAGTTCTATCTTGATCCATCCGCGCAAACGTTGTCTGCCGAGATCGCCCCGCAAGTAGCCTCAGAAACCACATATGACGGCTTCGGCGATGGCGTCACCTTCCTGACGCCGGCGCTTCGCAGACAAACGGAGATAACAGGACCCATTGCCGCGAAATTGTGGGTCTCGTCCTCGACGAAGGATGCCGATCTGTTTCTCATCGTTCGTGTCTTCGCGCCTGACTTCAGGGAAGTCGTATTTCGGGGGGCACTGGATCCGCACACGCCGGTCGCGCAAGGCTGGCTTCGCGTGTCGCACCGCAAGCTCGACGAGAAGCTGTCGCAGCCGTATCGGCCCTACCACAGCCATGACGAAATACAGCCTCTCACGCCGGGGCAAGTCTATGAGGTCGATGTCGAGGTTTGGCCGAGTTGCATCGTCGTGCCTACAGGATATCGTATCGCGCTGACGATACGCGGAAAAGACTACGTTTACCCCGGCGAGCCTGGCGGTGCAGAAAACACCCACGGCCGGGTGTGGACCGGTGTCGGTCCATTTCGACATGACGACCCGCGAGACCGGCCGAGCGACGTATTCGGCGGCAAAGTTTCCATCCATGCCGGCCCGGGCCGCCAGTCCTACCTCTTGTTACCGATTATTCCGGGAGCGTAACGACGCCGTTCCGGCATTTCACTCATACGACTTGGCCACAACAATAAGGAACGACTGAACGAGGCAATTCGAGACCAGCATATCCAGCGCACAAAAGTGCGCGGAAAAACCGGGGGAGACGGCCGTGCAAGAAAACAAAATGCTCGAGATGTTTGACACCTCGCCATTGACCGGCCGGTTCTGGTTGGTGTTCGGGCTCATATGTTCTTCATTCGCATTCGATTTCTTCGATTTCTACATCGTCGGCTTTCTGGTTTCGGTCATCGGGCCGGCGTGGCATCTCACCTACCTCGAATCCTCGATCATGCTGATGACAGCCGGTGTCGGCGCGATCCTCGGAGCGCTGATGTTTGGAACAGTGGCCGACATACTCGGCCGAAAGCCGGTCGTGCTGCTGTCGATGGCGATCTGCGCCGTGGCTTCTTGCGGCATCGCCATAAGCCCGGAAGGCAATTGGATCGTCTTTGCGATCCTGCGGTTTTTCGTCGGGCTTGGAATCGGTGGCGTCGCAGGCGTTCAGGTCGTGATGGGGGTCGAAATGACTCCAACGCGATATCGTGCGGTCATGGGCGGGATGCCGATCATCTGTCCTTCGCTGGGTACGCTGCTTGCTTCGTTTTCCGCCGCGCACCTGATCAGCATCATCGGCTGGAGAGGGTTGGCCCTGATGGGGGCTGCGCCCGGCGTTGTCGCACTTCTGATGTATTTCCTCGTACCGGAATCGATGCGTTGGTTGCTGACAAAGGGCAAGGTCAAGGAAGCCCGCGAGGGTGTAGCGACCATGTTGAACATCCCCGTCGATCAGGTTCCTTTGGACAGTTCCTACACTCCGCCGGCGTCGGCGCGGTCGTCTCTCCGTGAGGTTTACGTGCAGCCGACCCGGTTCTGGGTCACTGTCTTCATCTGGGTGGGCTTTAGCACGGCAAACTATGGCGTTTATCTCTGGGGGCCGACGATCGTTTCAATGTTGTTGAAGATCGACACCGCGCATGCCGCGTCGTATTTCGTCTACGTTGCGGCGACGGGCATCATTGGGCGCGTTGCATTCTGTGTCCTGCCGATCTGGATGAACCGCAGATGGGCCGGCGCCATTGCCGGAACTGGTGTCGTGGTTACGCTCGCTGCAGCCGCGATTTATGGACAGGCCGAAATTTGGGGTCTGCCAGCCTTCATCGTTCTCCTCGCTATTGGAGCGATGTTCTACGATGGCGGCTTCTGTGTGCTGAGTCCGTATACCGCCGAGGTTTTTCCGGTACGGCTCTCGGCGCGCGGGATTGGTGTTGCTCAGGCTGCGAACGGCATCGGAAAAATCGCCGGGCCCATGTGTCTGGCCTTCATCGCCGGCGCCAACAATCTGGTCGCGCCAAAAGCCACGGTCGATGCCATTTTCCCCGCATTCATGTTTCTTGCGGGATGTGGCTTGCTCGCGGCCCTGTCGTTTGCGTTCCTGGCACCAAACGCGCCGGAGAAGTCGCTGCCGCTCGACGACGAGGAGCAAATTATGGCCAAGCCTCAGATGGCGAAGCTTGCGTGAAGCTGGTTCGGATCGGTTACAGAGTCGTTTAAACGCCCGGTGCGTCGCCAAGCGGCGCATCGAGCGTTCCGACTTATTCCGCCTTGAATGGAGCTTGGTGGGTGCGGGACAGTCTGAAGAGGGCGTTGGTCGCAGCCCTCAGATTGCATTCGCGAGCAACCTTCAACGCACTCGACCAGACTTCATCGTAACTCAACCCGGGCCCGCAACAGGGGCAGGCAACGTCCTTCGGCAGGCGATCTTTTGCTGCGCGAAATGATTTTTCGAGAAAGGCGGTCGTGTTGCACTTGGGGCACGGCCACTCGCTCACGGCTTGCTCGCCCAAGCGAAGAAATCCAGAGCCGTCACAAGCGAAACCGAGGCTCTGGTAATCGCAGGACAAGGCTGCACTCCTACTCGGCTTTCTCGCCGTTGAAGCGAAGGACGTAGATTCCGTGGTTCTTATCCGTGATGAAAATGTTTTCCCTGTTATCGACGATTACGTCTTCGGTTTGGGTAACAAGGCCCGTCTTGGGTAATATGCCGCGCCGGACTTCAGGATCCGGTGGAATGAAGTAACCGATCTCGCGGGGCAGTTTTTCATTGGAGATATCATAGGCACGAAGGCCTGCGTTGAAATAGGTCAGAAAGACGATGTCTTCGTTCTGATACAGAACGTCCTGAAATTGGGGCTGGTGCTGGTTATGCGGCCCAAATCGACCCGCGCGCTCCGTGAAATTTCTGATCCCCATGCCCTTCGGCGGGTCAGGAACCGGAAACAGCGAAATCAGGCGAGGCGAACGTTCGTTCGAAATGTCGACGATGCCCGCGTAGCCCAAGGATTCTTCGCCTTTCTCGGCGATCGCCTCGGAGTTGACGACCACAAGAGGGCGGTTCGATAGCGGGATCGCTGTATGAACGCCGATGTAAGCGACGAACGGCGGCGAGAAAGGAAGATCGCTGACCAGTGCAGGCTTACTGACATCCGAAATATCGAGGATGACGAACCCACCGGCGCTGTAGGGCAGGTAAGCCCGGTCCCCCCTTACGTAAGCGCCTCCATGGAGGAGCGTCCCGAAGGGCACACCCTTTTCGCCACCCGCAAGCCATTGTCCGGGCCGCCACCAACGAGAGACCTCGCGCGGCGCTGCCGGGTCTGAGATGTCGACGATCTGCAGAATGTGACCGTCGAAGCCCTCCGGCAACGCGGTCGCATAGACGTATTTACCGCCGGCGTAAAAATTGCGGTGCGTTCCCAGGCCACCGGTTCGATAGTGACCGAGTTGCCTCGGATTTTCCGGATCAGTGAGATCCCAGATCAGAAATCCTTCTCCAAATGGCCCCTTTGGGTCACCGCCCCAGCCGTCAGCTACGCGCTCCTGCGATGTGATCATCAAGCCGTCGGCGACCTGGACCTGGAGAGCCCAGGTATTGGGCGGCCCCGGCACAAAACGGATAAACCTGGGTCGGCCAGGATCGGTTATTTCGACGATCGAATATCCGCTTTCCCAGAAATGCGCCGCATACAGAAACCAGCGATCGCCATGTCGATGAATCGCCATCTTGAAAGCCGGACGATCCTCAAGGTCGATGTAAGAGAGGGCCGAGAAATTCCTGGTCCAAGGTTCGCCGCGCGGAAATTTTGTCGTCATGAGGCCTCCCATTACCGCGGCGCAAAGCCGTTATTATGAATTGTTCTCGGCGCCGCTAACATGGACTGCGCCCAAAAGGGCCGTCAATACTGACCGATAAGGTAATGCTTTTGGAGCCCCGGTCCGTGATCGGACCGTCACTGGAATCAGAAGCGGCCAGCGCGAAACGGCGCCATGTCGATCGGCGATGGCCGGCCGGAGATGAGATCGGCAATCACGACACCGGTATAGGGGGCGGCGGTCATGCCCACATGCTGGTGCCCGAACGCGTAGATGACATCGGCAGAGCGTTTAGAGCGGCCCATCACCGGCAGTGAATCGGGAAGGCTCGGACGATGGCCCATCCAACAGCTCATCTCGTTCATCGTATAGTTCTTGCCCAGCGCCGGAAAAAGCGAGCCGATCCGCTCGACCAGGATTTCAGCTCGCTTCCAATTCGGCGCGGCCCGCAGCCCGGCCAGTTCGACCGTGCCGGCCACACGAACACCGAACTGCATCGGCGTGACGACAAACTTGTTGTCGGAATCGGTCGTGGGAACGCGCGGCTGAATGGTTGGGTTTCGGATCATCACGTGATAGCCCCGCTCGGTTTCCAGCGGGACCTTGTCGCCGGCCTGAATCGCTAGCGGCTTGGAATGCGCGCCGGCGGCAAGTACCGCGGTATCGGCTTCGATCCGGCCGGCCGATGTCTCGATCGCAACAAGCCGGTCGCCGTCAAACGCGAAGCCTTTGGCTTCGGCCTTCACCAGCCGGCCTCCCGTCTTGAGGATGGTGTCTACGATCGCCTTGACCAGGCCCTCAGGGTTCACGGTATGGCCGTTGTGCGGGACGTATTTCCCGAATTTTGCATCCGGTGTGAGATGAGGATCAAAGGCGCGAAGCTGTTCCTGGTCGAACTCTTCCCAGGTGATGCCGTTCTCGCGCCGCAGAGCCCAGCCGCGCGCATCCGCCGCCACACTTTCCCTAGAGCGATAGACGATGAGAATGCCATCGCGCCTGACCAGATCCCTCGCACCGGCGTCTTCGACCAGTGGCAGCAGAGCGTCGAAGCAAGGGGCGATCAGCGATTTAAGGGCCAATGCCTGCTGCTTGATTTTTTCAGGCGTCCCGGCCAGTCCGTAGCGGATCAGCCAGGGACTGAGCTGGGGTAGATAAGACCAGCGGATCGAGAGCGGACCGAGCGGATCCATCAGGTATTTGGGGACCTGCTGGAACGTATCGGGGCCGGCGATCGGCACAAGTGACGAGGGGTTGAAACATCCGGCGTTGCCGTAGGATGCTCCCTCGCCAGGGCCCAACGGATCGATCATGACGACGTCGTGTCCGTCGCGCTGCAAATAGCGCGCGACGCAGGCACCGACCATGCCGGCTCCGATAACGGCCACTCTTTTTTTATTCATTGTCAGGATACCGCTGGTTCAATTCACCGGAGCTGTGAGGAAAGCCGATAGCACTGTGCGCAATCGGCGTCGATCAAAGCACTTTGTTGACCAGGTCATCCTTGCCGGCCCAGATCTTGTTCAGATTGGTTTCGAGAAGCTTTGCGATGCCCGCTTCGTAACCGGCGGTTTCGCCTCCGGTGTGCGGCGTGATGAAGACGTTCGGCATCGACCAGAGCGGCGAGTCCTCAGGCAACGGCTCGTCGACGGTACAATCGAGCGCCGCGCCCTTGATCTTTCCGTTGCGCAGCACCTGGATCAGAGCCGGTTCATCGACGCAGGCGCCACGCGCCGTATTGATCAGGTAAGCGGTGCTCTTGAAGCGCGACAGCGCCTTCGCATCGATGATGTTCCGCGTTTCATCGGTCAGGGCGCAG